>JADHEF010001744.1_pt1 | contig 12057 bp, 7 predicted proteins | sample 8952391 | NCBI WGS metagenome assembly JADHEF01 (sample SAMN16124439, study PRJNA663245) | bioreactor sludge metagenome | isolation source: sludge (nitrite) | place: India:Bengaluru | collected 2019-02-28
CGAGCTGCAGGATCTGCGGGTTGTTGGTTGGGGCGACCATGCCGCCGAGGAAACCGACATGGGACGAGCCGTAGAGGCCGTAATCCGTCGCGCCCCAGCCGGCGTAAACCGGATCACCCATCGCGTACGGGGTGACGGTGGGCTGCTCGGCGATCAGGTACATCATGCTGACGGTGAGCGTGTCGAGGGAGGTGTTGCCCGCAGCCTGGTTGTTGTCGCGGACCCGGATGTAGCACTTGGAGCCGAGGCCGGACAGCCCCCACCCATGCCACTGCTGGACGGTGGTGCTGACGGTGAACATGTTGGTCCACGGCCCGCCGGGGTTGGCCGAGTACGAGAACTGGAAGCCCGTGTCCCCGTCGCCGCCGTCGGTGACCCATCCCCACATCGCAAACGAGGGGGAGACACCCGGTGGAACATCAAACTCCCAGACGTGATCGAGGGAATCGTAAGAGCCGGTGACCGCCTCGCGGAGCACCTGGTTCGTGTTGTCGAGGCGCTGCGTGTCCACGTAGGTCCCGCTGACCACGGTGCCGGCCGTGTGGGCGTAGTCGCTCAGGGCCTTGTTCGACGCCTTGGCCTGCTTGCGGAAGCCCTCGTAGGCGACGACATTCTGCGACTCGCCGGCCCAGGAGGCACCCGACTGGTTCGCGAAGGGGACTCCGTTGGCGTAGAAGTAGCGGGCGTTCGTGGCGACGTTGAGCACGTAGCGCCCGATGGCGCGGGCGAAGCGGTTGTCGTAGCGCACCATCGGCGTCAGGAAGCCCGCCTGGGTGAACGTGTTCATGGCGAAGGCGTAACCACCGCCGTCGGTGACACTGGCGGCAAGACCATCGACCGGATACCCGTTCCAGGATCCGAGAGCGACGCCCCAGCCCGAGCGGACGACGCTCGTCGGCTCGAACACCCAGTTCACGATTTTCTCCACATCGTAGGAGCGCCCCTGCTCGGCGTTCATGCGCGCCGCGATATAGGGCGCGTAGTTTAGCATCGTCTCGTAATAGGGGTTCTGGTTCGCGGGGCGGTTCTGGAGGAAAGCCATGGCCCAGTCGGCGCCCTCGAGGAACTTGGCCTGGCCGAAGCGCTTGTATGCCATGTACTGGATGTACGCGATGCCGGCGGCCGCGTCGGGTTCGCGCCACATGCCGTTGTAGGCCGGGGTGTTGGTGTCGAAGTCGAAGGCGGTGTAGTTGAAATCGGCCGACCCGGAACTGCCGCCGCTGTAGTAGGCCGCCGCGTACCACTTGTTGGCCGTGGAGAGGAAGACGTTGTCGTTGCCCGGGACGGTCGGATACAGGTCGCAGAGCATGGCCCAGTACATCCCGGGCACAACCTCGTACCAGTAGCTGTTGCCGGTGTCGCCCCACACGTTGTTGAGGACCATGCCCTCGCCGCTGGCGCTGTTGAAGTAGCCCTGCTCCTGCAGGACGAAGTTCTGTCCGCCCTGGCTGCTCTTGTCGATGCCGACCAGGCTGGCGCCGATGACGGCCGCAATGCAGTTGATGCCCTCGTGTGCGTTTGCGCCGGTCTGGACGTACGAGCCGACGTAACTGGGGAGGCCGAACATGTCGCGGGTGTTGTTGATGTGCGTCTTGTCCCACCAGACGAGGGGCTTGTAGGTGCCCGTGGTGACGAAGTCGAAGACCAGCGCGTCGTACTGCTGCGCGGTCGCCTTCCAGTCCTTCATCTGGTAGGACGCCGGGATGGCCGGCATGGACTCGATGCGGGGGATGCTGACCTGCTGGGCGCCGGCGTGGGCGGCGAGGAGGGCGGCGGCGGCCAGGATGACTGCGAATGGTTTCATGGTCGGGGGAAGAGCCTTTCCTGTTCTGGAGCGTGCGGTGAAAATCCGGCGGGGGGCGCGCGTGTGGCGTGCCCCCCGCCCGGAAGGATAAGGGTTTACTCGATGGTCAACGCGGAGACGGAAACGGGTGCGGTGACGTCCTCGTAGGCGCCCAGGTCCGGCGGCGTGCCGCCGGGGTTGGCGCGGAGTGAGCCGTCCAGGTCCGTCGTGAGGCCAAGGTCGGGCGCGTTGGAACGCGTGCCGATGCAGGGCGACGACGTCTGCAGGTGGAAGTTCCCGGTGCCGACGCCCGTGGTTGCCGTGACGAACTTCGGGTCCACTCCCAGCAGGTTGTTCGTGCCGTTCGTGCAGTCTCCGGAGAAGTTGGCCACCGTGGTGCGGATGCAGTTGTTGCTGTTGATGATGTTCGTGCCGTTGGACCCGACGAGGCCGTTCTGGTGCCCGTCAATGATCGAGTTTTTCAGCTCGTGGTTGCTGGCGGGGGCCCAGACCACGTCCAGCGCGCGATTCGCCACGCCACTCCGGCTGACGAGCGTGCAGTGGTAAATCTTGCTGGTGCCGCCCTCAACCCGGATGCCGGCGTAACCCTCGTCGAAGAGGCAGTTGCGAACGAAATTCGCGCCGCTCGCGCGGAGATACATGTTGTATGCCGCGTTGTTGGTCCCGTCCACAAAGGTGCACCGGTCGAAGGTCGCGTTGATGACCCCCGGATTCGAGTTGGCGAAAACCTGTATGTTCGTGTTGCCGGCCACCCGGGTGTTGTTCATGGCAAAATTGGCGGTCACATTCGCCTGGTTCATCTGCACGATGACGCCGTATCCACTGTTGCCGGTGACCGTGCACCCGTCGAAGCTGATTGTGGTGGCCGCGTTGGGGGAACCGCTCGTGTCGTAGTTTCGCTCGAACCCCGTCGCCCCGTTGCCGGAGATGACCGTGTTCGCGAGCGTCGCGCTCGCGGTCCGCGCCAGCAGGATTCCCTGCTGGCTGTTGCCCTTGACCTCGCACGCGGAAAGGTTGACCGTCGTGCCCCGCGCCGCGTCGCCGTCCTGGAGGATTCCCCGGACGCCGCTGTTCATCTTGCAGTTGGTGAAAGTTCCGGCGACCGGCTGGAAGATGCCGAGATTCCCGTTCGATCCGTTGCCGCTGAAGTCCACGTTCGTGCAGACCAGCGTCCCGGAACCGTAGGCGGCGAACCCGTTGCCGGTGTTCGTCGTGACCTGGGAGTCCGAGACCGTGATGGTGCAGCCGTTCGCGCCCGTGCCGTTGATCACGATCCCGAAGCTGCTGTTCTGGACGATCTGCGAGTTCCGGACGATGACGTCGTTCACCTGGTTGACGCTCACGCCCTGGTTCGTGTTTGCGGTCACGAGACAGTTGTCGATCGTGGTGGTCGACCCGGCGCTGTTCGTGGAGATGCCGACCGCGGCCGTATCCACGGTCAGCCGCTGCAGGGTGACCGAGGCCGCACCGTCTATGTTGATGGTGCTGGTGATGGTGATCCCGCCGACATCGCCGATGACCGGCAGGTTCTTCGTGTTGATGGCGAAGCCGACGTAGCTGCCGGCGGTCGTGATGTGAACCTCGTCGCCGCTGCCGGCGGCCGCATTGACGGCGTCCTGCACGGTGGCGTAAGTGTCGGGCACGAGGCGCGACGCCGACCACGAGGTCAAGGGAAGCACAAGAACCAGCGCCGCGGCGCCGATGAGTCTGAAGCTGAGGGGTTTCATCCGGCATTCTCCTCCTGGGGAGTTGGTTGAACGACTGTTACGGCTTGGTGTACGACTCCGGCGCGGGGCCGGTGGACTTTCGGGCGACGAGTTCGGTGCCCACGAAGACGCGCAGGGGATGGCCGATGGCGCTGCCCTGGAGACGGTTCTGGAGGAGCTGGAAACCGACCTCGCCCATTTCCTCGCAGTTGATGTGGACGCTGGTGAGGGGCGGGTCGCAGGCGGCGGCGAACTGGAAGTCGTCGTAGCCGACCACGCTGACCTGGCCGGGGATGGAGACGCCGCGCGACTTGAGGCAGTCGAGCGCGCCGAAGGCCAGGTCGTCGGTCATGCAGACGATGGCCGTGAACCGGCGCCCGGCGGAGAGCATACGGCAGGCCATGTCGCGCCCCTCGGCGATGGAATCCGTTTCGGCGGTCATGTCCACCAGCGCGGGTTCGTATCCGCCCAGAAGCTCCTCCATGTAGATGCGGAACGCCCGGTAACGCTGCAGGTTGGACAGGTGGCTGAGGCGGCCCCCGATCATCGCGATGTGGCGATGGCCCAGCGACCGCAGGTGCAGAAGGACGCTTTTCATCCCCTGGAAATCGTCGTTGAGCACACAATCGGCCCGGGACAACCCCTCTTCGCCGCCGGAAACAACGACCAGGGGCTTGCCGGTGCTCTCCAGTTCCAGCAGGTAGGGAATGTCCGTGATCCCGACCGCGATCACGCCGTCGGCCAGGTTGCGCTCGAGGAAGTTGGGCATGCGGCGCGGTTCGTCGGGCCCGAGATCCACCGTGGAGATGACCGCATCGAACCCGGCCAGTTCGGCTTCCTCCTCCACACCGCGCACGATGCGGGTGAAAAAGGATTCGCCGGGCTGGCTGAACTGTCGGTCGAGCAGAACCCCCACGGTGCGGGTGGCGCGGTCGCGCCCGCGTTCGCGGGGAGGCACATAACCCAGTTCCTCGGCCAGGGCCAGGATGCGCTGGCGGGTGTCTGGATGGATGCGCTCGCCGCCTGACAGGGCGAGCGAGACGGTGCTTTTGGACACCTGGGCCCGCTCGGCAATCGTTGCGAGGGTGGCCTTGTGGGATGTCTGCGCCATGATTTGGTTCAAATCTCCTGAACTGGGATCGAACGATTCGAGAACGCACGACTCGTGTTCGATTGAACGGAATGGAATCAATGCACAACCGTGTTTGTCAAGCCGCAAAATACGATTTTTTTCGACAAAGTTTGATGGGCGTTTCCGGGAGCAACGGGGATCGAACTCGCGCCCACAAGAACACCAAATAAACACAATAAAAACAACATTTTACGATGTTTTGCGCTCCCCTCACGCTTCTTGCCTCCAGACCAACACAAACCAGACCGATCCGGTTCTGTATTTCGGGCGTTTTTGCGGGAAATTATCGGATTTTTTCGCACATTGCGCTTGACTGCCGCAGTAATCCAATGGCTTCTGCCGTCACAATCGTGAGCGATTTTGCTCTTCGGGATACCCTCAATCGCGGGATTCGTGGAGGTTTCATGCGCTCTGGAAGCGTTGTGCTGGAATGCGGGCCCAGCCGATTGGTCTGGGAGCAAAATCCTGCCGGAAATGGACTTGGGTACTCGCTCGAGGTCAGCCATCCGGAGGGTTGGCGTTGCATTTCCGCGCCAGCGAACCCCCTGGTGCGGGGGGCGAGTTTTGACCTGTTCCCCGCGTCCGCGCGCCAACTGGACGACGGGACGATTCTATTTGCGCCCTCCCAAGAATCCACACTCCCCTATCAATGGTTGGCGAGTGCCCGGGCGAATCCGAACAGCGGGTGGATCACCGTGGAAGTGCGCCTGGATGTTCCCCGGCCGTTTGCCCTGCGCATGGAGGGCGGCTACGAGCCGGAGGTGACCGTCGACATGGGGCTTCTGCCTCCTTACGAGCGCGGCGACCATGTGTGGTTCAAGACGGAGGTTTCGAACCCCACCAAGTGGAATGACGAGGCGCACGGCAACGACATGCCGGCCCTATATTACCACGACCCCTACCGGCTTTACGAGGTCATGATGTTCTTCGACATGACCGCGATGGACTGGATGGGGTTCGGCAATATCGCCCGGTTTCTCAATTACCGGTTCGGCTTCCGCCGCCGGTACCGGCCGCAGCCGGCCTTTGAACTGGGGATGTGGGCGGACGGGTATTCGGGCCGCGAATTCCCGGCGGGCCGAACCAGCCTGAGGTGGCACCTTCGCGCGGCTCACCTGACGGGTCCGGTGAGCGAGCACGACGCCATCAAGCGCCTGGTGACCTGCTGCCTGGGAATGATCCCCGAGATTCCAGCCTGGAGGGACCCGTCCCGGACATGGACCGACCTGAGCAGCGGCTGCGCCAGGGACCTGGCCGACAAGGAGCACTGCTGGGGCCGGGACGAGAAGGGCGAGTTTCCGCTGAACTATGTGGATGGCTGGGCTCCGGCGTGGGCGGAAAGCATGGCCGCCAAGGGGAAACCGGCGGAGTTTGGCAAGAGCCCGTGCTACGATTCGGCGATGTGGATGGTGCAACCCCTGTGGGCGCTGAACCGCCTCGGCACCGGGGCCGAGTTCACGGGACTCTATGACCGGATCCTGGCCTTCTGCCGGCAGTACCTGTGGGAACGCAACGGGTTCGTGGCGACCCGGCCCGACGCCCGCCCGGACGCGAACACGGGCGTGTGGCAGTATGTTTACGGGCTGGAAAGCACGCTGCAAATCGGCCTTCACGAGAAGGACCGGCGCATCGTGGACCTCGTTGTGACGGAGGTGCGCGAAGTCCTGGTGCCGTTTGCCCGCAGCGTGGGCCGGCTGTTCCCGCTCATTTTCTCCCGTCACCGCGGACGCAAGGTCGGCCCCGGGGACAGCCACGGGGTTTCCGGCATCTACGCCCTGCTGATGCTCGAAATCCACCGGGTGACGGGGGAGAGTGTTTTCCTGGACGAGGCGGCGGAGGCGTTGCGGATCCTGGGCAACCTGCCGGTCAACGCGGTGCTGCAGGAGGCTTTCCTGACGGCGATGGGCGCGCAGGCGGCCTGCCGGGTGGCGGAACTGACGGGCAAGCCCGAGTTTCTCGACACGGCGGCCTACCTCCACGCGCAGACGCTGCGCCAGATGTACTGGTTCACCGACCGCACCACGCCGGCCACACGCGACTTTGACACTCTGGCTTCATTTCACGCCTGCACGCCGATCCTTTACCCGGCACTTTTCGAGAATGTGGAGGTTCTGGCCCGGCTGGCCGCCTGCATGAGGCAGCTCGGCGTCTCGCCGGCCCTGCTGCGGGTGTTCGACCATGGCCGGCGCAACTACCAGTGCTTCTACCCGGCCTGCCTGCCGGCCCAATACCGGCGCAGCGCCGTGCCGTTCGTGCCGCTGGAGAACATCGCCATCCTGGAAGGCCCGGAACCGGCCTATGTGGGCCAGGAAATTTACGGTGCGGGCTGGACCTTCCGGGCGCACCTGCTGTGGGAGGCTTTCGGGCGATGCGAGGACCGGGAGGTGATGGTGCTGAACCTGGCGACCTACGGCGAGCGGGACCTCCTCGGGTCGGCGGACGCGGTCGTCCCGCTGGCGGTCTTCAACCCGGGCCCCGACCCGCGCCGCGCCGTGGTGGAACTGCCCTTCGCGACGGGCGACACCTGCATGGTGTCGCCGCCCGATTCCCCGCGGGTGCAGCACCCGCTGGCCGTGGAGGCGGGGCGCGCCGCCCTCCGCCTGGGATCGGGGGAATTCAGGGTCTTGGAAGTGCCGATTCGCGTACCCCATCCCGCAAAGGAAAACCGATGAAAGATTACCGCCGCCGTGATGCCGATTTCGGCGAGTTCCTCAAGGTGCTGCGCCGCCAGGGCAAGCCCCGGTACCTGCCGTTCTACGAGCACGGATACAGCCCGGGATTCGTGGCCCGCCGGATGGGGTTCGCCGTCGAGAAGACCCCCCCCTACGGATCCGCCGAATACTGGCGCATGTACGTGGATTTCTGGCTTGGCATGGGCTACGACTGCATCCCGATGGAGGTGGGTCCGAACATCGCCCTGCCCGTTCCCGAACACACCGGTGCCCTGACCAACGAGAGCGAGGCCTTCGTGTGCATCCGCACGATGGAGGATTTCGAGAACTTCCAGTGGCCGGCGCCCGAAAACTTCATCAACTTCCAATACTTCGAGACCGTCGGGACACTGCTCCCCGACGGCATCAAGATCGTGGGCGGCGTGGGGGGCGGCCCCTACGAGTGGCTGGCGATGATGATGGGGGTGATGGGGCTGTCGATGGCCGTGCTGGAGGATCCGGACCTGGTGTCGGCGCTGGCTGCGAAACTCGGCGGGCTGTATGTGGCGGCCGACCACGCGCTGGCCCAGATGGACTTCATCGGCGCGCTGCGCCAGGGCGACGACCTGGGGTTCAAGACCTCGACCTTCCTCAGCCCCGACGACCTGCGCGAGCTCATCTTCCCGGTGTACAAGCGGATGGTGGCCGAGGCCCACGGGGCGGGCAAGCCGTTCGTCCTCCACTCGTGCGGCAACCTGTCGGCCGTTTACGACGACCTGATCGACGACTGCCGCATCGACGCCAAGCACTCCTTCGAGGACGGCATCCTGCCGGTCGCGGAGTTCAAGAAGCAGTACGGCTCACGGGTCACGCCGCTCGGGGGCCTGGACGTGGACGTGATCTGCCGCAGCGACCACGAGACCCTGCGCAAGTACGCCCGGAAACACATCGAGGCGTGCTTCGCCGACGGGTACTGGGCGCTGGGATCGGGCAATTCGCTGACCGACTACATGCCCGTGGAGAACTACCTCGTCGTCATCGAGGAAGGGCTGCGGGTCACATGCTGAACCCACAGGAAACCCGGAGGAACCAACCGTGATCTCCCGCCGCAGACGCGTGATGGACGCGCTCAACTTCAGGAAGACCGACCGCCTGCCCAAGGACCTGGGCGCCATGGCCTCCACCGGCATTAGCGCCTTCGCGTATCCGCGCCTCGTGGAGGCGCTCGGCCTGCCGGCCCGCGCGCCGCGCGTGCACGACACGATGCAGATGCTCGCCCTGCCGGACACGGACGTGCTCGACGCCCTCGACTGCGACGTGGTCAGCGTGTTCTGGGGCGTGACCAACGCATTCCCGGAGCCCCGCAAATGGCGGCGCTACGACTTCAACGGCCGCCTGCCCGCCCGCGTGCGCAACCCGCGCGCGTTCCGCACCCTGCCCGACGGCACCATCGAGCAGCCGAAGTGGGATGCGAAAATGGTGCCCGAGGCGGTCTTTTTCGACACGGAGCACGCCGGCCAGAGCCTGGACTTCCTGGACGGCGGCGACCTGCCGCTGAAAGACCTCAAGAAGCTGAAGCGGGAGATCCGCAAGTATGTGCCCAAGCCCGCGGAGGTGCGCAAGATCCGCGAGCAGTGCGAGCGGGCGCGGGAGAGCACGGACCGGGCCGTGTTCTACAACGGCCCCGGCCAGGCGGAGATCGCCATCAGCGCCCACGGCGGCATGGGGGTGTTCCCCGTCATCTGCATGATGCACCCCGATTACGTGGCCGAGTACCACGACATCATGGTCGCCAACACCATCGAGAAGCTGGAGACCGTACTTCCCGAAATCGACCCCTTCATCGACATCATGATCACGGGCGGCGACGACTGGGGCACGCAGCAGTCCCCCATCGCGTCGCCGGATGTCTTCACCGAGCTTTTCCGCCCGTTCTACCGCCGGGTGAACGACACCGTCCACCGCATCAAGCCGGAGCTGAAGACGTTCCTGCACAGCTGCGGGGCAATCTATGACCTGATCGACGACATTATCGAGTCGGGTTTCGACATCCTGAACCCGGTGCAGTGGACCGCGGGCGGTCACTCCTACGCGGAGTGGAAGGCGAAGGCGAATGGCCGCATCTCCCTCTGGGGCGGCGGCGTCAACACCCAGCACACCCTCCAGCAGGGTACCGTGGAGGAAGTGGGGGCCGAGGTCGCCGCCATCTGCGCCGTCATGAGGGAAGGAAGCGGGTATGTCTTCAACCCGATCCACAACCTGCTCGCCGAGACCGACCCGGCCAAGATCATCACCATGTACCGCACCGCCTCGAAGTACTGACCCCGACAGGAGCCCGCACATCCCCATGAACACCCCCGTATTGATGGAACGCCTGAACGGCGGCCGCCCGATCCTTGCCGCGCGCGAGGACGGGTGGGACAACCATTTTACGCTCAACCCGACCGCCCTGCATCTGCCCCGTTCACAGGTGAACGACGCGCTGGTTGCAGGCGTGCTCGGTACGCAAGACCTCGCGGCGGCAGGCCTCGCCGACGGCGCCGTGCTGGTGTATTACCGGGGCATCGCCCGCCAGCGCCCAGGCGAGCCCGCCCTGCGATCCAGCGTCGGCCTGGCGGTTTTCACGCCGGACCTGCGACTCGTGCGGAGGCTGGCCGAACCGGTGCTGCGCCCCTCCGACGATCCGGAGGGATTTGATTACAACGGCGTTGAGGACCAGCGCATCAACCGCATCGGCGACGTGTTTTACCTCGTGTACTGCGGTTGGGTCGTGCTGCCCAACGGCGACACGCACGTGCGGGTCTGCCTGGCCGAGTCGCGCGACCTGCTGAGCTGGACGAAGCTCGGCCCGGCGCGCGGAAACATCAACACGCACCCGAACAAGGACGCCGTGCTCTTCCCCGAAACCTTCCAGGGGAAGTATTACATGCTTCACCGCCCCTGCGAGGGGAAGCAGTCGGACTTCACGATCCGCATCGCGTCGGCCGACTCCCCCGGCGGAGAATGGACCGACCTGGGGCGTATCATGCTGCCCTGGCGGGCGGCGCGCTATGTCGAGTCGTGGATCGGGGCCGGGTCGGCGCCCACCCCGCTGGGCGGCGGCCGGTACCTGTTCGACTACCACACGGGCAACTACCTGCCGAGCGGCGAGAGAGACTACTTCGGCAACTTCGGCATCCTGGACCTGGGCCTGCTGGCCGCGCGCGGCCCGGCGGGGATCGTGACCAGCCGCATCGAGGGCGTGCTGATGCCCGAGACCGAGTGGGAACGCAACTCCCCGTGGCCCCACGAGAAGCCGCTCCACTGCGTGTTCCCGTGCGGCAGTTACGTGCACCGCGGCGACCTGCACCTCGTTTACGGGGCCGGGGACGCGTACGTCTGCGCCGCAAGAACGCCGCTGGCTCGCCTGATGGAAGCACTCGAATCCCCCCGTGCCATGACGGCCTGAGCGACACCATGCCCCGGAACCTCACCAGCCGGCGCTCCAAGACCCGCCACGAGATGGGAGCGATCCTGTCGGGCGGGACACCCGGGCAACTGTGCATCCTGGACATCCGCGACTGCCTCGGGGATTTCAACGGTTCGGGCGCGGTGGGCTACCACACCTGGCGCGACTGGGTGGAGGCGTGTCACGCGATCGGCTCCGACGCCAACGTGATCGTCGGCGAGAAGGAGTACTTTCCGCAGGACCACCCGCTGGGATGGCGCCGGGAACTGGTCTGGGAAAAGCCGGGCGAGCGGTGCTTCAAGCGGATCGTGCCGTCCCCGCTCAAGCCGCTCGAGCAGCATTACTGGGAGACCGACGTGAACCGCGCCGCCCTCACCAACGTGCCCATCGAGACCGAGGAGGACTTCGACGCGCTGATCGCCTACCTGCGGATGCTGCGCGGCTCGTGCGGGCAGATGGTCGAGAGCCTGCGCGCCATCCGCCGCGAGGTGGGCGACGGCGGGTTCCTCACGGTGTTCGTCTCCTCCCCCATGGAGGCCTACTACGTCGTGATGCAGCACGAGATGGTGCTGCACAGCCTGATGATGCCCGAGAAGTACGGCGAGGTGATGGCCGAGGTGGAGCGGACCTCCTACTTCGTCATCGAGTGCGCGGCGGAGGCCGGGGCGGACATGATCATGTTCGGCGGCGCGGGCACCGAAATCTTCTCGCCCGACATGATCGGCGAGCACATCGTTCGCCCCGAGGCCGGCTACGCCGAGGCGTGCCGCGACCTCGGGCTCTTCAGCCTGATGCACTGCTGCGGTCGCACGCAGGTGCTGCGCAGGAACGCCTGGATCGCCGACGTGTCGCCCACGGTGTTCGAGTCGTTCACCCCCGAACCCCTGGGAGACATCGCGGACCCTGTGGCGGCGGCCCGGGAGTTGCCGGCAGGCACCTTCTTCAAGGGGGGCCTGAGCCTCGAGCGCCTGCTGCGCGGCACGCCGCAGGAGTGCGCGGCCATGACGCGCGAGGCCCTTGCGGCCTTCGCGGGCGTTCCGCACATCGTCTCGGGAACCTGCGCGATCCTCACGGGCACGCCCCGCGAGAACCTGGACGCCGTGACCGGCGCCGTGGCCGAGCACGGGGCGGACCGGACATGAGTCCGAACGGAGTCAAGGAGGGGCACACATGATCACGCGACGCGAATTCCTGCGAAGCGCCGCCGCCGGCGCGGCCACTCTGGCCGTCCCCGGCGCACTGTCTTTCGGTGCGGGGAAAGCCCCCGCCCGCAAGCCGAACATCATCGTCATCCTGGCGGACGACCTGGGATGGGG
>JADHEF010001745.1_pt1 | contig 12056 bp, 11 predicted proteins | sample 8952391 | NCBI WGS metagenome assembly JADHEF01 (sample SAMN16124439, study PRJNA663245) | bioreactor sludge metagenome | isolation source: sludge (nitrite) | place: India:Bengaluru | collected 2019-02-28
GCCCAAAACCCATGAGCTGTGGTCCCGGTGAACAAGCGGAGGACCGGGGAGGTTTCGCCAGGTTGAACGGACCGGATTCCCCCGGAGACAACCCGTCCGGGGTCGCCAATGCCGTGTTTTCCCCCGTGCGCCTGTTGGATTCCGCACTGGGAGATGAGGCGCTGGCCCGCGAACTTCTGGCCGTGTACCTGGCCCACGCTCCCGTCCAAGTCGCCCGCCTTCGCGAGACGGTGGCAAATGGTGATTGCGCGGAGGCGTGGATGGTCGCGCACACCCTCAAGAGCTCCAGCGCAAGCGTGGGGGCCATGCGCCTCAGTGAACTCGCGGCCGAACTGGAGGCCGCGGCGCGGGCACGGGCACCCGGCCTGGACGGCGTTGCCGGACGGCTGGCCACGGAATTCGCTGGCGTTGAGGAGGCCATGCGAAGGTACATGGAACCATGAAAATCCTCGTCGCGGACGACGATCCGTGCTGGCAGCTCCTGATCGGGCGCCTGCTGAAGAAATGGGGGCATGAAAGCACGGTCGTGGAGAACGGAAAGCTGGCGGCCGACCTGCTGGCGGCCGACCCGACATTCGACGTTCTCATCACCGATTGGAACATGCCCCTCATGCCGGGACCGCAACTGTGCGCCGCGGCCAGGGAAATCCAGAGGCCCGGATACCTTTTCATCATCCTGCAGACCGGCTTGGCCGACAAGGACGCGCTCGTGGAGGGACTGAACTCGGGCGCAGACGCGTTCATCAGCAAACCCATCCAGGGCCCCGAACTGCTGGCTCACCTGCGCGTCGCCGACCGGGTTCTCAGCCTTGAAAACCGCCTGGCCCAGAACCTGGACCAGCTTCGGCGCGCCAACAACCGGATGCGCGACGACCTGGTGGCCGCGGCCCGGGTGCAGCGCGCCCTCCTTCCGCGCGGAACCCTGGACCTGCCCGGGGTGGAGTTCGCATGGGTGTACGAGGCCACCGACGAGGTGGGCGGCGACATGTGCAACTTCCTGCGTCTCGACGAAAGCCACGCCGCGATGACCATCCTGGATGTTTCCGGCCACGGCGTGCAGGCCGCCCTGCTCTCGGCCGCGCTCAACCGCGTGCTCACCGCCCAGGCCGACACCCTGGGACTACTCAAGCGCCCCCGCACCGATGGCCAGGGTTACGAGATCGTCCCCCCGGCCGAGGTGGCACGCCAGCTCAACCGCCACTTCCCCACCCCGCCCGAGACCAACCAGTATTTCACCTTTCTTTACGGCGTGCTGGACCTGCCGCAACTGACGCTGCGGATGGTGCGCGCCGGGCATCCCGACCCGCTGATCGTTTCGGCCTCCGGGGTGCGGGAACTGAAGGTGGACGGCGGCCTGCCCATCGGCTTTATGGACGATGCGGAATACACCGAAACCACCGTGAAACTGAAGCCGGGCGAGGCCGTCGTTTTCTACACGGACGGCGTCGTGGAGGCCTTCAACGCATCCGAGGAGCAGTTCGGGTTCGAGCGCATGCAGGAGGTGCTGCACAACCACCGGGACCAGAACATCGGCCCCATGTTGCGAAGCGTGTCCTCATCCGTATGCTCGTTCTGCGGCCCCATCGACCGCAACGACGATATCACGATGGTCGGGTTCCGGCTGACCTGACCCCCGGGATTCCCCGCAGTCCGCGGGTGCCCGCCAGGCTAGCGGACGGTCGAGTGCTTCGCGCCGCGCGACGGACGGGTCAGGATGAACCCGGCCACGCACGCCGTGACGCCCACCAGCGCCACCTTCACGACCCACGGGATTGCCCGGCCGAGGATCACCGTCGCCATCACACTGATCCCCATGGTTCCGACCGCCAGCGCCTTGTGCTTCCCGCTCATGCTCCCATCCTCGCGCCAAGCGCGCAGGGCGCCCCCGAACCGGGGGTGATCGAGAAGCCACCGTTCCAGGCGGGGACTGGACTTGGCAAAACAACCGGCCGCGATGATCAGGAAAACAGTGGTCGGCATGACCGGCAAAATGGCGCCGATCACGGCCAGCGCAACATTCAACCATCCAAGGCTCAACAGAACGAGTCTCATCGGCTTCGGACCTGGCACGCGCGGGGCATAGACGGAGTTTACCCGTTTGTCGAAACAACAATTCGAACCGAAATGGTGCTGTTACCGATCCCCGTCACGGCGCGATAGACAACCCCGCGTCATCCGGCCGCCCAGACGGGAGCCCAAGTGTCCCCTCAAGCGTGAAGGTCACTGATCCGCGGAGCGAGCCCGGTGCCCCTGCCGGGGGATTTGCGCGGTCGTCCACTCCCACCCAGGCCTCCACCCGCTCCGCTCCGAACGGGAGTCGGAACACGAAATCGGCTTCGCTGTGGAGGGCCAGACCCGAGACGAAAACCCGCCCGGCAATGGACAGATTCCTGCCGGTACCCGGATTCCGGTCAAAGGCTCAGGATTGTCCCACTTGCCACGATCGCAGCAGCGTGCAACTGGTGGAAGGAACCGGGAGAGACGCCGAAGTGGAGAAGTCCCATTCGCACCCAACGCGTTCAATCCGGGCGCCCGCGCACGCGGCTGCCAGGCAGCACGCGGCGACCAGGAATCCGATCCGTCGAACGATCATCAGATTTCCCGGGCGGTCCAGCGGATGCCGCGGAGCAGGATTTCTCGGAACGCCGGATTCTCCCATGCCACCTGGCCATGGCCCGGCTGGAAACAGAAGACCCGCGATTGCTTGAACATCCGGGTCCAGCCGATTGCTTTCATGCTCTTGGGATGGTCGGCTGTGAAGAGCACGTCGCATCCTTCCCCGGGTTCGTCCATGGTGTAGGTTTCGTCCTTGAACCCCGCGGGCTCCAGGCCCGCGGCGATGGGATGCCCCGACCCCGCGCACGGCCGGATTGTGTACTCCTGGTCGCCATGGTAACCGAACTTGCGGTCCGCAATGCCGACGATGCCCGACCAGGTGGCATTGTCGGGATACGCAAGCAGGGCGTGGTGAAGCATGACGATCCCCTGGGGCGTCTCGCCCAGTTGGGCGATGGCCGCTTCCAGCGACTCGCGGAACGGTGCGCCGTCCAGGCTCATGTTCATGTTGTAGAACAGGAGAACGTCGTAACTGGTGCGGACGCTCCCCCAGTCCATTGCCCAGTTGTCGATCACCTGGGGATAGTAATCCACCCCGGGCATGGAGCGGAACAGGGAGTGCCACTGGGGCACGGCGAAGGGATGGAAACCTTCGATGACTGCAACCTTGAGAGGGTTCATTTTGTTGTCGTCCTTTGCGTGGAGGGGATGGATCGGTCATCCGGCAATCTTGGTGGTGCCGGCGTGATATCGCACCGCGGAAACCGTCCGCGCCGCCGCAATACCATGAATTCCGTAATCGCCAAATCCTCCGGCACCCGGTTTGGTTGGATCACCACTCAAAAACGGTTCCGAGCAGTTGGTCGGGGGTGTCGCGCAGGATGTCGTAGATGCGCTTCGCGTCCGCAACCGGGACCACGTCGCGAAGCAGCGGGGCGATGCGAACCTGCCCGCGGGCCACGAGGCGGCAAAGGTTGCCCAGGTCGTCGTTGTCGAAGTGGCTGTTTTGCTTGATGGTGATCTCGTGTCCCTGGCCGTTGTTGAATGTGTACTTCACCTCCGTTCGCCCGGCGATGAACAGGATGCGGCCGCGGCTCCTGGCGGCGGACACCAGCCTGTCCTCCATGCCCGGCACGCCGGCCACGTCGATGATGACGTCATAGGTGAAGTCCGGGATCTGCCCGGACCACCCTTCGCCGCCCGTGTCGAGAACGTGCTCGGCCGCACCGATCGCGCGGGCGAGTTCCAGGCGGGCCGGATTCACGTCGCAGATGTCCACGCGGCCCCCCATCACCCCCGCGATCTGGGCGGCCATCTGGCCGATGATCCCGGCGCCCACGACCAGCACCCGCTCCCCCATCCGGATGTCGGCATTGCGGCAAGTGCGCATGGCCACACTCGTCATGCCGAAAAGGGCCGCCTCGCGCCGGTCCACCTCGGGCGGCAGTTTCACATTCAGCCAGTCCTCGTCGAAAACGGCGAACTCGACATGGTCGCAGCTCGAGTACACCACATCCCCCACCTTCAGGATTCTTGCGTACGGACCAACCTCCACCACCTCGCCGACATTCTGGTACCCCCAGCCGGCCGGAAGGTCCTTGTCCGCGCGGGCGTAATTGCCCCGGATCAGGTCGTTGCGTTCCGAACCGTTGGTCACCCCGGAGTAGAGGGTGCGGGTCTTAACCTGCTTGCCGACCAACGGGCCGGGATCGGGAACCAGGTCATCCAGAATTCCCTTTTCGCGTTTTCCGTCGGGACGAAGTTGAGTGGCCACGATTCGCATGGAGATCTCCCGTTTCCATTGAGGAACTTTGCAGAGTGCTGGCGCAAATCGAGTTCAGCACCGACTGAATATGAGCGGCGGGTTTGTCAAAAACGAGCGCAAACTGAACGGTTGTGGACTATTTTGATCAACCTCACCCTTCGCGCGGCGCTCGACTTCAACCTCGTCGCGTTGAGCCGGGTTTCGCCTCTGTCGGTTGGCATCGCCGTCGGTCCGCGACACTCTCAGTTCCTCCGCATGCGGGCCCCCAATTCCGAAATCAGGCGGAGGCCGGCTGCTTCCTCATGGGCCGGTAAAACAGGCGCGGCTCACTGCCATCGTTGCCCAAGTGCGAATCCCAACGATGGATCCCACGAACACCGGCAGGGAACGAATCCCCTTCCACGCTAGTACCGGCGCCAATCCCTCACGGCTGAGGCGGATGGCCACAGCCACGCCCGCACTCCGTCGGCCACCACCAGTTTGGTGACATCGGCACTTGTGGCTGCCAGCGTGACAATTCCGCCACCGGCGGCGAACTGGTAATCGCCCAGCCGGTACCAACCGCCGCCGCACTGCTGCTGGTTGACCTTGACCACGGACGACCCGGTGGAATGCGTGACCGTGAACGACGCGTCGGTGGCACGGTTGGTTCCCTGCGGATACCAGACGGCCACCTCGTACTTCCCGGCGACGGGAACGGAGAGATTCCAGGTGGCAGACCCGGTGCCGCCCGCCGTCCTGTACGCATACGATGACCCGTGCTTGTCCGTGGCCGCCGTGCCAATCGTCCACCCGCCCGACGGGGTCAACACGGCCGCCCCTTCGTCCAGGACGACCTTGGCCGGGTTTCCGGTGTCGAGAGCGAGGCGCTCGACGAGCAGTTCCAGGAATCCACCCAGGATGTTAGCATCGTACGGGTACGGGTTCGACGTATAGGGAGCCACATAGGCGTCCGTGAAAACCGCCAGGAAGAATTCCTTTCCGTTGGGCATGCTGACGTGGGCGATATCCTCCACCGTTCCGCTGGCGACCCCGATCTTGTTGTGGAAGGTGGCGCCGGGCGGAACACCGGGACCGACAGCGGTGTCTTCCCCCCACCGGTCGTGGGACAGCAGGCCCGTCATGTAGGATGTGGCGCCGGGTTCGATCTTGCCCTTCACGATCTCCATCATCAGCGACGCCGCGCATTTGGCCTGCATCCGGTTCCCACCACGCGTCGAGTTGATGATGACAGCCTCCGCCCCGACCGGACTGCTGCCCGAGTTGGAGGGGTAGGTCTTGTTGAGGATGGTCTGGTTTTCCAGCAGGCCGCGGCCCGAAAGGTAGTTCTCCGTGTAAAGGCGTTTGCTGTACCAGGGGGCGAAGGCCGGATCCGAGGAGGCGCTGACCGACGGCAGGTTGGGGGCGCCGGTGATCGTGTCCACGACGATACCCGTGTCCGTGTTGCTCGAAACCGTGATCATCGGGGCCACGTTGGCATTCAGATAGGTGTAGGGGTGACCGTTCGTGCGGCACCAGACGATCGCCGTGGCGAGGTAGGCCAGTTTGACGCAGCTTGCGGGATAGCTGATCGCGGCCGGGTTCACCGAACCGCGCAGCCAGGTGCCGTCGCCCTTGGGGACCACGACCGCGCAATCAAGCCGCGTGAAGGGTTTTCCCGCGAGAAAATCCGCCCGCGCCTGCGCCACCGTGGCGTTCATCGTGGCATCGTCCGCGATTACGAATTCGGCAGTGTCGCAGAAACCGGTGGAAGTCGCGGCAACCAGGCCCAAAACGGCCATTGGCACGGCAAGGCGGCTGGGTTTCATGCCCCGGATGCAATCCGGGAGAGGGGCTATAAATCAACCGGTGTTTTGGAATCCACCAGGCCGGCTCCGGTCCCGGCCGGTGTCAGGTCAGCAGTTTCACCAGCCATTCGGGATGCAGATTCCAGCCCAGGAACCCGGACAAACCAAAGGCGATTCCGAATCCGGTGAGCACCATTGCCACGCCAAACAGGGTCTTTCGCCCGGTCAGGGCCGTGATGGCAAAGAGGGCCAGGGCCACGGAGAGCGCCGCGTCGGACAGGTCGAACATGTCGTCGATTCGTCCCAGGTCGTCGTAATCCCGCCCCGCCGCCTCCGCCTTAACCCGGATCTCCTCCTTCTCCTTCGCGTAGCGGGACGCCGACTGCTTCTGCGCGTCGAGCAGCTGCCCGATCCTTGCGGAGGCACCGGTGGTCTGGCCCGCGGCGATCTCGCGAAGGGCCTCCATCTGCGCGACCGTGGCCACGGCCAGGTTCTCCTTGGTCCCCTTGGCCTGGTAGTAAGCCCATTGATCCACGCGGTCGGCCTGCAGTTGCTGCATCCGCTGGACGATGTTGTCGTCCTTCACCTTCGAGACGGCCATGAAGGTTGCCACAAGGGCGACCATCAGCGCCACGGACATATGGAGCCGGGAGTTGCTGTTCTTCTCGGCGGCCTCCGTCACGACTTCGCTCATTTCGTCTGACATCGGACTGTTTCAACCTCCGGGGTGGATTTCGCAAGACCGGGGCGCGGCGGTCCGCACCCGTGCGATTGAACAGAACCCCATGCAAGAATCAAGCCCGGGCAAACCGGAGGGGGCACGGGCGGCCCGTCCGTGACACAAAAAAAGGCCGGTTGGCCCCGCGATGCGGGGAGCCAACCGGCCCGAATGCTGCAATACCGCGGTGTGGCGGCCTAGATGTCGTAGTACATGAAGAACTCGTGCGGATGGGGCCGCAGGCGGACGGGGTCCACCTCCGCCGTGCGCTTGTACTCGATGTAGGCGTCGATGACATCCTTCGAGAACACGTCGCCGCGGGTGAGGAACTCCATGTCCTTCTCCAGGGCGTTGAGGGCCGCGTCGAGCGAGCCGGGCACCTGGGGAACCTTCCTGGCCTCCTCCGGGGGCAGGTCGTAGATGTTCTTGTCCAGCGCCTCGCCGGGATGGATCTTGTTCTGGATACCGTCCAGGCCGGCCATGACGATGGCCGAGAACGCCATGTAGAAGTTGCAGGACGGGTCGGGCGGGCGGAACTCGATGCGCTTGGCCTTCTCGCTGGCCGAGTACATCGGGATGCGGACGGCCGCCGAGCGGTTGCGCTGCGAGTAGGCGAGGTTCACCGGGGCCTCGTAGCCGGGCACCAGGCGCTTGTAGCTGTTGGTGGTGGGGCTGGTGAAGGCCAGCACGGCGGGCGCGTGCTTGAGCAGGCCGCCGATGAAGTGAAGGGCCATCTCGCTCAGGCCCGCGTACTGGTTGCCGGCGAAGAGGTTCTTGCCGCCCTTCCACAGCGACACGTGGACGTGCATGCCGCTGCCGTTGTCGCCGTACATGGGCTTGGGCATGAAGGTGACCGTCTTGCCGTACTTCTTGGCCACGTTCTTGATGATGTACTTGAACAGGAGGGACTGGTCGCCCATCTGCAGCAGCGGCGAGAAGCGCATGTCGATCTCGCACTGGCCGGCGGTGGCCACCTCGTGGTGCTGGGCCTCGGCGTGGATGCCGCACTCCATCAGGGTGAGCATCATCTCGCTGCGAAGGTCCTGCAGGGAGTCGATGGGCGGAACCGGGAAGTAACCCTCCTTGTAGCGCGGGCGCCATCCAAGGTTCGGGTTGCCGGGCTGGTTGGGGCGCCCGCTGTTCCAGACGCCCTCGTCGCTGTCGATGTGGTAGTAGGACTCGTAGGGCTTCGAATCGAAGCGGACGCTGTCGAAGACGAAGAACTCGAGCTCGGGCCCGATGTAAATCGTGTCGGCCAGGCCGCTGCTCTTGACGTACTGCTCCACGTTGTAGGCGATGCTGCGCGGGTCGCGCGGGTAGCGCTCCTTGGTGATCGGGTCGAGGATGTTGCAGCACAGGCTCAGCGTCTTGTGCTTGTTGAACGGGTCGATGAAGGCCGTCTGGGGATCCGGGAGCATGAGCATGTCGCTCTCATTGATCTCCTTCCAGCCGCGGATCGACGAACCGTCGAAACCGAAGCCTTCCTCGAAGGACGACTCCTCCAACTGGTGACGGGGAACGCTCACATGCTGCCACTGGCCGGGAAGGTCCATGAACTTGAAGTCCACGACCTGCACTCCCGCCGCATCGGCCATTTTCAGGACGTCTTTCGGGGTCTTCGGCTTGTCGGCCGCCTCCATCTTTGCCATCGTGCCACTCCTTGGGTGCTGGTGTTTGAATCACCGCAGGCTGTTTTGAAGCCGGGCTGATGATGTGGCCCTAAACAACCCAACGGCGCGGATTATGCGGAAATTCTGCATTTTTCTGTGGTCAAAAAGAACCGATTTCGCGCGCTTCCAGGCTATCTTTGGTCACTTCAACAACCCAAACTTCTTGGATTCATTGATCCGAAAGGCATCTCTTTGGGGAGGGCGGGAACCTGTCAAAGAAAAACCGCATTCCGACCAAAAAATACCGTATGGGCATGGAACCGACCCCGCAGAATGCCCGCCGCCGCCCGATTCCCGCCGCGCGAACCGCGCCCGTAGTGTGACGAATTGTCGTTGCGGCGCCTGAATATCCTTCCCCCGCACGAATTGATATGTGCGGTGTCCGCGACCGTCCGCACGGTTGCAGGCGCTGTGGAAGCAGGGAAGCAAGTCCTTCTCTCACCTCCCGTCGCTCCGTCCAAGGGGTGTACACCGGAGGTTTACGGCTGACAAAGCCGAGCGCGTTCGCGGGCCTGGCCCGCGATACGCGCCCAATTTGCCGCCGGGGAAGGTGCATGCAATTGCCCTCTTCCCCGGCGGCTTGTTTTTTGGGCCCGCCGCCCGGCGGACACCGCGGCGGGAGACCCGAGAAAGGAGGCGATGGCTAATTAGGGACAATTTCCGTGTGAACCAGGAGATCCGCTCGCGCGAGGTGCGCCTGATCAACCATGAAAACCAGCAGGTCGGAGTCGTGTCGATTGCCGATGCGTTGCGCATGGCAGAGGAGGCCGAACTCGACTTGGTGGAGGTGGCGCCGGACGCGAAGCCGCCCGTCTGCAAGATCATCGACCTGAAAAAGGTCCTGTACGAGCAGAAGCGCAAGGCCCGCGAATCGCGCAAGAAGGTGAAGACCATCGAGGTCAAGGAAGTGAAGATGCGACCCTCGATCGACAAGCATGACTATGACACCAAGATCAACCACGCGCGCGAGTTCATCGGTGACGGCCACAAGGTGAAGTTCACTTTCACCTACAAGGGCCGCGAACAGACGCACCAGCACCGGGCCCTGGCCCTGCTGGACCGCATCACGAAGGACCTTGAGGAGATTGCCGTGCAGGAGTCGGTGAGCCGCATGGGTCCGAAACTGACCGGTTGCATCATGGTCAAGAAGCGTTAGCTCCGGCCCAAACCGGCTGGCGCGCATCACAAGTTTTGGGGGGCGCAGTGCCCGCTAAACCGCGCAAGCGGAGCGGACCCCTGGCCGCCCCGGAAGATATCATCACGCCCGTGCCCTACAGCGCGGGAAAGAAGAAGGAAGCAGAACCATGCCGAAAATGAAATCGAACCGGGGCGCCGCCAAGCGCTTCCGTTTTACCGGCACGGGCAAGGTCAAGCGCAAGAAGGCCTTTCTCAGCCACATCCTGTCGAGCAAGACCACCAAGCGCAAGCGCCACCTGCGCCGCGGCACCACGGTCAGCGACGCGGATGCCAGGAATGTGAAGAAGATGCTGCCCTACGGCGGCAAGTAGAACCGAAATTCCGGGCACCCGCCCGGGCCCGCCCCACCCTGCGCGCCGCACCGCAAACAACGGGACCCGCGCTGAAACATCCGAAGTCACCGGAGGACCAAGATCATGCCCCGTTCAACCAACAACCCGGCCTCGCGCCGCCGTCGCAAGAAGGTACTCGACCGCGCCAAGGGGTTTTACAGCGGCCGGCGCAAGCTCTACCAGAATGCCCACGAAACCGTCAAACGCGCCCTGCGTTACGCGTACCGGGACCGCCGCGTCCGCAAGCGGGATTTCCGCCAGCTGTGGATCGCCCGCATCAACGCCGCCACCCGCGCGAACGATCTGCCCTACAGCCAGTTCATGGCCGGGCTGCGCGCCGCCGGCATCGAGGTGAACCGCAAGGTGCTCGCCGACTTGGCCGTCAGCGATCCCGCGGCATTCAGCGAGTATGTCAAGCGCGCCCAGAGCGCGCTCGGTGCCGCACAGCAGTAACGCTCACCCCGTTTTCGGCACCACAGATTCGCCGCCAGCCGGACGCGAAGTGTTCCGCTCCTTCCCCGTCCGGCTGGCTTCTTTTTTTCTGTTTCTCCCGACTGCCGGAACGATCCTGCAGGCTTGCCGTCACGCCGCCTGGAACGGTTCCAGCAGGAGCATTGCCAGGCCGCCGGCGACCAGCGCCACGCAGCCGGCCGCCACAAATGGGGCTCCGGGCGCCACGGCGTCGAACAGCGCGCCCGCAATCACCGGCCCCACCGCCCGCGCGAGCGCCGCGCACCCCTGGGTGGTGCCGATCACCCGCCCCTGCATCTCCTGGGGCGCCAGCCGGCTCACGATCGCCATGAGCACCGTGTTGTTGAATCCGTTGGCCACACCATAAACCACCAGCGCGATGCCAAACAAAACCGGGTTCTGCAGGGTTGCCGCCGCGATCAGCGCCAGGCCCATCGCCGGCAGCGCGACCCGGGCCACGCGGACCTCGCCCCACCGCCTGACCGTTCCGCCGATCAGCCTCAACTGCGTGATGACGCCGATGATCCCCAGCCCGCCGAAGAGGTACCCGACCGAACTCGGGCCGAGGCTGAACCGGCGGCTGAGGTAGAGCGAGAAGGAGGCATACACGAGAGTCATGGCCAGCACGGCGATCACATAGAGCGTGACGGGCCCGCGCAGAATCCGGCTGCCGAGCACTTCGCGCATACCCCCGAACCGTCCGACGGACAGTTCGGCGTGCTGAGGATGGCGGGTTTCGGGGAGGAAGAGCATGATGGCCACGCTGTTCACGAGCGCCAGTGCCGCCGCCGTGAAAAACGGGACATGGGGGCCGGCGTGGGCCGCCAGCGCGCCGATCAGCGGGCCGACCACCATGCCGATCCCGAATCCCGCGCCAATCAGCCCCACACCCTTCGCGCGCTCCTCGGGCCTGGTGATGTCCGCAATGTAAGCCTGGGCCGTGCTGATGTTGCCGGCGGTCATGCCGTCGAACATCCGCGCGACAAACAGCACCCACAGGGAACCGGCAAGCCCCATGGTGAGGAAGGCGACGGAACTGCCCAGGACGCTGAACGCCAGCACCGGTTTGCGCCCCACGCGATCGGACCAGTGGCCAAGGACCGGGCTGAAGACAAACTGCATCACCGAGAACACCGCCAGAAGCAGGCCCACCTGGAACGGGGTGGCCCCCATCGTCTCCGAGTAGAGCGGCAGGATCGGGATGACTATGCCGAAACCGATAAGATCGATGACGACGGTGAGAAAGATCAGGGCATAGGGGGATGGCTTGCGGGACATGTCGGGTTTGATTCACCCGCGGAGCGGAGGCGAATTCACATCGGGGCGAAAGTGCCGCGCGTGCCGCGGCGGGCGGACGCGCATCATCGCGCACCTACAACTTCAGTACCGCGGCGATCTCCTCGAGGTTCGCGCGCCCCCAACCCTGCTGGTAGCGGCGGTCAAACTCCGCCCGGAACCACTCCATCTCATCCTTGGGAATCTCCTCGTAGGGGCGTCCCTGCCGGAAATTGGCGACCCACTGGTCGGCAGCCTTGTTGCGGCCCGCCCACCAGCCCAGCA
>JADHEF010001746.1_pt1 | contig 12054 bp, 10 predicted proteins | sample 8952391 | NCBI WGS metagenome assembly JADHEF01 (sample SAMN16124439, study PRJNA663245) | bioreactor sludge metagenome | isolation source: sludge (nitrite) | place: India:Bengaluru | collected 2019-02-28
GTCTGCTGCACCACGATCGCCGGCATCTTGGCCGACATGTCGCGCGCTTTCTCGGCCACGCGCACGGCGACCTTGCGGGCGATTTCCTTGTAGATCTCGGTCGCGGCCGAATCGGGCTGGGCGACCACGGTCGGCTTGCCCGAATCGGCTTCTTCGCGGATGTGCAAGGACAGGGGCAGCGAGCCCAGCAATTCGAGCCCGTATTGCTCGGCCATGCGCTGGCCGCCGCCTTCGCCGAAGATGTGCTCGACATGGCCGCAATTCGAGCAGACATGCACGGCCATGTTTTCGACGATGCCGAGCGTCGGGATGCCGACCTTCTCGAACATGTTGTAGCCGCGCTTGGCGTCGATGAGCGCGATGTCTTGCGGCGTGGTGACGATGACCGCGCCGGTCACGGGCACCTTTTGCGCCATGGTCAATTGGATGTCGCCGGTGCCCGGAGGCATGTCGATGATGAGGTAATCGAGGTCGGCCCAGTTGGTCTGTTCGAGCAATTGGGTGAGCGCCTGCACCACGATCGGGCCGCGCCAGACCACGGCCTGGTCGGCGTCGATCAGAAAGCCGATCGAATTGACCTGCACGCCGTAATTCTCGAGCGGGCTCATGGTCTTGCCGTCGGCCGATTCGGGCTGGCCGCTGATGCCGAACATGGTCGGCTGGCTGGGGCCATGAATGTCGGCATCGAGCACGCCGACGCTGGCGCCTTCGGCCGCGAGCGCGAGCGCGAGGTTGGCCGCGGTGGTGCTCTTGCCCACGCCGCCCTTGCCCGAAGCCACGGCGAGGATGTTCTGGACGTTGGGCATCACCTTCACGCCGCGTTGTACGGTGTGGGCGACGATCTTTTGCTGCACATTCGCGCTGACATTGCCGGCCCCGGCGGCCTTGAGCGCGGCGATCACCGCGGCGCGGATCGGCTCGATCTGGCTTTTGGCGGGGTAACCGAGCACCACATCGACCGACACCTCGTCGCCCTTGATCTGAAGATTCCTGGCCGATTTGGAAGTCAGCAAATCCTTGCCGGTATTGGGATCGACGACGCCCTGGAGGGCGGCCTGGAGTTGTTCGAGCGTGAGGGCCATGGTGTGCGTTGCGCGAAATCGTTGGATGAATGAAGGCGAGGCCGCCGGCCTCGGACAGGTTCGAGTCTAGCCCATCGGTTCGGCGTCAAGACGGCTCCCCGATTGGGGGAAATGCGCTTATCCGAAACGGGGATTGACCCGCGCGCCCTGCGTACGCCCGCCCTGCCGCGCTACCGAGGTCACAGAGTCGCCCGGTTCTCAAACGTTCTATCGAGGCGGCGGGCCCTTGCCCATACTGGCCGCCCGCCAATGCCGGTGCGGTCATCGCCCGGCGCCATTCCAAAATCCGTCCTCGATCCTGCCACGAGCCCTCATGTCCGACGCCCCGCCCAACCTCGCCGAACACAAAGTCGCCATCATCCTCGCCGCCGATCTGGCACCCGGGCATGCGGCCAACATCGCCGCCTGCCTCGCGGCCGGTCTGTCGGCGGCGCAACCGGGCTGGGCCGGCCAAGCGCTCGCGGACGCGCGCGGCTTCGCGTCGGCATCGTCGTCGCATTTGCCGATCGCGGTGCTGCGCGCCGAGGCGTCGGCGCTGCAATGCCTGATGCAAAAACTCGCCGCGGAAGACGGGCCGGCGCCAGGCGCGGTCAGCCTTTTCCCGGCGTATGCGCAGCGCGTTCACAATTGCGAGGAGTATTGGGCGCGCCATCGCGGCGCCGATCACACCCAGGAGCCCTTGCTCGGCGTCGGCTTCGCGGGCGCGAAGCGCTGGGTGAATCGTCTGACGGGAAACCTGCCATTGTGGCGTTGATGCGATCCGAAGTCCGCCGTCTGCATTTGTTCGAACTGGAATGCGTCCAGCACCGCCAGTCGGGACAGGAATGGGTGCCGCATTGGCATCCCGAATGGTCGTTCGGCGCGGTCGTCGAAGGCGAATGCCGGTGTTCGGTGGACGGGCAAACGCGTCGCATCGCGCGCGGCGATCTGATCGCGATCGCGCCCAACACCGTGCATGCGGGCATGCTCGACGCCGCCACCCGCGCGAGCGAAGTGCTGGTCCTCATGTTGTATGTGCCGCCAGGCTGGCTGCGCCATGAGCATCTGCCGGCGCCGGCGTCGTCGCTGACGCTGCCGGCGCCCGCGCTGGCCGCGCAAGCGGGCGCGGTGCGCACCGCCGCCCAGGCGCGCAAATGGCTGCGCCAGGCGCTGCCGGTGCTGCACGCCGCCGCGCGACAGCCGCAGGTGGAACCGGCCTGCGCCTTGCCGACGCGCGCCGAACGACGTCTGCTCGAACGCCTGTGCGCGGCCGGCGCGCACGCAACGATGGGCGTCTCCGAGTTGGCGGCGGGTTGCGGCGTGAGCCGCGAACGCCTGCACCGCGTCGTCAAGCGCTGGGTGGGCCTGGCGCCCTCCGACTACCTGCGTACCGCGCGCTTGCATCGCGCCAAGGCCTTGTTGGCGAGCACCGGTTCACCGGCCCGGGCCGCCGCCGAATGCGGCTTCGCCGATCAGGCGCATTTCACGCGTTGCTTCCGCAAAGCCTTCGGCTATACCCCCGGCGATTGGCTGCGCGCGGCGCCGAAATCGCCGCCCGCCGCGGGCTGAAATCCGCGCCGGCGCCGGTGTTTGCTATGCTCGGCCCGTGTCTGACTCTCGGCTGCGGCCATGGAAGTTGCGCTTTTACTGTTTCTGATCTTACTCAACGGCTTGTTCGCGATGAGCGAGATGGCGGTCGCCACCTCGCGCAAGGCCCGGTTGCAGGCCCTCGCCGACGATGGCGACCTGCGGGCGCAAGAAGCCCTCAAGCTGCACGAAAACCCCACCCGGTTCCTTTCGACCGTGCAGATCGGCATCACCTCGATCGGCATCTTGTCGGGCATCGTCGGCGAAAACGCCCTCGCCCAGCCGTTCGCGGTCTGGCTGAGCACCCAGTTCCCCGTCGTCGCGTCGTTCGCGCCCGCGCTGGCCCTCATCCTGGTGGTCGTGGTGGTCACCTTCTTGTCGCTGATCGTCGGCGAACTGGTGCCCAAACGCCTGGGGCAGATGTACCCCGAGGCGATCGCGCGCTTCATGGCGATCCCGATGCGCTGGCTGAGTTTCATCGCCACGCCCTTCGTCAAGGTGCTGAGCTTCACCACCGATGCCTTGCTGCGCTTCATGGGCGCGCGCCAGAACGGCGGGCCGCAAGTGACCGAGGAAGAAATCCAGGTCCTGATGGAGCAAGGCGCCGATGCCGGCGTGTTCGAGCATGCCGAACAGCAGATGGTGCGCAACGTGTTCCGGCTCGACGAACGCAAGCTCACCTCGCTGATGGTGCCGCGCGGCGATGTGGTCTATCTCGATGTGCAGGATCCGATCGAGATCAATCGCGAGAAGATCGCGGGCTCGCATGTCTCGCGCTTTCCGGTCTGTCGTGGCGACCTCAGCGATGTGCTGGGCTTCGCGCGCGCCAAAGACCTGCTCTCGCAGATCCTTGCCGGCAAGCCGCTCGACCTCACGCAAGGCTTGCAGGCGCCGTTGTACGTGCCCGAGACCCTGACCGGCACCGAACTGGTCGAGAACTTCCGCAACAGCCATACGCCGGCCGCGCTGGTGGTCGATGAATATGGCGAGGTGCAAGGCCTGGTCACGCTCAAAGACGTGCTCGAAGCCATCGTCGGCGAGTTCCCGACCCCGCAGCCCGAGGAATCCTCGGCGATCAAGCGCGAAGACGGCTCCTGGCTGCTCGACGGCGTGATCGCCCTGCCCGAGTTGCAAGACACCCTCGACCTCGACGACATGCCGCACGGCGATTCCGACAGCTACCACACCTTGTCGGGCATGCTGATGCTGCTGCTCGGCCGCATCCCGCGCACCAGCGACGTGATCGAATGGGGCGACTGGAAGTTCGAAGTCGTGGACATGGACGGCAAGCGCATCGACAAGGTGCTCGCGACGCGCAAGCCGGCGCCCGAAGAACCGGTCGAAGGCGGTTGAGGCCGGCCTCAGGCCGGCGCCTGGCGCCGATGCGCGAACAGGATGCCGGCCATCGCGAGCGAGACCCAGGCCGCGAGCGCGGCGATGATCCAGGGCAAAGGCAGATCGGAACGGCGCAAGCTGGCGTAAAGCGCCAGCATCGCCATCACGCTCAGGTTCTCGCAGAAGTTCTGCACCGCGATCGATTGTCCGGCATTGAGCAGCACCACGCCGCGATGCTGGAGCAAGGCATTCATCGGCACGATGAAAAATCCCGCCACCATGCCCAGCGCCGCCATCATCGGCAAAGCGGTGCGCCATTGGGTGATCGCGAGCATGGTCAACAGCAGCGGCCCGAACAACAAGCCGAACGGCAACAGACCCGGCGCGCGCGCCAGCGGCACCGTGCGCGCCGCGACCACCGCGCCCGCCGCCACGCCCAAGGCCACGATGCCTTGCAGCATCGAAGCGCGATCGAGCGTCAGCGACAAGGCGTGCCGCCCCCAGTCGAGCACGACGAATTGCAGCGCCGTGCCCACGCCCCAGAGCAGGCTCGTGACCGCGAGCGACAAGCGCCCTTGCGGATCGCGCGTCAGCGTGCGCATGGCATGCGCGAAGTCGGCGAGCATGGCGGCGGCGCTCAGGCGCGGCGGCCGATAACGCCGACCGGAATCGGGAATGAACAGGTTCACCACGGCGGCCGCCGCATACAGCATCAGCACCACCACCAATGCGGCCGACAACAACGCGGCCGCGCTCCAAGGGCCGCCCGCCAGATGCCGCACCAGTTGCGCGAATTCGGGCGCGATCAGCGCGCCGCCCGCGAGCGTGCCCAGGATGACCGACGCGATGGTCAGCGCTTCGAGCCAGGCGTTGGCGGCGACCAGCCGCGCGGCCGGCAGCAATTCGACCATCAAGCCATATTTGGCCGGCGAATACGCGGCCGCGCCGAAGCCGATCAAGGCGTAGGCGGCCAGCGGATGCACTCCGGCGAGCATGGCGAGGCAGCCGATCGCCTTGAGCGCGTTGGTCGCCATCATCACGCGCGGCTTCGACCAGGCGTCGGCCAGCACGCCGACCACGAGCGCGAACAGCACATACGAGGCGATGAAGCCGAACTTGAGCAAGGGCGCGAGCCAGCCCGGTTCGCCGCGCGCGAGCAGCAAGGCGATCGCGACGATGAGCACCGCGTTGTCGGCCAGGGCCGAAAGGAATTGCGCGAGCATCAGCGCGTAAAAGCCGCGCGGCATCGCCGGGCCGGAGATCATGCGCGCAGGATCGAAACACCGGCCCGATGCAGGCGCGGCCTCATGACGAGCCCGACGCGAGTTCGACGCGCACCGGCTGCGCGATGCCGGGCGCGGCCGCCGGCACCAGGACTTTGAGCAGATCTTCGGCGATCGCGCGCCAGGTGTAAGGCAGGGCCGCTTGCCTGACCAGGCCGCGGTCGAGCCGCAACGCGGCGCGGCAGGCGGCGCCCAGGTCTTCGTCGAGCACGCCGGTGAGGCCGGGTTTGACCACATTGATCGGCCCGGTGACCGGAAACGCCGCGACCGGGGTTCCGCAGGCATTGGCTTCGAGCATCACCAGACCGAAGGTGTCGGTGCGGCTCGGAAACACGAACACGTCGGCATCGGCGTAATACGCGCCCAGTTCGATATGCGGCCGCGCGCCCAGCCAGACCACCTCGGGAAAACGCGCGCGCAAACGCGGCAGCGCCGCGCCATCGCCGACCACGACCTTGGTGCCCGGCAGCTCGAGTTCGAGAAAAGCGCGCAAGCCCTTTTCGGGCGCGACCCGGCCGATGTTGAGCCAGATCGGCCGCGCATGCGGCAAGGTGCCGCCCCGCTCGGCCTCGACGGCGGGGCGAAAACATTCACCGTCCACACCGCGCGACCAGACCCGCAACCGCTCGAACCCAGCGGCCGCGAGTTCGTCGTGCATGGCGCGCGTGGGCACGAGCACGCGTTGCGACGGCGCATGGAAGCGCCGCATCACCGCATACGTCAGCGCCGCCGGAATGCGAAACCGGTGCGCGAGGTATTCCGGAAACCGGGTGTGGTAGGACGTGGTGAAACGCCAGCCGCGCTTGAGCGCATGGCGGCGCGCCGCCCAGCCCAGCGGCCCTTCGGTCGCGATGTGCAAGGCATCGGGCGGCGTGTCGCCCAGCGTGCGCGCGACATGGCGACGGGCATCGACGGCCAGGCGCAAGTCGCGTTCGGTCGGCGCCGGGATGGTCCGCGCGCCTTCGGGCGTCACGACGCGCACCCGATGACCGAGGGCCGTCAGTTCCCGGATCATGTAGGTCCAGGTCTGCACCACGCCGTTGATCTGCGGGTGCCACGCGTCGGTCACGAGCGCGATGTCCATACCGGGCTGTCGTAGTCGATCATCGCCGCGCACTATGTGTGCGTCGCATGACAGGCCGACGACGTTCCCGGGTCAGTTCGAAGAAACGCAGGCGAAGCTGACGCTCGCTTCGAGGCCGCCTTGCGGACGGTTGCGCAAGCCGAGTTCGCGGCCATGCAGCCGCGCGACCCGATCGGCGATCGCGAGGCCGAGCCCGGCGCCGGGTTTGCCGCCGCGCGCGCTGTCGAGTTGGGCGAACGGCCGTCGCAGGCGTTCGATCTGGTCTTCGGGAATGCCGGGGCCGCAATCCCAGACCACGAGCCGCGCGCGCCCGCCCTCGCGTTCGGTGCGCACGATGATGGGCGGCGCGCCATGGCGCATCGCGTTCTGCAGCAGATTCGTCACCAGCCGCTCGGCCGCCACCGGCCGCAACGCGACCTCGGGCAGCGCGGCCAATTGCAGCGCGACCTCGAGGTGCGGATCGACCACCGCCTGCACCGCATGGCGCACCAGGGCGTTCAAGTCCACGGTCTGCACGGCCTCGCCATCGCCGATGCGCGCGTAATCGATGAACTGGTCGATCACGGCGTCGGCGGTCTCGATGCTGCGGATCATGCTCTGGATCAGTTCGGCCTCGGCCGGGTTGTCGAGCATTTCGAGGCCCAGGCGCAGCTTGGTCAAGGGCGTGCGCAGATCGTGCGATACGCCGGCCAGCATGAGGGCGCGCTCGCGCTCGAGATCGTCGAGCGCCGCGCTCATCTGCGCGAAGCTGTGCGCGACGACCGCGATCTCCTCGGGCGCGTCGGCCGCATCGGGCAGGCGCGGCTTGCGGCCGGCCGCCACATCGCCGGCCGCGCCGGCCAGCGCGCGCAAAGGCGCGTTGAGGTGGCGCTGGATCACCGCCGCGCCGACGAAGGCGAGCAGCATCACCGTGACCGACAGGCCGAGCACCAGCCCGGAAATGTCGGGCATCAATCCTTCGGCGCTATAGCCGCACCACAAGGGCTGCCCATCGACCTCGATGCGCACCCACAGCCGGCGCTCGGGCGCGACTTGCCAGCGCAATTGCAATTCCGACCCGATGCGCTCTTGCATGCGTTCGAGAAACAGGCGCGCGATCGGCTGCAACGGCGCTTCGCCGATGTCGGGCACGGTCCGCGCGATCCGCACGCCTTTGCGCCCGAGCCGATTGAGTTCGTCGAGGGTGCGTTCGCGATCGGCGGGGGGCACATGGGCCAGCGTGGTGCGCACCGTGCCCGCATGCCAGACCACGAACGCCGCGGCGCGATCGACGCGCGGACGCTGGACCTGGGTGTACCAGATCGCGCCGGAGGCCAGCTGCCCGAGCGCGACCAGCGCCACGATGAGCAGCAGATTGCGCCCGAACATCGTGCGCGGCAGCCAGCCCGGCGGACGCGTCATCGTTGTTGTCCGTCGGCGGCGAACACATAGCCGAAGCCGCGCACGGTCTGGATGTAGCGCGGCGCGGCCGGGTCTTCTTCGATCAGGCGGCGCAAACGCAGGATCTGCACATCGACGCTGCGATCGGTCGCTTCATGGTCGCGGCCGTAGGCCAGTTCCATCAGGCGCTCGCGGCCGAGCGGACGGCCGGCATGCATGGCGAGCGCTTGCAGCAGCGCGTACTCGCCCGAGGTCAGGCCGACCGGCTCGCCCTCGCGTTCGAGGCGGCGCGCTACCGGATCGAGCACATACGGCCCGAAACTCACGGTCTGCACATGGGCCGCGGCCGGCGCGGCGCCGAGCATGGCCTGGCGCCTGAGCATGGCCTGCAGGCGCGCCAGCAATTCGCGCGGGTTGAACGGCTTGGGCAGGTAATCGTCGGCGCCCATTTCCAGGCCGACGATGCGATCGACCGGATCGCCGCGCGCGGTCAGCATCAGGATCGGGATCGTCTCGCCCTGGGCGCGCAGGCGCCGGCAGACCGCGAGGCCGTCTTCGCCCGGCATCATCAAGTCGAGGATCAAGACGTCGAAGCGCTCGCGCGACAACAGCTTGTCGAGCTGGGGCGCATCGGCGACCGCGCGCACGGTGTAGCCCTGCCCGCTCAGGTAGCGGCTGAGCATGGCGCGCAATTCGATCTCGTCGTCGAGGACGAGGACACGGCCTTTGGTCTCGGACGAGGCGGCGGCGCCGGGCACGGCATCGTTCAAAGCGGTCTCCATGGCGGGGATGTGAGCGATCGTAACAGCGCCGGGGCGGCGCACCCCGCGACCGCATTACGGCGCATTACAGCCGCGCGCGATGGCAAGAGTTCCGCACACACGCCCATGCCCATGCAATCGCCCGCTAACCGAGGCCCGCCACACTGCGCCCCATCGAAAGACGCCGCCGGCGCATCGATAGCCCCCACCCGCCATTCGCTCAAGGAGATCATCATGAAGACCCGTACCCAACTCGGCCTCGTTGCCGCCCTCGCCGCCACCTTGTGCGCGTTCACGGTCGATGCCCAGGCCGGCGGCCGCGTGCATGCGCGCGGCGCGGTGGCCAATGCCAATGGCGGCGTCACGGGCGGCGCGGTGAATGCCGCCCGCGGCCCGAATGGCGGCACCGCGGCGCGCGCCCGCGGCTACACCACCGATGGCGCCGGCAATGCCAAGGCCGCCTCGGGCGGCGCGTTCCAAGACCCCAACGGCGCCACCGGCGCCCGCGCCAGCACCACGACCCGCAATGCCGACGGCAGCCTGAGCCATGAAGGCGGCTTCGCCGCGTCGGGCGCCAAGGGCACGGTCGAAAGCACGGGCAGCGTCAACAAGGGCGCCGACGGCAGCGCCAGCGGCAGCCGCAACACCACGGCCACCGGCGCCAACGGCAACACCTACAACGGCCAGACCACTTACTCGAAGGAAACCGGCGTGCAGCACAGCGCCACCTGCACCGACGCGGCCGGCAACACCATCGCCTGCCGTTGATCTGACGCCGCAGCCTGCTCGTCGAATGGCCGCGATCCAGCATGCCGCCAGTGTCGATGCCCCCACCCATCAATCGATCCTCCAGGACAAATACGATGACCCAGCCCGGCACCTCGCTGCGCCCGATCGCGTTCGCAGCCCTGATCGGCCTCGCCGCCAGCGCCGCCATGCCCGCCTTCGCCCAGGCCGATGCCTCCAGGGCCGCGCGCGCCCAACAGGCCATGGCCCAGCTCGAACAACGCTTCAAGGCCGCCGACGCCAATGGCGACGGCCTGCTCACCAAGGACGAAGCCAAAGGCAAGATGCCGCGCGTGTATGAACGCTTCGATACGATCGATGTCGAGAAGAAGGGCAGCCTCACGCTCGACCAGATCAAGCAGTTCGGGGCGCAAGCGCTGGCCCAGCGCAAGGGCGCGCAATGAGGTCGGCGGGCTTCATGCTCGCCGTGGGCATGGCCGCGCTGGGACTCGGAACCCCGGGGCCCGGCCGCGCCGCGCCGGCCGAGCGCGGTCCGTGGACGCTCTCAGGCCAAGTCGGCATCAACAGCGATGATCGCGAACGCGGCGTCTCGCAATCGGCCGCCGATCCGTCGGCGCATGCGAGCGTCGAATTCAGCCATCGGGCGGGGGCGTATTTCGGCTTGGGCGTCGCGTCGGTCAGCGACAGCCAATACACCGGCGGCAGCGGCGTCGAATTGACGCCGTCGCTGGGCTGGCGTTTCGCGCTCGACGACGATTGGGCGATGGACTTCGGCCTGAACGGCAATGTGTATCCGGGCGCGAGCGGCGCACGCGAATCGCAACTGGCCGCGCTGCCGCCCGCGGTCGCCCATCGCATCCGCGCCGCGTCGGCGGACACGTCGTACGACACCGCGCAAATCAGCGCCGCGCTGAACTTTCGCGATCTTGAATTCCGCGCGTCGCATGCGCTGACCGATTACCTCGGCGCGTCCTACGACACCTCGACCCGGCTCGGGCAAGCCCAGACCAAGGCGGTCGACACCAAGGGAACGACTTACCTGGAATTGAACTACCGCTGGCCGGTGGCGCAGCGTTGGACACTCTCGGCCCATCTCGGGCGGCTGCATGTCCCCAATATCGAAGGCCTCGATTACACCGACTGGCAACTCGGTGCGAGCGTGCAGGCCTGGGGGCTCGATTGGAGCCTGGCCTATAGCGCCACCAACGCCCAGACCGTGATGTACCGCGTGATCCACGGCACGCGCGAAGTCGATCTGAGCGGCAGCACGGTGCTGGCATCGGTGGACTGGAAGTTCTAGCCCGCGCGCCGGGGGGGACGAGCCGGAGAATGCCGCCGCGGCAGGCACAAACGGCCTGCCCCGGTAAAATGGGCGTTTTGCCGCCCTTTCCGATCGCCCGCCATGCCGCGCAAGCTTTTCGTCACCACCGCTCTGCCCTACGCCAACGCCGCTTTCCACATCGGCCACATCATGGAGTACATCCAGGCCGACATCTGGGTGCGCACCCAACGCATGCAAGGGCATGAGGTGCATTTCGTCGGCGCCGACGATGCGCACGGCGCGCCGATCATGATCGCGGCCGAAAAGGCCGGCAAGACGCCACAGGAATTCGTGGGCGAGATCGCCGCCGGCCGCAAGCAATACCTCGACGGCTTTTCGATCAGTTTCGACAACTGGCATTCGACCGATTCCGACGAAAACGTCTGGTTCTCGCAAGACATCTACAAGCGCCTCAAGGCCAACGGCTTCATCGCCACCAAGACCATCGAGCAATTCTTCGATCCGGTGAAGGGCATGTTCCTGCCCGACCGTTACATCAAGGGCGAATGCCCGAAATGCGGCGCCAAGGATCAATACGGCGATTCGTGCGAAGTCTGCAGCTCGGTCTATACCCCGACCGAACTCAAGCACCCGTATTCGGTGCTTTCGGGTGCCACGCCCGAATTGCGCACCAGCGAGCATTACTTCTTCACGTTATCGAATCCTCAGTGCCGCGTCTTCTTGAACGAGTGGTTGAGCGGTCAACACAGCAAATCAGTTCCCGTTCAACCAGAAGTGCAAAACAAAGCGCTTGAGTGGCTCGAACCACGTGAAGCTGGAGCAGAAGGCCTTCAGGATTGGGATATCTCGCGCGATGCTCCCTACTTCGGCATCCCGATCCCCGATGCGCCTGGGAAGTATTTTTACGTCTGGCTCGATGCACCAATCGGATACCTCGCCTCGCTCAAGAATTACCTCGACAAAAAGGGGATGGACTTCACGGAGTTCTTCGCCGACCCAGACGTCGAACAGATCCATTTCATCGGCAAGGACATCATCTATTTCCATACGCTGTTCTGGCCAGCGATGCTCAAATTCGCCGGTTATAAAGTGCCAGACCGAATCAACGTGCACGGTTTTTTGACGGTGAGCGGCGAAAAGATGAGCAAGAGCCGCGGCACCGGCTTGTCGCCTCTGAAGTATCTTGACCTCGGAATGAATCCTGAATGGCTGCGCTATTACCTCGCTGCCAAGCTCAACGGCCGTGTCGAAGATGTGGACTTCAATCCGGACGATTTCGTCGCGCGCGTCAACAGCGACTTGATTGGCAAGTACATCAATATCGCCAGCCGCGCTTCCGGCTTCTTGGTCAAGCATTTCGACGGGAAGCTCAGTGATTGGCGCATTCGCGGCGGGGCCGAGGACCTGTCACCGATGACCTTTCATGCCCTCAAACACACCAGTGAGGTCTTGGATTGCATTAACAAGCGCGACTACGGCCGCGCGATCCGCGACATCATGGCCGTGGCCGATGTCGTCAACCAGAAATACGACG
>JADHEF010001736.1_pt1 | contig 12020 bp, 9 predicted proteins | sample 8952391 | NCBI WGS metagenome assembly JADHEF01 (sample SAMN16124439, study PRJNA663245) | bioreactor sludge metagenome | isolation source: sludge (nitrite) | place: India:Bengaluru | collected 2019-02-28
CGTCTGCCTTACAAGCAGAATGTCGGCGGTTCGATCCCGTCAGCGCCCACCATATATTCTCCTTGATCAAATTCTATTTTTCTCCTAAAATCCTTAGTTAATAATAATTTTAACTATTGAAAAATCATGAGAAATCCATATCAACGCAAGGCTGCGTCTAAGACCCAAAATAATACTTATAATGCCCAAGAAATCTATAAAAAATTTGTTGAAATGATTGTAGGCCAAGGTTACGTCCATGCCCTGTATGATGATGGTTGGGCATTATGTGCAACGCCTACCGGTCAGCGTGCATTTGCTATTTGGCAAAGCAAAGGGCTGGCAAAATTGCTGGTGAAAGACAATTGGGCAAATTATCATGTTGAGAATATTTCACTTAAAGATTTTGTTGAAAAAGTCATTCCTTTTTTACGTCAGGAAAGTACCTGTGTATCGATGGATTTGACACCAGAAGGGCAAAATGTGCTGGTGGCACCAGAAAAATTATTATTGGATATCAAAAATTATCTGTATCAGATTTACCTGCAAAAACCTGAATTGTTTAAAGATGAAAAACTGCCTTTACCCCGTAGCATTCGTTTGAACTGATTTTAGTATTCCTGTAACAGCCAGCCACTGATAAAGGCAAAATATTCGCGTAACCAGGAGTTATAGCGAATATAAAGCGGTGTTGGGGCGCTAAGGGTAAATATCTGCTGATAACCTTGATGTTTAGCAATGGCTTTGGCACGTAAAATATGAAAGTCACTGGTGACAATGACAACTGGCTGCTTTAGGGAAATATGCTGCTGTGCCAGTAAAGGCTGCACATTACGCAGATTTTCTGCAGTGCTGGTACTTTTAGCTTCTAACAGAATACGTGATGGATCAATATGATGCTGTTGTTGCAGATATTCAGACATCACTGTTGCTTCAGCAATTTGTTCTTTAAATCCTAAACCTCCAGTCACGACCAGCACGGTTTCCGGGTAACGTTTGGCATAGGCAGCACCAACATCTAATCGCTGTTTTAAGGTGGGAGAGGGATGACCCTTTTCGATTCCACTGCCCAGTATAATGACTGCAGAGGCGGGCTGAACTGTATTGGACTGCTGAATGCTATATAGCAGATAACTGAAAAATATCACCAATGTGCTGAGCCAGAGAAAAAATCCCGCCCATGCACAGCGCCATAAAGTCTGTCTTAATTGCGTGCGCTGAATAAAGCTTTGAATCCGGTTAAAAAACAGGGCATAGAGCATGAGTCCAATACCGATGATCAACGGAAGAATAATGCCGAGATGAATTTTATCCAGTGACAGTAACCATAAGCCATCGAGAGTCAATATACTGCCGATAATCAAGCTCAGGTGACGTTTGAAGCTGCTGGACATAAAATTACTCTGGGTGAATGTTGTTGCTAGTTTAAACAAATTGGATACTTTAAGTATAAAAAAACCGGGTTCTGAGACCCGGTTTTTTTATTGACTTCAATGATTAGTAGACATCACGACGATAACGTCCATCTTGGCGTAGCTGGTCAACTACAGCTTCACCCAGAATGTCGGTTAAAGCCTGATCGACATCGCTGGCCATACCGTTGATGCTACCGCACACATAAATCACCGCACCATTCTTAACCCAGGCTTTTAGTTCCTGTGCCTGTTCACGCAGTTTATGATGTACATAGACTTTTTCTGCCTGATCTCGTGAGAAAGCCAAATCCAGGCGTTGCAACATGCCAGTGGTTTGCCAGGCTTCAATCGTGCTCTGATAGAAGAAGTCATGTTCACGCTGGCGTTCACCAAAGATCAGCCAGTTTTGCGTATAGTTCTGACGGATACGTGCATGTAGCAAGCTCATTAATCCTGCAAGACCGGTACCGTTACCAATACAAATGATAGGACGGTTGTCATCAATCAGGTGGAAAGATTCATTGTTACGGATATGCAGCGCAATCTTGCTATTTAACGGGGCATGCCGAGTCAGCCAGCCTGAACCCAGACCCAATTGGCCTTGAGCATCGGACTGTTGGCGCACCACTAAACGCAGAACTTGCTGTGAAGGAATACTGGCAATGGAATATTCACGTGAAGGCAGCATCGGAAGTTGCTCCAGTAAATGATCCATATTGGCAAAAGGTTCAACTTCACCGGTCAAATCTTTGTTCCATAAGGCCTGTTCAATATTGATCTTTAACGAATCTACAGAGGTATTCGGCTGAATTTGATGCTGCTGCATAAACCGGGCAATACGTTCAGCACTGTTACCGGGTTGAATCTCGGCGATATCACCGGCTTGCCAGCTCACTTCATGATCCGGCTTTAACTCGATATTAAAGGCTGGGGCACCTACGCTGTTCGGATTGAGCAGATCACGTTGGGTTAAAGTCCAGCAATCGAAGGTTTTTTCGATATTCATGGTTTGTAACTCAAGCTGGGTTACTTTTGCTAAAGTCGTATTCCATGCCTGAATCTGCTCTTGATTGGTATTATCCACTTCAATGATATTAAACAATTGCTGTGCACCATTCTGTTTTAACCAGTTATCAATTGCATGGCCAAAATGGCAGAAAGTGTCGGCATATTCGCGCGAACCCAAGGCCAATACTGCATAGTGCAGATGGCTTAAATCAGCTTTTTTGCGCAATATTTTTTTGGTAAAACCCGATGCTAAATCAGGTGCTTCACCGGTACCATAAGTACTGGCTACAAATAAAACCTGTTCAGTATTTTTTAAATCATCCAGACTTAAATATTGTACAGATTTTACACTTACAGACTGATGAGTCTGTTGCAGGCTGGTTGCTGTACGCCATGCCAGCTGTTCTGCCGTACCGGTTTGTGACGCATAGACAATCAGCCAGGGTTTTGCACGGGCATCAATATTGATCGCGGTTAAGCCATGACGTGCAGCTTGGGTTAGTTTCTTCTGTTTGCGACGTTTCAGATAAAGCATCCAGCCTGTAACAAAGAACAATGGCATACTCAGAGCAGCCAGCATAGCCATGAACTGGTAAACCGGACCAAAGAAGCTACCACGGTGCACCGGCAGCATACTGCTCATGATTTTTTCATTGAGTTTTTTATCTTCGTAAAGTTCCATCTCTTTAATGCTAGATGCTTGATAATCAAATGTGGCTTTGTTGCGTGCGCGTTCATGCTGGGGAATGGCATCGACAAAGCTAATTTCAAGTTCACCATTGGCTTTTTTCGGGATATTCAGGGTAATACTTGAATAATCACGGCCCACTTGAGCATTAAAGCCTCGGGATATTCAGGGTAATACTTGAATAATCACGGCCCACTTGAGCATTAAAGCCTTTCCAGCTTTGACTAAGAGCCAGATGAATCTGTTCCGGGCTTAAGCTTTTTTTCTCAATTTTTTCAACAGGTTGAATTTCAGTAGCTTTTTCATGTTTGCTTGTAGCTGCATTACGTAATGCTTTGCTCGAACCCTCATTGTTGCTGACTGTTTCACCACCTTTTGGCGCTTCAGCTTCACCCTTGGCTTGCGGTTGTTCAACACCCATCACAGTGTACAAGCCGCTACGCCACCAGCCATAAGACCAGGTTAAACCGGTACAGGCGATAATCAGGAAGAAAATCACCACCCAGGTACCCACCACGGCATGTAAGTCCCAAATGAAATTACGGCCTTTTAGTTGAGGCTTGAGCATGAACCATTGTTTAACAGAATGTTTTTTCGGCCAGCGCAGATATAGACCACTGAGTACAAAAAAGATCAGCATGAGGGTACAGGCCCCGGTGATCTGCTTGCCGACGGGTCCAACGGTTAAATTGCGATGCAACTGCTCGATAAACTTGAAAAATTCTCGTCCTTTAATCTCAGGTAACACTTCGGCTGTGTAAGGATTAATCATCATGGTATAGCCTTTACGTGCACCTTCTTTGACAATATTAATGCTTGAAGATGCTGTCGGATCTTTGGCTATGGTGATGCTATTAATTTTCATTTCCGGATCAGTTTTTTGAAAATGCTGATACAGTTCGGCAGGGGTTAATTTATCTTGTTTTTCAATCTGGACGGTATAGCTAGCCGGATTGAGCCATTTCTGGATAGGCTGTTCATATGAATAAATGGCACCAGTTATCCCCATAATGGAGAGGATTAACCCGGCAGTAATACCAAGAAACCAGTGAATCTGGAAAAAGATTTTTTTTAACATAGCCGAAAAACAGGGTGAGAAACAGAATTAACCTGAATTATAGCTGAACTTTCCCAAAATGATATCGATTTAGTAGGTAATATTTATTCTCATTATCATTTAATTTTATCGGAATTAAAAAACCCCCAGTCTGGAGGTTTTTTAATGTCTAGCTTGCAGTAGCATTTAAATCTGTTTTGCTTCGCCCACAGTTTCATTCAAGTGCTTGCGGATAGTCTTGAAAGAAAAATTCTTTGAATCCATACGCTTTGGCAAGATATAAGCACCTTGTTGACCTTTAACCTTGAAGTTAATCAACATAAAGTCAGGGGTATTGTACCACTCATAAATATCTTTCCAGCCAATGGCACCAACACCTTCCTGTGCACCCATTTGCTGACGCATGATAATGCCGTGCGGCTGTACGCCCAAACGGATACCTTTAATTTCCTGTACCGGAAATTCATTCATCTTGCGTTTTACATACCATTCCAGGCCGAATTTACGGATCAGGAAATATGCAAGCACACAGACCAAAGCCACCCAGCAGAAAATGGTGGAATAGTTTTTCAGCAAGATGATACCGACAATGGAAAGTAGGGCAACAGCTGCCATGATGATCCAGGCTTTGGTGCCGATTTTATTGGTGCTACGCCAGATGGCAAGTTGCGCTTGACGTTGTTCAGCCTCAGAAATTTCATAGTTCACAGGCTGTAAGGTATAAGCGTATAAATTTTTCGCGGTCATAATGAAAATAACAAATTTAGAACTGTAAAAAGTTTAGCATTATTTATACCAATTCAGTGAGTATATTGTTCCAAAATCATCCTATTTATAATGAGGCTAATTCGGTGGCTTTTTCATCACGGTCATGGCTTAGACTTTGCTTTAAACGACTGAGCTGATTCAGAATACTGAGCATCAACGATAATTGCTGCAAAACAATCAGAGATTTTTGATCCTCTTCATTATTTTGGTTTAAGCGTTGGCGTATGGTATTCAGCATATTTTGTGCCGTCAGGTCGGGCACTTCATCTTTTAGCAATGCCCCTTGAATGTCGTCCAGCGCTTGATCGAGGAGCTGCAAGACTTCCTGATCTGCAATTTTTTCACGATGTGCGCCCAGTGCAGCAATATAGCTGAGCAGGGTGTGATTCAAGCACAAAAATTCAAAAGCCTGGCTTTTTTGTGTCGGATCAAAATCAGGTTCTGTGGCCAGGGTCGAAATCAGTGAGGCCACATCTGCATCGTTATTATGCGCAGCACGACGTACCACACGATATTTCAAACCGTTATTACGGCCATTTTTGTACTGCTCAATCACTTCGGTCAAATATTCACATTGAGCGTTGAGTGAACGCCGGATATTGCGCGGTAAACGACGAAATTTCCAGTCGGGGAAGATAAAACTCACCCCAAACCAGGCCAAGGCACAGCCAATCAAGGTATCAATCATGCGCGGGAGGGCTGCGGCGAAACCCAATCCATCGAGGTTAAAGTTAATTAATGCCAAAATCGTGATAAAGGCGGTGGCCTGGGCATATTGCTTACTGCGTAATTCAAAGAACAGTACACCACTTAAAATCAGCAGTAATAATTGACCTTCGATCGAAGGAATAAAATACAAAATGGCATAGCCGAGAATAATGCCGACCAAGGTGCCAACAATCCGTAAACGCAGGCGACGTTTGGTGGCGTTAAAATTGGGTTGGCTGACAAAAAGCGCCGTTAATAGAATCCAGTAGCCATATTGAATCTGGGTAATCTGGACAAAAATATAACCAATAAACAAGACAATAGAGACACGAATTGCATGTCTAAACAGCACCGACTCTGGTGTTAAATGCTGTTTGATCCGAATCACAATATCATCCCAGCCTTTGAGATCATCATCTTTTAGCTGGTTTTCAATATGTTTGCTTTTATCTAACTTAATATGCCGCTCTGTTTCTACGTTGCGAAGCTGGGCATCAATCGACTTTAAATTTTGATAAAGAGAAAATAAGGCATTGACCCAAACTTGATCGTATTGCTGCTCGGCACGGAGTTTTTCCAGGGATATTTTTAAGTTGGCAAAGGCATGTTTAAAGCGCTTGTTATGCTGATAGGTTTCACGATTTAAAATACTGTGACCCAAGTCTTTACAGGCCTTACCCTGAATAGAAAGAATGCGTTGAAAGCGAAATAAAATGTCACTATGTTCAAAAACTTTGACCAGTTTTTGATAATCAATATGCGCTGAATCTGCACGTTCATGGATATCCTGAGCCACAAAATAATATTGCAGGCTGCGACGGGTATCTTTTTGTCCACGGTCACCTTTTAATCGGGTTAACAGGGCAGTTTTCATTTCATTGAAAATACCGACCAGTTTGCCATTTTCCAAAGACAGCTCAATCATGCTTTGCTGATAACTTTCTGGCGTCATGTCAACATCAAACAGGTTCGATTTGGCAAACAGAAAGTCTCCCAGTGATGAATAGCACTGGGACAGTTTGTCCTGAACCTGCCGAACCGGAAATAGCAGAAAACTGATGGTAGAAAGCAGGCCATACCACATCGCACCGGCAACCAGCAGTCCAGCCTGCATATACCATTGATCAAACAGTCCAACCCCCAGCATTGAATAGACTGAAATGACTAGACAGCCATAGGAAATGGTCGCATAACGCCGTCCTAATGAGCCGAGCAGAATCCAGCCAATGCAGGACACAATCAGCCCTATGGCAAATAAAACGGGATGAGGAAATAAAAAATAAATCGAGGCGGCGGTAATAAAGAAACCGATGTAAGTATAAATCAGGTTCATGATCCGCACTGAAAAGCGGTCATCGATATCGCTTAAACCGGCAGCCACTACCCCTAAGGTCAAGGGAATGGTAAAAAGCTGTTGTCCCATAAAATAGGGCACAAAGGCAGTACCTGCAAATGCAATAATCATGCGCAGGTTATACATGAAGGTGGTATTGTAAGTCGCTTGTTTAAGACGCGTCAGCCAAGATTTCAAGTTATGTCCTAATCACTAAAGGATGTATGCATCAGGGAATGAAATTATGTGAAATTTCATTTTCAATCCTTAAAATAATACTATGTACAGTGTAAGCTTGTCTTTAAAGCCCCCATTTAAAAATTGAATATCGTTATGTCTTTACAGCAATCTACACGGCAGTATTCCACAGCATGGATCATGCTGCTGGCTTTATTGACCTCACTTGGCCCACTTTCTATTGATATGTACCTGCCAGCCTTGCCGCAAATGGCACAGGATTTTGGCGTCAGTACGCAAATGGTGGCCAATACTTTACCGGCTTATTTTTTGGGACTGGCTTTAGGGCAGCTGATCTATGGACCTTTGAGTGACCGGATTGGGCGCAAAACACCATTGTATTTTGGATTAACCCTGTATGTTGTTGCAAGCTTGCTGTGTATTTTTGCCAGCAATGAATGGAGCTTAATTGCTGCAAGGATTTTACAGGCTGTCGGAGGCTGCGTAGGGGTTGTGATTGCCCGGGCTGCCATTCGTGACCGTCTGGATATGCAGGCTTCTGCACAGGCCTTTGCCAGCATGATGATTGTGATGGGGATTGCGCCGATTGTTGCGCCGAGTGTCGGGGCAATGGTATTGACGTTCTTTAGCTGGCATGCAGTCTTTGTCTTTTTAACCTTGATCGGACTGATCTGTTTATTCTGCGTGCACTTTTTCTTTAAAGAAAGTTTGCCACCTGAACGCCGTTTAAAGCTGAATGTTGCTCAGATTATCCAGCTGTACGGTAGTATTTTTAAAGACCCGAGTTTTACATGGCCAATGCTGGCTGGTTGTTTTTCTGGCGGCATTTTATTCTGTTATATCAGTTCATCTGCTGCTGTGCTGATGGATCATTATGGATTAGCGCAACAGCAATTTGCTTATGCTTTTGGGCTGAATGCCTTTGGTATCATGCTGTTATCTGCGCTCAATAAAAGACTTGGCCAGCAATTTTCGGTCCTGAGTCGCCTGAAAATAGGCGGCATCATCCAGTTGCTTGGGGTCTGCATTTTATTCAGTGCAGGTTTAATCGGTCATAGTCCCTTATGGCTGGTATTGATTGGCATGTTCTGGGCAGTGGCAGGAATTGGTTTTACTGGTCCCAATGCGATGGCTTTGGCCATGTCGGAACAGGGTGCGCAAGCGGGGACAGCCAGTGCGATTATGGGAAGTATGCAGTTTGCCTGTGGTTTGCTCGGCGGCGTGATTTTGAATTTTCTGATGTGGGATTCACTGCTCAATATGGGAATTCTGATGTTGATCTTTGTGGCAGTGACTTTGCTCGCAATTCTACAGCTCAGCAGACAATTGCAGGATAAAAGTTTAAATATTTAAATATCTGCATAGCAAAACAGACCTTTAAACTTATTCGTGCTAAAGGTCTGCTTGAATTCAAGCTATTTATTTATCCATAAACGCGGCAATATTCATTTTTCCGGATAACTAGGCAAAGGTTTTCTTAAGGGGGCCCGGCTTGCCACGGTTAAAATGTTTTAATGATTTATGGATCAACCTGTCTGATACAAAAAGCCCGTACCGCATGGCGGGCAGTTATGGCATCGTTTACATGCTGAAATGAGCTGTAAATTTATAAAAATGTCTTTTGAAATGAGTTTTTTAGCGCTGGGTAATTATATACATTAGTCGAATGTCTGGTTGTTCGGCTTTAGGATGAATTTTTCTAAGTCTAAGAATATCCACATTATTTTTTTATTAGATCTGAAAATGAGATTATTTTTCAATCACTGTTCGGGAAAACTGATTTTAATAAAGTCTGAAAATTGCTAGATTTAGCACGATATGTGGATGTCACATATTTGTAATATTATAATATTTTAAGTTTTTTACTGTACTCAGAAGCTGAAAATGCAATGGTTTTTTAAGCTTATTAATTTTTGAAGGGTATTTTTTCATAGATTTATTGGGTTTTTAAAAAATCACTGAATGCATGGAATGCGAAATTTAACAAATCGGAGATTTTAAGAATGAGTCAATTACGTAACGGTAAATTTATTGCTAAAGGTTTAGCATTGGCAGTTACAGCAGTCATGGTTAGTACAGCACATGCCGGCACAGCTGAACAAAAACAAATTCAACAATTACGTCAAGAAGTTGAAGCATTAAAATCTTTAATTCAACAACAACAGCAAGTGCAGCAACAGCAACAAACTCAAATTGAGCAAGTCAAGGCACAGCCTGTTCAACTTGCAGCAGCACCTGCAGCGAAGTCTGAATCAGCATTAACCGGCTTTAAAACTAAAGCGGGCGCCAGTGTAAACCTATACGGTTTTGTTCGTGGTGATGCCAACTACATTATTGAGGGTGCAGATAACGACTTCAATAATACTCATACTAGTACGGGCACTACACAAGATAAATTACGTGCTACCGGAAAAATGAGTCGTTTAGGGCTGGATTTCTCAGCGCCAGTGGGCGATGCAAAAGTTGGCGGTAAAGTTGAAGTTGACTTTGCAAGTAATGACAATAGCAAGTCAGAAAACTTACGTCTTCGTCATGCTTATTTGACTTATAATGACTGGTTATTTGGTCAAACGACTTCTAACTTCTTGTCAAGTCATGCACCAGAAATGATCGACTTGAATACCAACGTAGGTGGTGGTACAGCACGTGTTCCACAAGTACGTTATGGTCTTAAACTGGCTCCTGCTACCCAATTATTCTTGTCTGTAGAAGAAGGGGATAGTGCAGGAACAGGCATTAAATATAGCGTACCTAACTTAACGGCTAAATTGGTTCAAGGTTTTGCAGATGGTAAAGGAAATGCATCTGCCCGTGCTTTAGTGGAAAATTATAAATCTGCAGACGATAGCGCAGTGGCTTGGGGTTTGGCAGCTGGTGCTTCTTATGCAGTGACTGAGCAGTTAAAGTTAAATGGTGATGTTTCATATTCTCAGGGCAATAGCAATTATTTATATGGTGCTAATTCAGCTTATGTGCTTGATGGTAATAATATTGAGCAAAATGAATTTACTGCTGCCCAAGTCGGTGCAACCTATAAAATTTCACCTAAATTACGTTCGACTTTAGCGTATGGCGCTTTGTTTGCAGATGATGGCACTAAATATGCTAAATCTGCATTGAGTACAAATGCGAATGAAAAAGTGCAACAAGCTTGGATGAACATTATCTATTCACCAGCTGCACCAATTGATTTAGGTGTGGAATATATCAATGGTAAGCGTGAAACATTTGCTGGACAGTCATTCAAAGATAACCGTGTAGGTTTGATGGCTAAATATAATTTCTAATTCAAAACTGGAAATTTAAAAAAGAGGCGACTGGTTCGCCTCTTTTTTTATTTGAAAAATTATTTTTCATCTCCAGTTAATACCTAAGTGATCTCATTCGTATGAGAATCATCAGCCCTGATTTGATGGGTAAAAGCCGGCTATAAAAAAGGTCAAAAGATGAGATAATATTAAGAGAAAGGCGGCAAATTATGAGCCCTGATCTTTTAAAAACTGAGAGCTTTTAAGGATAACTTTACGAAAGAATACAGTGTTACACATAGATCGTTCTTAAAATATACGCCTTTTTGCGAACAGCTTTATTTATCTTTAGGTGGTTCATGAGCAATATCAAATTTAGTTTTATTGTTTTGGCAGTATTGGGGTTGGGAGGCTGTCAAACGGTTGCCCAACCTAAGCTTACTGTTGGTTCGACAGGACTATCAGAGCCACCTGCTGCAGATGCTCAAGTTCGGGCAGAGCGTATTAATTTTAAAAAACTCAAACAGCAGGAAAACCGTCCTATTGTTGCCTTGGTACTGGGCAGTGGTGGCGCTCGTGGCTATGCTCATATCGGGGTCATTCAGGTACTGGAGCAGCAAGGGATACACCCGGATTTGATTGTAGGCACCAGTGCGGGCAGTATTGTGGGTTCAATTTATGCCAGTGGTAAAACAGCAGAAGAGCTGCGTGATATTGCTTTAAGCATGAAAGCCAATGATGTGCGTGATGTAAAGTTGGACATGAAAGGTTTTTTTGATGGCCAAAAAGTTGAAAATTATGTCAATCAACAAGTCAATAATACGCCTTTAGAGGCATTAAAAATCCCGATGTATGTAGTCGCAACGGAATTAAAACAAGGCAAAAAAGTCGTCTTTAATTATGGTAATACCGGACAGGCGGTACGTGCTTCAGTTTCCATTCCCAGCATGTTTATTCCGACCAAAATTGGTGCGGATGAATATGTGGATGGCGGTCTGGTGAGCCCGGTACCTGTAGGCGTGGCACGTGATTTGGGGGCGGATATTGTAATTGCTGTGGATATTCTGGCGCAACCCATGCATACCGAAACCAGTAATGTTTGGGGAATGTTCAATCAAAATATTAATATCATGCAGAGCCGTTTAGCTGAAGAAGAGTTAAAGCATGCAGATATTGTGATTCAGCCAGATTTAAGGGAAAAAGGGCACATATTTGATGTAAAAGGTCGTGCAATGACCATGCAAGCCGGAATAGATGCAACAGAAAGTCAGTTAAATGAAATTACCACTTTATTGAAACAGAAGCATTATCCATTTGGTCATACCATTCAGCAATTAAGCGCACAGGATTAAGTCCTTCAATTAATTGCAATGATGAAACCGAATCCCTCAGAGTCTCAGATTCATTATTGCAATGCTGTTAGGTTTTAGTCTGTCGTTATTTAGGTTTTGAGGGATAATCAATCAAAATGAATGGAATTCAACTGTAAAGATAAACTAATCAATTGATATTATTCAATAAAATCAACTAAGTGATGAAAGCTTTTGTATTATACAATTTTTATATAATATGTGTTTGTTCAATGATTTAAGTTTACCAGTAAATAAAAATTCTCTAC
>JADHEF010001750.1_pt1 | contig 12002 bp, 8 predicted proteins | sample 8952391 | NCBI WGS metagenome assembly JADHEF01 (sample SAMN16124439, study PRJNA663245) | bioreactor sludge metagenome | isolation source: sludge (nitrite) | place: India:Bengaluru | collected 2019-02-28
CCCCCCCCCCCCCCCCCCCCCCCCCCCCCCCCCCCCCCCCCCCCCCCCCCGCGCCGCCCCCCCCCCCCCCCCCCCCCCCCCCCCCCCCCCGGCCCCGAGGACTACTTCCTGGGGAGCTTCTTCATCAGCACCTCGACGGCCTTCTCGAGCTGCTCGTCGCGGCCGGTGGGCTCGAGGGCGGGGTCGTTGTCGACGACGTGGTCGGCGTCGAGGTGGTTGTTCTCGGCCATCTTCCCGGCCGGGTCGATGTAGCCGACCTGCGGGATGCCGAACGTGAGCGTCTTGTCCTGGAGGCGCTCCCACCAGACCGAGGTGCAGGTGCCGGGGACCTGCATGCCGACGGTCTCCCCGATGCCGAGGACCTTGTAGGCCGTCGGGAAGCAGTGGGCGTCGGAGTAGTTGCCTTCGTTCATGACGACGACCGAGGGCTTCGTCCAGCGGTTCCCGGGCTCGACGCCGACCTGGCGGCCGCGCGGCACGGCGCGGGCGTAGACCTGTCCGGTGAGGAAGACGGTGAGCGGCTCGACGAGATTGCCGCCGCCGTTCCAGCGGGTGTCGAGCACGATGCCGTCCTTGTCGACCGCGCGGCCGAAGACCTCCTCGAAGATCTCGCGGTAGGCGCCGTCGTTCATCCCGCGGATGTGGGCGTAGCCGAGGCGGCCGCCCGAGAGGCGCTCGACCTCGGCACGGCGCGACTTCACCCAGCGGGTGTAGAGGAGCCCCTGCTGCTCGCCGGGCGAGATCGGCCGGACCGTCTCCTCCCACTTCCTCCCGTCCTTCGGGTCGAGGAGGCCGAGGCGGACCGGCTGGCCCGCCTTCCGGTTGAGGAGCGGATACCAGTTCGAGCCCGCCGCGATCGTCTTCCCGTCGATCGACGCGATCACGACGCCGGGGGCGACCTTCGTCCCGGCGCCCGTGAGCGGCCCTCCCTCGATCACCTCGAGGACCTTCACCCCCTCGCCGGCGTGGGCCGGGTCGGGGAAGAACGCGAGCGACGCGGTGGCGTCGCCGTCGGGGCGCGTCGGGCGGTAGCGGCCCCCGGTGTGCGAGGCGTTCAGCTCGCCCTGCAGCTCGGAGATCAGCTCGGCGAAGTCGCGGTTGTCGACGATGTGGGGGAGGAAGCGGGCGTAGGCGGCCTTCATCGCGGGCCAGTCGACGCCGTGCAGGTCCTCCACGTAGAACTTCTTCAGCGTCTGCCGCCAGGCGTGCTCGAAGAGGGAGGCGCGCTCCTCGGCGGCCTTCAGCTCGATCCTCGCCGAGGCCTTCACCGGGGCCGCCTTGCCCGACTCGAGGTCGATCGAGGAGAGCTTTCCGTCGGCGAGGACGATCGCCTTCTTCCCTTCCGGGTCGAGGCGGAGGCGGGCGCCGCGCTCGGCGTCGAGCTTGGCGACGAGCTTGACCTCCTTCTTCCGGGGGAGGTACTTCCAGAGGTCGGCCCCCTTCTCGAAGCGGGCGAGGTAGACGAGCGTCTCTCCGTCGGGGGTGAGCGCCGCGTCGTCGAGGCTCGCGGAGTGGAGCGAGAGGCGGGCGATCCGGTCCTCGAGGCCGTCGAGCTCGAAGGCGACCGGGTCGGGGAGCTTGACGTCGCCGTCGGCCTTCCTTTCGGCCTCCTTCCCCTTCTTCTCGTCCTTCCCCTTGTCGGCGTCCTTGTCCTTGTCCTTCTTCTTTTCCGCCTCCTTCTCCTTCTCGAGGAGCTGCGCGAAGGCGGCCTCGTCGAGGCGGAAGCGGTCCCAGGCCTTCTTCGTCAGGAAGGCGGCGAAGACGTCCTGCTCGCGCGGGTAGCCCGAGTGCTGGCGCGTTCCGAAGCGGTCGCTCGTCCAGAAGAGCACCTCGCCCTTCCGGGCCCACTTCGGCGACTCCTCCTCGTAACCGCTCTTGCTGACGTTGACGACGGGCTTCCCGCCGGCGGCGTCGACGATCCCGACCTCGCCCGACCAGCGGGTCCGGCTGAGGAACTGGACGGCGAAGCTCTTCCCGTCGGGCGACCACTGGTACCACTGGTCGCCGTCGGCGTAGGAGTAGTTCATCTCCCCCGGGAGGACGACGCGGCTCTTGCCGGTGGCGAGGTTCAGGACCTTGAGCGTCGTCCGCTCCTCGAGGTAGGCGACCTCCTTGCCGTCGGGCGAGAAGGCGGGCTGGAACTCCTCGGCCGGCGTCGCGACGACGGCCGACTCCTTCAGCGCCGTGGCGTTGAAGAAGGCGGTCTCCTCGGGGTCGGTCCGGTCGGTCCGGTAGACGTTCCAGCTCCCGTCGCGCTCGCCCGCGTAGAGGAGGCTCTTGCCGTCGGGGGAGAAGCTGACGGAGCGCTCCTGGCCCGGCGTGTCGGTGATGCGGCGGGTCGTGCCGTGCTCGACGGAGGCGACGAAGACCTCGCCCCGAGCGACGAAGGCGACCTCCTTGCCGTTCGGGGAGAGCTCGATCTCGTTCGCGTCGGAGGCGACGTCGACGGGAGCGATCTCGAGGTCGCGCCGGTCCGCGGCGGCGGTGACGGAGAGCTTCCGGCTCTCGTTCGCGCCCGCGGGGCGGACCCAGATCTCGCCGTCCCACGTGTAGCAGAGGTCGCCCGCGGTCGAGGCGCTGAGGAAGCGGACAGGGTGCGTCCCGTGCGTCGTCACCTGGACCGGCTTCCCCGGGTTGGCCAGGTCGAGCTTCCAGACGTTGAAGCTGCCGCTCTTCTCGGAGAGGTAGTAGAGCGACTTCTGGTCGGGCGCCCAGACGGGCTGCCGGTCGTCGAAGCCGAGGGCGGTGAGCCGGGTGTGCTTGCCGCCCTTCTCTTCGAAGAGCCAGACGTCGCGCGCGAACGACGAGTTGTCGTGCTTGCGCCACTCCATCTCGTAGCCCTTCACGTCCGAGTAGGCGAGGCGCTCGCCGGCCCGGTCCCACGTCGCGTAGAGGGCCGGCGTGGAGAGGAGCTGCGTCGGCATCCCGCCCGTCAGGGCCACCTGGTAGAGCTCGGGCTGCGCCGGCGTCGGGAACTGGACGTTCTTCGCCGCGTCGAGGCGGGCCGAGCTGAAGAGGACGGCCTTGCCGTCGGGCGAGAAGCTCGTCGGCGTGTCGTCGGCCGAGTGGAACGTGAGGCGCTTCGCCTCACCCCCCGAGGCCGGCATCACGAAGACGTCGAAGTTGCCGTAGCGGTCGGAGGCGAACGCGATCTGCTTCCCGTCGGGGGACCAGGCCGGCGCGGTGTCGTAGGCCGCGGCGACGGTGATCGGCGTCGCCGCGCCCCCCGAGACCGGGACGGTCCAGAGGTCGCCCCGATAGCTGAACGCGACGGTCTTCCCGTCCGGGGAGATCGCCGCCGACCGGAGCCAGAGGGCCTCTTCGGCGCAGGCGGGGGAGGCGGGGAGGCAGAGGGGGAGAAGGAGCGCCGCGGCGAGGGCCGCGGAGCCGAAGGGGAGACGCTTCGTCGATGGCATGCTGCTCACTCCAGAGTCATCTACGCCCGGATCGGCCGGGGGTTTCGTTCCGGAGCGATCGGCTCGACGTCAGGACAGGAGGGCGGACTGGTATCTCTCGGAGAAGAGAGCCGGCTGGCCGCCGGTGTTCCAGAAGAGGACCCGCTCCTCGCGCCGGAAGACCCCCTTCCGCACGAGGTCGATCAGCCCTCCGGCGGCCCGTCCGGTGTAGACGGGGTCGAGGAGGAGCCCCTCGTGCCGGGCGAAGAGGCGGATCGCCTCGCGCTCGAGGTCGGTCAGGACGCCGTAGCCGGCGCGGCAGTAGCGGTCGTCGGCGAGGACGTCGGCGGGGGAGAAGGAGATCCGCGGGCCGAGCCGCTCGCTCGCGTCGGACGCGAGGGCGGAGACGTGCTCCTTCAGCCACGCCTCAGGCTCGTCGATGCTGATCCCGAGGACCTTCCCGCGAAATCCGAAGAGGCGCTGGCCGAGGACGAGCCCCGCGTGGGTCCCGCCGCTCGACGTGCCGAAGACGATCCAGTCCGCGTCGACGCCCTGCGCGAGGAGCTCCTCCATCGCGAACGCGTAGCCGAGCGCGCCGGTCGGGCTGCTCCCGCCGTAGGGGACGAGGTAGGGCGCCGCCCCATCCGCCGAGAGCGTCGCGACCGTCTCCGCGAGGACGCGGTCCCTGTCGACGCGGTCCGACACGGGGACGACGCGGGCGCCGAAGAGGAGGTCGAGGAGGTGGTTGCCGGTGGGCGACGAAGGGGTCTCGCCCGTCAGGACGAGGACGCATCCCAACCCGAAGCGGGCGGCCGCGGCGGCGGTCTGCCGGCAATGGTTCGACTGGAACGCTCCGGCGGTGACGAGCGTCCGCGCGCCGCGCGCCTCGGCCTCGGCGACGAGGAACTCCAGCTTGCGGGTCTTGTTCCCGCCGAGCGCGAGGCCGGTCAGGTCGTCGCGCTTGACGAGGAGGCGCGGGCCGCCGAGAGCCTCGGACAAGTGTGGGAGCTCCTCGACCGGCGTCGGGAGGTGGGCGAGGCGGACGCGGGGGACGCTCATCGTTTCGGGCGGGCGGGAGGCGGGCCGGGCTCGGGGCGTTCCGAAGCATCCGAGACCGGCCCCCCCTCGATCCGGAGGAGCTTCCCCTCGACGAGCGCCTCCGCGACGCGCCGCCGGGCGTCGGCGACGATCCTTCCGAACGTCGCGCGCGAGACCCCCATCCGCGCCGCCGCCTCCTCCTGGTAGAGCCCCTCGAGGTCGGCGAGGCGGAGCGCCTCGAGGCCGTCGAGCCCGAGGACGACCTCCTCGAGGAAGCGCCCCGGGATCCCGGCGGGCTTGAAGACTCCCGCGGGCGGAGCGCCCTCGATTCGGCGGCGGCAGCAGGGGCGCGGCATCGGGCCTTTCGGGAAGCGTCCGGAGCGGCCTACTTGCTGCCGCGGGTGAAGAGGAGGTCGAGGTCCTCCTTGAGGCTCTGGAGGTCCTCCTCGTGCTCGACTTCCTGCTCGAGGATCGTCAGCGCCATGTTGTACGTCACCATGTCCTTGTCCTTGGTGGCGTCCATCAGCTTCTTGTAGGTGTCGATGGCGCACTGCTCGCCCGCGATGTTCTCGTCGAGGAGGACGGAGACGTAGGCGTCCTTCGGGGCGTCGTAGGCGCAGGGGCTCTTGTCGAACCACTCGTGCGGGTCGAGGAGCGGCGTTCCGCCGAGCTGGATGATCCGGCCGGCCAGCATGACCGCGTGGTTCAGCTCCTCGGTCGCGTGGAGCGTCAGCTCCGCGGCGACGGCGTCCTTCATCGGTCCCTTGATCAGCTTCGCGCCGAGCCAGTACTGGTAGTACGCGAGCCACTCGCTCGCGTAGGCCGCGTTCAGCATCTCGATGACCTTGTCGACGTCGATCCCGACGATCTCGCGTCCTCTGGTGCCCATCGGTTCCTCCTTGATGTCGCCGGGGCCGGCCACCGGGCCGCCCCGGCCTGCGGCCTGTAAGCATATGCCCGATTGAGGACCGACGAAACCGGACGAGATTCCCCGCAGGCCTAGGGGCGGCGGGCGAGGGCCGCTTCGATCGACTTCCGGAGCTCGGGATGGAGGGGAGCGCCCAGCTTCTCGGCCTCGGTGACGATCTCGAGCGCCCTCTCGTGCTTCCCCGCCACGTGGTAGAGGCTCGCGAGGTTGTTCGCCGCCTCGCCCCAGGCCGGGTCGGACTTCAGCGCCTCCTCGTACTGCGAGATCGCCTCGGCGTCCCGGCCGAGCCGGAGGAGGACGTTCCCGTGGAGGCTGCTGTAGCGGGCCGGCACGCCCTGCGGGTCGGGCCGGTGCTCGTGGAGCTCCCGCTCGATGTCGAACCGCTCGCCCTGGAGCCGGGAGACGAGCCTCTCGATCTGCTGCCTCTGGTCGGCCGAGGCTTTCCCGAGGCGTCCGGACTGCTCCGAGATCGCGGCGTCCTTCGCGCGCAGCCTCTCCGTCAGCGCCTTCCGACGGTCGGCCTGCATCCCCGCGCGCAGGTCCGCGGTCCGCTCGTACGCGGCCCGGGCGGCGACGATCTCCTCGAGCGCGCGGGAGTACTCCTTCTCGCCGTAGAGGAGCCGAGCGCGGAGGAAGTGCGCGTCCGGGAAGTCGGGCATCTCCTGCACGCTGACGGCGAGGGCGTCGAGCGCCCCGTCGCGGTCGTTCTTCTCGAGGAGCCTCAGCGCCCTCTCGTACTTCGCGATCGCGCCCTTGTAGCGCCGGAGCCGCTGGGCGTCCGTCGCGCGGTGCTCCTCCTGCGCCGCGGCCGGGAGGGCGGGGGCGAACGCCCCGAGGGCGAGCGCGACGATGGGGAGAAGGCGGTTTCGTCTCATTCCGATCCTCCGGGGCGCGACCGGGCCGCGCTAGCCGATCCGTCTCCAGCCGGGGGCGAGGCCGTCCGGCATCGTCTCGAGCGCCGCGGCGAGCGCCTCGGACCAGGCGGCGACGTCGGACGGCCGCTCGAGAACGTCCTTCGAGAGAGCCGCCGCGAGGGCGGCGGACGCTTCCTCCGGCACTCCGGGGAGGACGTCCGAGGCGAGGGGCGGGACCTCGTCGATGACGTTCGCCATGATCCGCCCCAGGTCCTCGCCGCGGATCGCGCGGCGGCCGAGCAGCGCCTCGTAGCAGACGGCGCCGAGGGAGTAGACGTCGGTGCGCGCGTCGACGTTCCATCCGTGCACCTGCTCGGGCGACATGTACTCCGGCGTCCCGACGACCATCCCCGTGCGGGTCAGCCCCTTCGCGTGGGCCATCTCCTTGGCGAGGCCGAAGTCGAGGACCTTCACGCGGAAGCCCGCCGGGTCTTCCGCGAGGAAGAGGTTCCCCGGCTTGATGTCGCGGTGGACGACGCCGGCGGCGTGCGCGGCCGCGAGCGCCGCGCCCGCCTCGCGCGCGAGCTGGGCGACCTGGCGCGGCGTGCCGGTCCCGCACTCGAGGAGGACGTGCGAAAGGTCGTGCCCGCGCAGAATCTCCATCACGAGGAACGCGGTGCCGTCGGGGAGCTCGCCCGAGTCGAAGAGACCGATGACGCCGGGGTGCGAGATCCGGGCGATCGTGCGCGCCTCGTGCTCGAAGCGGGCCTTCAGCTCGGAGTCTCCGAAGTGCTCCGGCCGGATCAGCTTGATGGCGACGTCGCGCGCGAGGCGCGTGTCGCGGGCGGAGAAGACCGTCGCCATCCCGCCCTGCCCGAGGATGCGCTCGAACCGGTAGCGGCCGAGGAGCTCGTAGGGGAGCGGGCGGGGGGTGTCGAGCGGCGAGCCGTCGACGGCGCACTCCTCCGCGGCCTGGTCGTAGCAGCGCCCGCAGAGAGGGCAGACCTGGAGCGTGGCGATCCCCTGCTCGTGCATCTCCCGGAGCGTCGCCTCCCGCTTCTCGCGGAGCGTCGAGAGCTGCCGGCGCATGTGGGCCATGTCGAGCGCGGCGCCGAGCTGGTGCGCGAAGCCGCCCACGAGCCGCCGCTCGGTCTCGCCCCAGACGACCGCCGGGCCCTGGACGAGGAGCGCCCCGCGCAGCTCGGAGCTCATCCCGGAGACCGGGACGACGACCGCGCCGTCCTGCGACGGGAGGACGCGCGGCGTGCCCGGGGCCGAGGAACGGAGGTCGTCGATTCGCGGCGGGGCGAGGCCGTCGTCGGAAAGGGGAACGACGTCGTCGTCGCGGACCTCCCAGATGCCGATCCGCTCGGCGCCGATCGCGCTCGCGACGTCGGCGGCGAGCGCCTGGGACCAGCTCGCCACGTTCTCGGACGGCGCGGGGCTCGCCTCGAGGAGTCGCGCGATCTCTCCCTGCGCGTTCCGCAGGTGGTCGTTCGCCGTGGCGAGGTCGGCCGTCCGCTCCGCGACGACCCGTTCGAGCTCCTGGTTCCGGCGCCGCAGGACGAGCGTCCTCCAGCGGAACGTCCCGGCGACCGCGGCGACGAGCGCGAGGAGGACGACGGAGCGGAACCAGGGGGTCATCCAGAACGGGGGATCGACTCGAATCGGGATCGTGACCACCTCGCCCCAGAGCCCCGACTCGTTGATCCCCTGCACGTGGAGCTTCAGCTCTCCGGCCGGGAGGTTCGTGTAGCGGAGCTCGGGCTCGCGGCGGAGCGGGAGCCAGCCTTCTTCGAGCCCTTCGAGGCGGGCGCGGTAGGCCGTCCGCCCCCGGGAGCGGAACGAGAGGACCGCCACGCGGAACGCGGCGGACCGCTCCGCCCACGCGAGCTCGAGCCGGTCGGGGAAGGAGACCGTGCGCCCCGGGAGGCGGACCGACTCGACGACGACGCGCGGCGGGTGGGCATTCGGGCGGTGCGAAGCCGGGTCGTAGCGCGAGAGGCCGTCGACCGTGCCGATCCAGACGACCCCGTCGCGGTCGGTGTGGAACGCGTTGATGTTCGTCTCCCAGCCGGCGAGGCCGTCGTCGGGCGTGAACGGCGTCACGGCGTCTCCCGCGCCGAGGCGGTACACGCCGCGCGTCGTGCCGACCCAGATCGTGCCGGTCCGGTCCTCGCCGACGAAGTAGACGTACGGGCTCCCGAGCCGGTCCGTCAGGAGCGTCCACGTCCCGTCGGTCTCGAGCCGCGCGAGGCCGCTCCCGCTCGCCGCCCAGAGCCGCCCCTTCGAGTCCTCGAAGAGCTTGTTGACGTACGGGCTGCTCATTGCCGCGGGCGGGGCGGGGAGGGGCATGACCGTCTCGCCGTCGCAGGCGGCGAGACGAGCGCCGAAGGCGGCCCAGACGCCGCCGGCGCGGCGCGGCGCGAGGGCGTGCGTGACGCCGATCCGGGTGCCGTCCGGAAGGCTGTCGAAGACCCGCCACGTCCCGTCCGCGCGAAGGAGGGCGAGCCCTCCCTCGGTCCGGCGGCTGCCGACCCAGAGGCGGGCGTCGCCGTCGAAGGAGAAGCCCCACACGTCGGCGCTGATCGCGGCGCCGAAGTCGTCGACGGGACCGAGTCGCTCCTCTCCGGGGCGCCGTCGCTGCAGTCCGCCCTCGGACCAGACCCAGAGGCTGCCGTCGGGGCCTTTCTCGGCCCGGAAGACGAGCTCGTTCGCGAGCCCCTGCGCCTCCCCGACGACCTCGGCGACGCGCGGCGCGGCCCCGCGCGTCAGCCGCGCGGCCCCGCGCATCGTCCCGAGCCAGAGGTCCCCGTCCGCCGTCTCGCTCATCGAGAAGACGCACGCCGAGGGGAGCCCCTCCTTCACCCCGAGGTTCCGGACGAGCTGCCCGCGGAAGCGGGCGAGGCCGCCGACGTCGGTCCCGACCCAGACGTTCTCCTCGCGATCCTCGAACGCGAAGTTGACGACGTTCGACGGGAGGCCGTTCTCGGTGCTCCAGCGCTCGAAGGCGACCGACCCGGGCCGGCGAAGGAAGAGCCCGGAGTCGTTCGTGGCGACGTAGAACGTACCCGAAGGCCCGAGCGTGATCCGGAACACGGCCCGCCCGCCGCGCGCCATCAGCGGGACCGGCTTCCACTCCGCGCCGGACCTCAGCCAGAGGCCGCGCGTCGCCGTTCCGAGCCAGAGCCCCTCCGGAGTCTCCGCCAGGGCGCGGCCGCCGTCGCCGAGGGCGGGCGGCCCCTCCTCGGAGGAGGCGGCGGAGCCCTCGATCCGGTAGAGCCCGCGGTTCGTCGCGGCGTACGTCCCGCGCGCCGTCGGGAGGACGTCGAACGTCGTCACGGGGCGCTCCGGACCGCCGAGGACGGAGACGCAGGAATCGTCCTCGCAGCGGAGGACCCCCTCCTCCGTACCGAGCCAGATCCGTCCTTCGGCGTCGCGCGCGATCGCCCGGCACCGGGCCGTGCCGGCGGCCGCGAACGGCGCGAGCCTGCGGTCGCGCCAGCGCGCGACGCCCGCGACGGTTCCGATCCAGAGCGTCCCCTCGTCGTCGAGGAGGAGCTCCTCGACGTAGTTCGAGGGGAGCCCGTCCTTCGTCGAGAACGTCTCGATCGTGTTCCCGTCGAAGCGGGCGAGCCCTCCGAGGGTCCCGATCCAGAGGAACCCGTCGCGGTCCTGCGCCATCGTCGGGAGCTGCGACTGCGGGAGGCCGTCCCCGAGGCCGATGACCTCGAACGGCAGCTGGGCGGAGACGGGGAGGGAAAGCGACGCGAGAAGCGTGAGAGCGCCCGCGTAACGGGCCCCGCGTCCGGACCGGTCCCTCGCCACCGCTCCTTCTCAGCCCTCCGGCCCACCATCTTCTCACGGGGCCGCGCCCCGGGCCGCGCTGCGGAGAGGCCCGAAAAGGGAATGGGCCCGGACGCCGCGGCGTCCGGGCCCACTCGAGGGAGCGGAGCTGCCGTCCTCAGCCCTTGGCGGGCTTCGGCGCTTCGTCCTTCTTCGCGCACGCCTCGGCGCACTTCGCCTTGTCGGCATGGGTGCACTTCGCGGCGTCCTTCTTGCAGTTCGCGGGGTCGCACTTCTTGTCGGCGCCGTCCTTCTTCGTGCAGCAGGTGGCGGCCTTGGCGTGGTCGGCGCACTCGGGGCCGGCAAGCGCGGCCGGGGCGGCGACGAGGGCGAGGGCGAGGGCGAGGGAAGCGATCTGACGCATGGAATTCTCCTTTTCTTCGTTCGTCTTGCGGGGCGCGACGGCCTCGGGCCGTGCGCGGGTCCTGCCTGTAGGGCGGCGGATGGGGCCCGCTCTCGCGGCGCGGAAGACGGGGAGTCTCCCGCGGGACCGGTCAATTCCGGAACGTGCAGGCGAGGAGGCGCGGGGGAGGGGAGGCGGCGGCGACGGACGACCGCCGGTCGCTGGCGGCCGCGCGCGCGCCGGCCTGGGAGGATCGGAAGCGGACGGAGCTCTCGTCGCGGCGCGGACGGGCCGGCTGCGCCTGGAGGCTCGCGGCGCCGGGGAGGAGCGCAGCGGGCGAGCAGCACGCCCCGGCCCTCTTCGGTGCGACGGGCGCGGAGGGGCGCCCCTCCGAGGGGCAGGCCGGGCAGGCCGGCGGGGCGCTCGAAGGGCAGCAGCCCGAGGGGGCCCTCGACGGGGGAGCCGGCGCGGCTCCGCGGACCGCGGCCAGGAGCGAGAACGGCAGGAGCGCCGCGGCGAGCGCCAGCGCGACGAGCGGTCGTGCCGAACCTGCGGGGCGGTGCGCCATCTCCCCGATCCTATCGAAGAAGCGTGCCAGGTGCCCGCGGCCAGGATGGGGCCGTGCGCGCGGTCCGTTCCTGAGCGAGAATGAACGCTCAGCGAGGATCGGGAGCGAGTCGCCCGGCCGGTGATCCCGGTTCCCGATCGAGCAGAGGAGGTACGCACCCATGACTCTCGGAAAGTTCTCCGGCGCGTTCGGCGCTCTCGCGGTCGTGACGGCGCTCCTGACCCCGGGAGCCGCCCTCTCTCAGGAGACCCCGCCCCCGCCGCCGGCGGAGATGGCCCAGGCCGCCCCGGCCCCGATTCCGGCCCCGGCTCCGAAGCCGTTCGAGGAGATCATGAAGCTCTGGAAGGGGAACCTCTCCGAGGAGTTCATCAAGCGGAAGATCGAGTCGGAGGCGGTCATCTACCAGCTCTCCGCCGACGACATCGTCCTCTGCAAGGCGGCGAACCTCCCCGAGTCGATCATCGAGGCGATGATGAAGACGGCTCAGAGGCCCGGCGCGACGCCGGCCGTGACCGCTCTCGTCGCTCCCGTCCCGGCTCCCGCCGCAGCGCCGGCCGCTGCTCCGGCCGCGCCTGTCGACCTGGCCGTCCAGGCCGATCGCTCCTGGGAGGGTCTCGTCCGGCGGAACGACGGAATCGTCCTCTTCAAGAGCCGCTGGGACGACGGAAAGCTCTCCTTCAAGGAAGAGAAGCTCTCCTGGCTCGACGCCAGAGACGAAAAGAAGAACCTGATCCTCCCGGCGAAGTCGATCAAGGAGCAGTTCCTCGTCTGCCTGAAGGGGGCTCCGAGCGAGCAGACCGAGTGCTTCGAATGGGGCGTGAAGACCGAGAACGGCGAGTACCGCTTCCGCGACGTCGGCTGGAAGCGCTCCGACAGCACGAAGCCCCAGGAGCTCTACGACTTCATGAAGGCGATCTACCCGAACCTCGTCTCGTCGAAGTACCCGGCCGACGAGAAGTAGTTCCGGTCCGACAGGCTCCCGAGGCCGCATTCGACGCCCTCTCCCCGCCGGGGAGAGGGCGTTTCCGTA
>JADHEF010001751.1_pt1 | contig 11976 bp, 7 predicted proteins | sample 8952391 | NCBI WGS metagenome assembly JADHEF01 (sample SAMN16124439, study PRJNA663245) | bioreactor sludge metagenome | isolation source: sludge (nitrite) | place: India:Bengaluru | collected 2019-02-28
CATGAAAGCGCGACGGTTCACTTTTCGAGGACAACGGGATTGGTGAGTTCGCCGATGCCGTCGATGGCGATGGTGACCGTATCGCCGGGGGCGAGATAGACGGGGGGCGTGCGGGCAAAACCGGCGCCGGAAGGTGTGCCGGTGAAGATCGCAGTGCCCGCAGGCAATGTCGTGCTGCCGCTCAAAAATACGATCAGCTCGGCTACGCTGAAAATATGATCAGAGGTGTTGGAACATTGGCGCACCTCTCCGTTCACGATGGCTTTTAACGTGAGGTTTTGTGGGTCGGGGATCTCGTCCTTTGTGACGATGCAGGGGCCTAGCGGCGCGAAAGTGTCGAACGATTTTCCTCGGCACCATTGGTTGCCGCCGAAACTTTTCTGCCAGTCGCGCGCCGTGACGTCATTTCCACAAGTGTAGCCGAGCACATAATCGAGCGCGTTCTGCAGGGTGGCGTTCTTGCAGGGCTTTCCGATAATCGTGACCAGTTCGGCCTCATAATCCACCTTGGTGCTGGGCAGGTGCGTGGGGATCACGATCGGATCGCCTGGATTCTGCGTAACCCATGGGCTTTTCATGAAAAGCACTGGGAACTCCGGGATGGGTTGTTTCGTTTCAATTGCGTGCTCGCGGAAATTGAGTCCGATCGCGAGGATCACGGGGGGCTGAAGTGGCGCGAGCAGCTTGCAGATGCGCATGCGGCGACCGGTAGGTTTCCAAATTCCGAAGAGATCGCCCTCGACAGGTTCGGCGGTGCCGTCGGGATAGAGAATGCCGATAATGGGCGCGGCTTGCGTTTCGGAGAGGAAGCGGATTAAGCGCATGAGGGTTCCTGAGGTAAAAAGGTTCTAGGGATGAGAGTTGCTGATGACTTTAAGGGTGTACGGCGTGTTGCCGATCGGGGTGAGGCGGGCGGCGAAACCGGGTGTCGCGAAAAGGGTCAGGTTGGTCGGTGTGTCAGGTATCCAGAGCGCTTCGCAACCAGGGTGCTTTCGCAGCAGGTCGGCGCCTTTTTGTGGACCTAGGATGAAAAGTGTGGTGGAGAGCGCGTCGGCGGTCATGGCATCAGGCGCGATGATTGTGGTCCCCGCCATGCCGATGACGGGTCTGCCGGTGCGGGAATCCATGATGTGCGCGTAACGGACATTCTCGATTTCGACGAAACGCTCGTAGTTGCCAGAGGTGGCGACTGCCTCTCCGTCATGCATCAGGAACATGCCGATGAGGGCGTCTTTGACAAAGGGATTGCGGACGCCGGTGCGCCAGCCGTTGCGGCCGGGCGCGGCCTCGCCGATGGCTCGCAAGTTGCCGCCAAGGTCGATGAGCAGGTTTGTATGGCCTGCGTCCTTGAGGCGGGTCCACGCGACATCGACGGCGTAGCCTTTAGCGATTGCGCCGAGATCGAGTTGCATGCCTGACGTCGACAGGTGAACGGTTGCGGAGCCTGATTGATCGCTGAGCGTGACGCCATGCCAGTCGGCGAGAGCCGTGGCGGCTTTCAGCTCGGCCTCATTAGGTTGTGAGGGACGCGGGGCCGCACCGTTGAACCCCCAGGCGTGCATGACAGGTCCTATGAGAGGATTGAAGGCGCCGTCGCTTTCTTTACAAATGTCGAGTGCGGCGCGAAGAACGATTGCGAAGTCTTGCGAAATGGAAATGGGTTGACCTGAGCCAGCGGTACGGTTGACGGCGGCAAGCGTGTTGTCGTTTTTCCATGAGGAAAGCTCGCGGTCGAGATCATCGAAGGCGGCTTGCGCGAGGTCGCGGGCTTGTGGTGCTGCTGCATGGTTGACGCACTGCACGGCGGCAACGGTCCCCATGGTGGTCCACTGGATTCGCAGGGGGGTGCTGGGAAGGGGGCCGCAGGCAGAAAGGAGTAGGAGCGCAACAAATAAGGGACCGATTACAGAGGTCGGCTGTTGGGTGCCTGTAGGGACAGGCTCCTGTGTCGGCCTTCTGCAAGTGTGAAAACGGCAAGATGTTGAAACGTTCATGGTATGCGGACGAGAATGCGGAAGAAACAGGTGGGTTGGATAGGCGGAAGTTCAACGTCGAGGGGTGACCCCGTGCCGGGAATGTCGGTGCAGCCGGGAAGGCGCTGCCAGGCCGGCGGCAGGAGCGAGGGTGTGGCTTCGACGGTGTAGAGGCGGCCGGCCACACTTGGCCAAGAGAGTCTTCTTGTTCCGAGGCTGGAAGAAAATGCGGCTTCGAAACGGTCGGAGGAGTTGGTGGCGGACGTGCCCGCAATTTCTTCGTCGGCGGTGGGCATGCCGTCGGCGTCATAATCCCCGAGTGCATTGAGGATGAGGAGCGAGGCGCCAAGCGGTGCGCTGGTGTTGCCGGCGGGGTCAACGGCGACGACGTGGAAGTCATGGACGGCGTCGAGTCGGTTCGAGAGTGCGAGGGTTGCTGTGTTACGGGATGAGCAGTTGGTCGAGTTTGTCGTGGAGCCGGCCCAGGTATCGATGATGCGGTAGGTGAGTTGTGTGGCGGGGTCATCTATGGCGGCGGGCCAAGCGAGGTTGAGCAGGTTGGTGGTGACAGCGTAAGGGCCGAGTGCGCTCAGGGGGGCGAACGTCACTTGACCGGGTAGAAAGACGGGGGCAACGTTGTCGACGGTCAGGCGGCTTGTCGTGTAGGTTTTGCCGTAATAGTTGTTGTTGGCCGTTATGCGGAAAAGGACTTGCGTGTTGACGCCGATGACGGGGACGATGTTGCGCGAAGACCAGGAGGCACAGAGGCCGTTGGTGACGGGGACGGATTTCTGGGAGGTGGGCAGGTTGGCGATGTCGCCCGTGTCTGTGCTTGGCGGCACGCTGCCAAAGGAAGCGAGGATGTTGGTGAGGGCCGCGGGAGTCCAGCTTTTGCCGCTGTCGGGGGACCATTGCACGGCGAGGTTGACGGGTTCCCCATCGTAGTCGTAAACGCCGGTCGATAGCGAGATGAGGCCGTTGCCAGTCGAGGTCTGGATGGCGTCGAGTCCGGGCAGCAGCGGATAGTCGCGGATTTTGATCTGCCAATAGAAACTGAAGAGAGGGCTGACGGGGTCGTTGGATTCGATGAAGACCGTCAGGTTGTCGTTGCGGACATCCATGCCGGAGGGCAGATTGCTCCAGAGAATGCGTTTGTAATTTCCTGCGGGAATGATGTAGGAGTAGGAAGGATTAATGCTGTGTGAAAAACCGTTCTGCCAGAGGAGGGGAGTGACGGTGACGTCGTCGATATACCATCCTTCTTTATCGACGTTGTTGTCTGCGCCATAGTGGAAACGGAAGAGAACCGTGCGGCCGCTAAAGCCGTTCATTTCTGGATAGAGCTCGGCAAGGTCGAAGGTGGCGGTCTGCCAGCCTTCGCTACCTGTGCCTGCGAAGCAGGGCGTGCCTTCGGGCCACGGCGATGCGGCCCAGCCATAGATGGTGAAGGTGTAAGGGCCTCGGAGCTGTTCGAAGGTTTTGCCCCCATCGGTGGATATTTCGACAATGCCTCCGTCAAAAGCCCGATTACTATTGTACACCTCTGAGTCGATCCAGTACCTGAAGGACAGGGCCGCGTGGGGACCGAGTAGGGTCGGCGGGAAGGTGATGGTCGAACGCACGGATGTTGTACGGTCCGAGAGGAGTCGGCTGTGAATGGCGTAGGGCGCGGAATAAGCGCGGTTTGTTGAGATGGTCCATTCCTGCCCGAGGGAGGACCATCCCCACGCGGGCAGATTTGTGGTGAGAATGTTCTCCGTGCGGGCGAAACGCAGGGACCAGGTCAAGTCTGCGTTGCCGGCGTTGTGGAGGTCCATGTACGTCGAACAAAGCACCTGTGTGGGCAGGGCCACGACAGCGAGGTCATGAAAACGCGAGGTGTCTGCCACGGGATAGTGGAGGAAGAAGAAATAAACCTCGGAGTGCCCTGTGTTTCCCGTGGGGTCGGAGGAGACGATTTGATATTCGAAGTCATCGCCGGGGCCGGATATGCCTCCGATCTGAGCTGCAAAAAGATTGTTGGAGACGGGACGCATAGGGGTGGACTGCCAAGTTTCCGTTTTGCGGTGCCAGAGCACGATGGCGCTAGAGACTTCGTGCGTGTCGGTAATGACGGCTTGAATCGTGAAGGGGCCTGGGCGAGTCTGCGTGTCCGCAAGCGGAGTGTGGGTAATAAGGGGCGGCGAGGGGAAGATCTCCGGATCGAGAGGACTAGAACGATCCGCGTATTCTTCAGCAAGGGTGTAGCCGTCAAGGTCTTCATCTGACTTCGGATCTTGTCCGTTGATTCCGTAATAGCGGAACTCCCACCAGTCGGGGATGCTGTTGTTGTCGGCGTCCAGAGCGACAGGCAGATAGATCGCTTCGAGCGTATGGGGTGTGTTCATGACAAGTCCGCCGTATGACAAGTCGCAATAAGCGGGCGCGGAGGGTGAACGCGTGCCGTCCAGGTGCCATTCGGCGAAAGCATAGTCGGAGCCGCTGTTTGTGAGCGTCTGCGGGGCTGGCGGTGCGGAAAAGGTGCTGCCCTCTGCCGACCAGAAGCGCTGTGTGGAAAAAGCGGGATTGGTGGAAAACAGGGTCAGCCGGTGTTCTCGTTGCCACATCCAGACAAGCAGCGAATGGCTGTCCATTCGGAAGGAGACGCTTCTGTTGGTCCCGCTCTGCGGCACGCTTCCGGTGCCGAAGAAGCCGGTACTGGTGAAGCGCGTGTCGTCGTTGACCGACACGTATTCGGGCGCGGAGGCGGTTGCCACCAGACCTGACGCGAAGTGGGTTACACCGTAGTCTGGCGTGACTGTGCCGATATTGTGCGGCGAGCCGTACACGGAAAGATCGAGCCGTTCGGTGACGTAGAAGACGGCATTGTTGGTCACGGGCCAGCGGCTTTCGTAGCCCGCGTGGTTTTGGGCGAGGATAGCGTAGTCAATGCGGGTCTTGGCCGGTTGCGCGTCGATGAATCCTTCAAAAAGATTACCTTTGACTTGCGACATCGTTTGGGTGTGGAAGATGGCAGGATAACGATCCGTATGCCAAACAAGCGAAATCGCATCCGGATTGTAGATGCCGACGGGTTCGAGGGTGCAAGTGACGCGGTGGCTGGTTTGCGTATCGTAGGTGTTTATGAGTGGTTCGTGTACGATGTCTGGCAAAACGGTGTTGACCGCAGGCGCGAAGGGCGTGGCAGGATCACCGAAGAGGTTGAGTTCGTAATAGATCCAGCGCCAGTAGTTGGCGGCATAAGATCCTATCATGTGGAGATTCATGCGGCGTGAGAGCTCGTTGATCTCGCCGAGGCGGGTGGCGGTGCCGCGCAGGGCCGCGTCCCAGAAACAGCGGTGGTAACGGTGCGAGTAGCCGCCAACCACGCCGCTGAACTCCCAGCCCGAGCGGGCGTTCATGACCGAGGCGAAGGCGGCGTTGCTGACGGTGACGAGCTGTTCAGCGAAACAGTCTGGAGTATCGAATGCGCCCGTGTCGCAGGCCTGTGAATACATAAAATAGGGCATGTCGTTGGTGAAGGCGCGTACCGCGTTTTGGTCGTTTGTGCTGGCTAAATTGAGCTTGGCGCAGTACTTAACCGCACCGTGGCCGATATGGTTGACCGTTTGATAGTTTTGGTTGAGGAAAGCGAGCGCGTCTGTGGCGTTCCAGAGTCCGTTGGTAGAGTCGTAGAGCGTATGTTCGGTGTCGAATCGGTCGGCGTAGGGCGACGTCTCGTACCCGAGGGAGGTAAGCGCGTAGGTGTTTGTGCCGTAACGGATTTCCTCCATGAAGCCGGTGGCGTAAACGAGCGTTCCGAGGTCCATTTTTTCTGCCATGAATGCGTTGGGAACGCAGTCGGCGGGCGTGGCGCCCTCGTAGCGCAGCGTCTTGCGAACCATGTGGGCAAGTTCCAAGGCGTTCGTCACAGGGAATCGGCCGACCATGACTTCGGCGGTCAGATCGACATCGCCACCGTTTACGCCGTCGTTGACTTCGCCGTAGCGGCCGTTGCCGTTGTTGTCGAAGGTGCCGGTCATGCAACCGTAATAGATGGCGTCGGAGGGGATTTCGGTGGTTAGCGTTGAGAAGAATGAGGCGAAAGAGACGTAGAGCTTCTGGGCGGGGATCAGATCAAAGGTCCCGGCGATCAGAAGGTAGCGCGTATCCCATTGCTGGTGCGCATCTTGGATGAAGGCTCGGATCTTCGCGGGATTATTGGTCCCGGCATAGTTGGCATAGATCCATTCAATGTCAACAAGCGCGGGTGTGAATCCGGCTCGGGCGCGGGCCTCGCAAAGAGACTGAAGGTTCCAGGGACCGGGTGTGTGATAGATTAGGTTTGAGGTTGAGATGACGAGATAGGAATGGGGCGAGTCAGGGGGTTGAAGTGAAGAGAGCGGGGATGTTGGCATGCCGCCTTGGGCATGGACCACGGTCGGTGTCTTTGCCGCGGCAGGTTGGAGTTCGACCGTCACGACAAGTTTTTCGGCGGCAATCAGAAGGTTGCGCACAGGATCGAAGCGGACCGGGAAGAGTTGTACGGTGAGCCGTGTGGTGACATCTGAAGGGTCGGTGCGCCAGGCTGGCTGTGCGATGTCAGGATAAGGTGTTGTTCCCCCATAGATGGCAAGATCGGGCGCAATCACAGGCAGAGGTGGATCATTCGGCTGGCGTGGCGGCAGCCCCCACTGGATCGGCGCGGAAAATGGAATTTCGCGGACGAGGAGGGGCGTGAGGGCAATGGACTTGACTTCGAATCCTCGTGGAATGTCGAATGTCACGCCTGTGACGGGCAGGATGGGTTTAGCGGTCTGCACATCGGGTTCGCAGCCAGCGATTGAAACTGCTGTCAAGCGGTCTGGGGTCAAACGGAGGACCGGTTTCGGGAAGGAAAAAGTCTTCACAAGGTTGTCAACAGGCACGACAGATGCGCCCTGCGCAACCACTCCTATACAGATCACTAACGCAGTATAGCGATAGAAATACATCATCATTATTTTAGAGTACGGCACCTGTTGCTACAATAACGAATTTCAGCTTGGTATCTGTGCGGAGATTCAATAAAATAACCACCATGTTAATTGGCAAGTCTGTGATAAAGGGGATGTCTATGCGCGGGTGTTTTTTAGCGGTTCTGCTGGTCGGATGTGCGTTTATTCAGGCGTGGGCGGGAGACTGGACGCAGTGGCGCGGCAGCAATCGTGATCTGGTTGTGACAGGTGAAAAGCTGTTGCCGGTTTGGCCTGAAGGCGGGCCGCGACGCATGTGGCAGGTTGACTTGCCGGGCGAGGGTTATTCTGAGCCCATTGTGGTCGGAGGGAAGCTCTATATCACCGGCAATACGGGCGACAAGAAGAACCGCGTGGGGAACCTCTTTGCGCTCGATCCGAAGACTGGCGATATCCGCTGGCAGGCGGAATACGGGCCGGAGTGGGCCGCCTCATTCGAGTTCGCCCGGACGTCGCCGACATTTTTCGACGGGCGGCTTTATCTGGTCGGAGGACTCGGCCATGTGGTGTGCCTGGACGCGCAGAGCGGCAAGATTGTGTGGAGCGTGGATGCACACGCCAAGTTCGGCGGCCGTAACATCACGTGGGGCATCGCGGATAATCCGCTCATCTATGACGGCAAGGTGATCTGCCAGCCCGGCGGCCCCGATGCGTCTGTTGTGGCTCTTGATGCGAAAACAGGCGCTGTGGTGTGGAAAAGCGTGGGGCTGGGCGAACGTAGCGCGTATTGCTCGCCGGCGTTGCTGACGATCAACGGTAAGCGGCAGGTGGTCACCATGCTGGAGGACCATGCGGTCGGCGTGGACGCCAATACGGGCCAACCGATCTGGAAGCACGCGCACCACAACCAGTATGCTGTTCATCCGAACACGCCGGTGCTGTGCGGCAAGGACCGTCTCTTCCTCTCTTCGGGCTACAGCTACGGCTCCGAAGTTATCGAGATCGCGGGTGGAGAGGCGAAGCCCGTCTGGTTCGACAAGTCGACGGGAAATCACTTTCAGGGCGCGGTTTTTTATAAAGGCAGGATTTTTTCTGCCGGTGGACCGAAGATGAACGAGGAGAAATTCGCCTGCATGGATCCCGCAAACGGCAAGGCGGTTTATGTGGTGACGGACGCGAAGAAAACCTCATTTTGCATCACGCCTGTGGGCATGATCACGTACGACGAAAAGGGCGGCACGGTGATGCTGGTCGATGTCGGTCCCGACACGCATAAGGTGCTGTCTTCTTTTAAAATCGAATACGGCAACGGGCCGCACTGGTCTTCTCCGGTGGTTTCGGATGGCGTGCTGTATCTTCGTCGCGGCAAGGGCCTTGCTGCTTATGCGATCGGCGAGAAGTGAGGAGGTCGGATATGAAAAAGGTTGTGCTGCGTAGTGCGGTTGTAGCCTGCGTCACGGTTGCCGCTGTGACCGGCTGTTATTCGGATAAAGGAGCAGGTGCTAAAATGAGTAACGGATGTGAGCCTTCGGTGGTTGTGAAGCCTTTTGGCAAGACCAAGGACGGTCAGTTGGTGCAACAGTACACGTTGACCGGAGCGGGCGGCGTGGTGATGGATGTGATCGATTACGGCGGCAAGGTGGTGCGGCTCTACACGCCGGATCGCACGGGCGCCAAGACCGATATCACGCTCGGCTTCAACAGTGTGTCCGGGTATGAGACGCAAGATCCTTATTTTGGTTCTCTGATAGGCCGTTACGGTAATCGCATCGCCAACGGAAAATTCATGTTGGACGGTAAAACCTACACGTTGCCGACCAACAATAGCCCCGGTGACCTGCCCTGTTCTTTGCACGGTGGGAACAAGGGGTTTGACGCCTACGTCTGGCACAGCGAGCCGCTGTCCGAGGGTAAGAGTGTCGGCATCAAGTTCACCATGACCAGCCCCGATGGCGACCAAGGGTATCCCGGCAAGCTGGATGTCACGGTCTGCTATTGGCTGTCGCCCGCGAACGTGTGGCGTATCGAATACGAAGCGGTGACGGACAAAGCCACCCCGGTGAACCTGACGCAGCATCTCTATTTCAATTTCAAGGGCGAAGCCGAGGGAACGATTCTTGACCACGAGCTGACGCTCTTCGCCGACCAAATGACGCCGGTCACGAAAGGCCTGATCCCTACCGGGAAGATTGTGCCGGTCAAAGGCACGCCGTTCGACTTCACGACGCCGTGGCAGATCGGTGCCCGCATCAACGCCGATAACGAGCAACTCCGTTTCGGTGGCGGCTACGACCACAACTGGGTGCTCAACAACCGGTCCGGCAAGCTGGCGCCCGCCGCCGCACTCTATGAAAAAACGACGGGGCGCTATATGGAGGTTTGGACCACCGAACCCGCAATCCAGTTCTATTGCGGCAATTTCCTGACGGACAAGGTGCCGAGCAAGAAACCCGGCAGAAACCTCTGTCACCGCGGGGGGCTCGCCTTGGAAACGCAGCATTCGCCCGATTCTCCGAATCAGCCAGACTTCCCGTCCACGATCCTGCGTCCCGGCGCGGTCTATAAGACGGTCACGGAGTACCGGTTCGGCGCGAAATGATCTGTGTCAGCCGCTTGGTTTAATCGGACCGGCACCCCCTGCTCGGGGTGCCGGTTTTTTTGCGTCATGCCGCTGGCTTGCATGTGTGTTATCGTGCGAAAAAAAGCCGACCCCCGGAATCCGGGAGCCGGCCTCATAGCGGTAGAGCAGATCGCTTTATTTGGGGTTCACTTTGTTGCCGCGCCAAGCTCCCAGCAGCATGAAAGCGCCGAAAACCAGCAGGACACCTCCCCAGACGAGGTTGATATTGATGCCGAGCGACATGGAATCAGCGGATTTGAAGACCCCGTAACCGGTGAGCAAAGCACCGATGAGCGTAAACATAAAGCCGATTGGCCAGCGGATATCAAGTCCCATAAGATAGCTCCTTTACACGTACTAATCGATCGTTACCAGACGAGGTAGTTCAGGATCGCGCAGCAGATAAGCAGGGCGACACCCAAAAAGGCTGGCCGCTGCCAGAACGCCAAGTCATGGTCCACGGTCTTCGGCGTGAGCGAATAGACCAGGCCTTTGAGTTCAACGTCCGTCTTCTGAGATTTGGTTGCCAGCGAGATTCCCAACGTCAGCACGAAGCAGACTGTGAACGCAAATGCGGCAAGCCAGAAGTTCTGAGCCATTTCGCTCGGGAACTCCTGCAGCACGCTGAGGTATCCGCCCTTGACGCCGGGCGCGTTGCCGTGAGAAATCGTCAGCGCGTGGAAGAGAGCCGAGCCCGCGATGCCGCCGAACAGGCCGAGGAACGCGCCGGTGCCGGTCGTGCGCTTCCAGAACATGCCCAAAAGGAATGTGGCAAATAGCGGTGCGTTCACGAAACCGAACACAAGCTGGATGATGTCCATGGCGTTGTTGTACATCGCCGCAAAGTAAGCCGCGCCAATACTCAGGAGAATGCCAGCCACGGTTGTTACCTTGCCGGCCCAAAAGTAGTGCTTGTCGCTCTTTCCCGGGGCGAAATAGGCCTGATACAGGTCATAGGTCCAGACCGTGTTGAAGGCCGTTACGTTGCCGGCCATGCCGGACATGAACGATGCCAGGAGCGCGGTCAGCGCCAGGCCGAGCAGACCGGCGGGGCAATACTTCTTTACGAGCGACAGGATGACGCCGTCATAGTCGTATTCGCTGATGCTGTTGTAGATCGCGTTCTCAATCTGCTTGTCGTTCAGCTTGTTCTTCACGTTATCCGCAAGGAGGCTTGCGAGTTTCTTCGCATCCGTCTTTTTCCCCAAAGCCTTTGTGATGGCCGCGACGGTGGCCTCGCTGTTGGCCGGATCAGCACGCTTCACAAGGGCGACCGCATTGGCATAAGCTTCTTGCGCGATAACGGGCGGCGGAATGCGGTAGTCCTTGTTCGGGAGGGAAGTCAGTGCGATGGCGATCATGCCGGGTACGATCACGAGGAACGGGAACAGCATTTTCGGGACTGCGGCGACGAGCGGGGTGTTGCGGGCGGCTGTCATGTTCTTGGCGGCCATGGCGCGTTGGACCACGAGGAAGTTCGTGCACCAATAGCCAAAGCTGAGCACGAAGCCGAGCCCGAAGACCATGGCGAACAGGTCAACGCCCATCGGGTTGTGGGACGTGCCGGCCAGCAACGGCTGCCACGCGCTTGTCCAGGCGTTCGAAGCGAATTGCGCGCCTTGGGCGGTCGCTTCGGTCGCGACCCCTTGCAGCGCCGTGTTCATCTTGTGCCAGCCTCCCAAGTCCTTGAGGCCGAGATAAACGACAGGTGCGAAACCGAGGACGATCATGAAAAACTGCAACACTTCGGTGTAGATGGCCGATGTCAGCCCACCCTTCAGGACATAGAGCAACACGACGCCCGAGCAGACCCACAGCGCCAGATCGTAGTTCCAGCCCAACAACTGGTTCAGCAGCTTCGCCAGCGCGTTCATGGAAATGCCTGAAGCGAAAATCGTCATCACCGCGAAGGCCACGGAATTCAGCGCGCGGACACGTTCGTCAAAACGCATTTTCAGGTATTCCGGCACCGAGCGCGCTTTTGAGCCGTAATAAAACGGCATCATGAACACGGACAAAAAGATCATTGCCGGAATCGCGCCGACCCAGTAGAAATGGGCTGTCGCGATGCCGTATTTGGCACCGCTGGCGGCCATGCCGACCAGCTCCAGCGCGCCCAGGTTTGCCGAGATGAACGCAAGTCCGGTCACCCAAGTCGGGATCGAGCGGGCGGACGTGAGAAAGTCGGCCGAGGTTTTCATGTAGCGGGATAGTGCCACGCCGATGCCGAGCACAAAGAGTACATACGAGATGAGGACTGTATAATCAATCAACTGAAGTTGGATAGGTTGCATAAGTTAAGAAGCCACTCATATCCCACAGCCTGGACCGGAACAAATCGCACACCGACTTGGCGTAACCACGAAACATTCCAGACCCCATGGTTGAATCTCATTATGCGTGGCGGGTGGAAAAAAAGTCAACCCTCATTTTGCGCGATGTCGGGAGA
>JADHEF010001752.1_pt1 | contig 11974 bp, 11 predicted proteins | sample 8952391 | NCBI WGS metagenome assembly JADHEF01 (sample SAMN16124439, study PRJNA663245) | bioreactor sludge metagenome | isolation source: sludge (nitrite) | place: India:Bengaluru | collected 2019-02-28
GGTAACTTTCTCTTTTTCAAGAAGAATGTACGATCAAGTCTGAACTAATACAAATAAATCAGTACACATTACTGATTTACCTCTTTTAGACTCATTTCGATCAAACTCAGCCATACCAAATTTTAAGACTTCTAAACCTCTTTCTTGACCTAATTCGTGCTCAAAACATTTCCTTGAGTCATCAATGAGCTCTTGATTATATTGACTATAACCACATTAAAATTGTGCCCTGCTTAATAAACCATGTAGAGAAACAACTTGTTCACAATACGTTGGTTGTTCGCCGTTTACAGGCTTTAATGCTTCTTTTGCGAAAACAGTGCTACCTAAAAAAAGTAAAATAAGAATTATAATATTCTTCAATTAACTACACTCCATATAAAATACTAAACAATTAATTCATCTTTATGCTTAATTTTGAGGACCAAACATGTAACTGCCAAAATTTGTCTTTACTTCTATTTCTTGAACCATTTGAGCATCACAACCACCTATTGATAATGCTACATATTCACCAAATTTTAAGCTTGATGGAAGTTGCTTTTCTCGCGCATAGCTAGAAAGACCACATTGATTTCCTCTATTTAAAACTACATCATATACAACAACTTCCTCATCAGCTCGACCTTGAACTACAATGTCATATGCAACCTTATCGTAAAGTGATGTATTAAATTCATTAACACCGAATCTTACAGCGATTGGTTGACCTTCACCCTTTTGATTAACTGTATTAACATCGCTTTCTTCACTCATCCCTTCATCTCTAAAATCTGCGCTATTTTCCCATTCTGAACGCTCTTCATCAACGTTCCCTGAAACACTGCCTATGGAATTCTCATTCAAAATATTTTCAGATTTCTCACTATTTTCGATCATTGATTTATTTGCAAGGTCGTACTTATTTAGAAATTTTCCACCAACGATCATTACAAAAACAATCATTGATAACATCGTAAACCACGACTTAAAACTCCCCCCTACTTCAGTCTTAACATATCCCGTCTTGATAAAGCTTTTCATATCTTCACTGAATAATAATATGAGTACATAAATATCAATTAATATTGAATACAAATATAGAAGAAATTGGAATGTAGAGTAGCTTTCAGTGAATAAAGATAATCCATATGAAGCTATTCCAATAATAATTAAAAATATTAATATAATTCTTGCTAGTTTTTTTCGCTTGTATAGAAAGTAAATTAATATTAGGAATAACACACTAATGAAAATTTCTGCTATCAGTATGACAAGTATTGATTGATCTTGAACTAAATTAGCCCCAACAGCAGCATCTAGAAGAGATATAAGAAAGGAAAAAAATATTGATACAAAAGTCAGCGTTAATATTTTCTGAATGAATAATGGACTATTCTTAAACATTTCACCCTCATAATTTAGATAAATACAAAATTTAATTCAACTTGATAATTTTTATAAAGAAAAACTAACTATAACAATATTTTACAGAATAAAAAATATCAACAAAACTTAACTAAAGTTTATATTTTTACGTAACTTATATCAATAGTTACGTGAATTTCAACTGAATTTACTATTTTGGAGAGATGAAAAATGATGATGAAAAAGCCTTGTTTGCAAAACGCTTAGTACTGGCTATGCAATCTAAAGGTTATGAAGCTAAAGCCTCTATATTAGAAAGAGAGTTTAATTTGAACTACTCTGGCAAACCCATGACCTTACACGGCGTTCGTAAATGGCTGATCGGTGAGGCAATTCCTTCTGGAGATAAATTACTCGCATTAGCAAAATGGTTAGAGATACCGCCTGAAGAGTTAATCCTCAATAAAAATATTCAAACGGCTATTCAACAACGTGATGCTCGATGGAAACAAGAACTCGGCTATAAAGATAAAGAAGTATTTGAAGCATACACTCAACTTTCATCATCGCATAAAAAAATCATAAGAGACATGATCATCGCTTTGCTAGATGATAAATAATATACAAATATTTATAACTCATACAAAAGAAGCAAGATTTTCTTGATCTTACTTCTTAAAGTATAAGTATAGAAACTGCATATTAATAATTATATTATTTTACGAATTCTCAATTTTGTTTTGCCACCAGAGCTCTATTGCACTTACATCAAAATAAACAGCTGCTTGTCTAGTCGTGCCGTCTTTTATCGGTCGTGGAAACGTTTCATCTTCAATCATTAATTTTCTTAATTTATCAGCTTTTATTGATAATAAATAACATACATCTTTTTTTGTGATTCTTATTTTTTTCATTTTATTATTCTCAAAAATTATTAATATCAATATTATAGCTATCTAAAAAATGTTTTCTTTTTCTACTTATAGTTGATTTAGAGTATGAATCTATGTCGCCGTTAATCAAACAATTGTAAAATTTTCTATCACTTTTATTTGTTATATTACTTTTTGCATCTTTAAAAATAATCTTTGGAATATAAATTTTCTCAAGTTTATTACTAAAAAATTTATCAATATAATTTAAATCAAGCCATTGATGACCGAAGAGCAAGTCCCATGTGTGTAACTGCTTTGAGCGAATTCTTATCTCTTGACGAATCATAAGATCAGCTAACGCTTTTAATTCTAAGCTTGTCTTAGATCTATTAGGCTTATCTCTAATTTCTTGACCTTTGTAATAATTACACATAGACCAACGCTTAGAAGTAAAACCGAAATAGATACCGTTCTCAAATATTGTTTTTTTCTGCTTCGGATAAGTCGATAGAGCTTTAAGAGTAGACAAATATTGAATAGCATTTTGCTTACTTTCAAAAATTATATCTCTTTTTATATCGACATTATATATTCTAAAACGACCGAGACGAATAGTTTCTAATTGTTCATCTGTTGGATCTACTAGTTCAAGTTTTTTCAATTTATCAATAGTTAATAAAACTAAATCTATTAAACTTTCACAACCAGTCACATTGTGACCGTATAACCACTTGTAAAAATTGCCGGTAATTTTTAGTTTAGATTTATTATCTTTTGATGATAATGATTGTAATTTAATAACACTATCAAATTCAGAAATTATTTTCTTTGGTCTGTACTTTATTTCAAACTCATCAAAACTATAGCTTTCATCACTTATTATTTGATAGCAAGATGCTACTTTTTCTGGTTCATGATTAATATCAATTACAATTTCAATATAATCTATTTCTATTTTATTTTTTTTCATGATTTATTCTCACTATTAAATGTTAAAAAATAGTGATAGGGATTTGATTTTTAATTTATTTAAAATTTAAAAAAATAAGATAAGGTATCATAATGACACAATTGTACTATTAATATAATTATAATTAGTTCTTTATAAACTAAAATTTACTTCATATACATTCAATGTTCTTAATACTTTAATTTAACTCACTATCACTTCGATGTGGCGTATAATAAATGCGAATTATATTTTTGTCAAATTTTACAAAAATAACAACAACTTAAGAGCTTAACATTAAATTAAAAAATTTAAATTTAATAACAAAGTTATGATACCCCCTTTCAAGATATCAACAAAGTTTAATTAGAGGACACAAATTTTAAAAATCAACTTCAACAATGTACGTACAATTATTAATCACCCCAAATGATCATTCAAAGTATTTTTTATCTTCAATATAATACCATCCTCTTGCACTAGATAATTTTCAGGAAAACGTAAAGCTACAAGTTTATTAGAAAATTCTCTCTGATGTTGACGATCTTCATATCGCTTACCAACTGAGTAATCTATGCAAAAAACATTTTTTTTAGCCCCAAACCAATGAAGAGGGTCTATATGCTGAAAAAGATCACGCTTTTTCTCTCTCTTGTTAAAGTTACGCCAATAATGTCCAACTACAACAGGAATATCACTTTCATATTGATCCCACCATTTCAAACGTTTGACCATTCTCCATTTACCACCAGCAAAAAACATGTCATCTGCAAACGCTTCTGTTCCTGAAGTAACTACTTTAACTGGATTATTCATCTGCTCAACAACATGTTTATGAGCTAGATTTTTGAGAAACGGGACTTTAGAGTAAATATCCTTTAATTGAAACTCATAACCTAATTCTTCTTTTCTAGCCTTTTGAGCAATGCCTGACTTTGTTAAATGTTCTTCAATTCGTTTTGTGAATAGATCATATGCTTCTTTTACTGATTTTGATTTGTCTTTCATCAATGAAGCAATAGATGCATTATCCCAACATGCATGAACTACCCTTATTTTTTCAGACTCTAAAACAAGTGGTAAAGTACTTAAAAAGTGAATTATCATTTCCCTGTCATGTAAAGATGCTTCTTTAGAATTAAATTTTTTGTCATCATCTTCATGCGGTGAACCAAAAAACCAACCGTTTCCTTCACGTTTTGAATGAATTAGTATATTTAATTCATGATTCCCTAATACACATTGAGCATTACCATTGTCTACTAAATGCTTAACTAACTTTATAACAGCAACACTATCAAGCCCTCTATCACATAAATCACCGACAAAAATTAATTTTCTATTTTCATTATGATTTCCATCTCTATCATAACCAAGTATTTGTATTAAATTTTGTAATGCATCTATTTCGCCGTGAATATCACCAATAATATCTATAGGTGCATCATAAATTCTTTGTATAAATAGATTTTTCATTTGTAATACTTATTCCAAATTTTGTGATTTACCAATCAAAAACATACGCTCCATTAAAAATAAGCTCATAACATGATTTTTGATAGTCAATCATATTTAAAACTACTTTACCAAACCCTTCAAAAAAGCTAGTAAATTCACTCTCATTATCTAATAAAAAAGTTTTAGGAAACTGATAAGAAATTAACTCTTGATTAATTGTTGTAATATCAGGATAAAATAAACCATATGCAGACCATTTTTTTATTGCTTGTTCCAACACTACAGTATTTTCACCTATATGTTCTGCCATAATTAAATCAGGATTAAATGCTTCAATTATCTCGTCATAATCATTTTCTAATCCCACTTTACATTCTTTAAATATAGACTGATTTGAATTCAAATCTAATAAAGATAATAACTTCACGAACCTTTCCTCTCTTTATTATGAATAAGATGATACAGGCTGTACATTATTCAAACTATCACTTACTGTAGTATGCTAATAAATTTACATTTTCTTTAATCAAATTTTTAGTACAAGTTCATCAATATAATCTGCCCACCATTGCATCATTTCAACACGCTCTTCAAAATGAGAACCTTTATCATAGATACCTTTAACACCCTTTTTCATGTGTGCTAAACATGCTTCAACAACCTGTTCTTTATCGCTAAATTTATTATTTAGTGAAGTACTCGCAATGTGCCTAAAACCATGTGGATTTTGTCGACCTTTATAGCCCATTCGATTCAAAGCCATATTAAATGTATTATCTGATATTGGCTCACTTAGGCTATTTCTACCTGCAAACAACAAATCAGACTCCGTATGATAATTTTCTAGCTCTTTTAATAATTCAATTGCTTGTCTAGATAATGGAACACAATGAGTTACCCCTTTTTTCATAATCTCAGCAGGCTTAATCCAAATAGCTTTCTCTAAATCAAATTGAGACCATGTCGCAAATCTCAATTCAACTGGGCGAGGAAATAATAAAACCATTAATTCCAAACCAATTGCTAATTTACGTTGATGATGATTCCTGATGTCGACAATTAATTGTGGGAATTCACTCATCTCTACAAATTTCATATTACCACCAACTTTTTTATCTAAATGCTTAGTCATTCCTTCAATTGGATTGAAATGTATTTTTGCTTGAAATTTTGCCCAATCATATGCATTGCGACAGTATGATGTTAACTTTTCAACTTGAGTATGAATTCTTAAGTTACGTTGTAACCCTTGGAAGAAATCAAACCATTCTTTCGGTGTAATTTCAGAGAAATCTCTCTCTCCAAACTCTGGAATGATATGTCTATTGATAGATTTTTGTGCCTTATCAAATGTTTCTTTACCCCAAGAAGCTTTTTTAGTATCGAGCCATTCACTCATTAAAATATTAAACTTTCTATGAGCAATTTCTTGCTTCATTTTTTTTATGTGTTTGCGTGTTTCTAAAATTTCTCCGTTCGCTAATTTCTCTAATAATTCACTAGCTTTACGTCTAGCTGTTGCACCACTTACACTTGGATATGCACCCAATCCTTTCCACGACCAGACTCCCTTTTCATTTTGATATCTTAATTGCCAAGACTTTTTGCCTGTCTTTTGAACCATAAAATAAAGCGAACGAGTATCAATTTCTCTATAATCTCTGTCTTCGGGTTCTAAATTAGCCAAAGTAGTATCAGACAGTGGTCTTTTTTTAATAGCATCTCTCTTCATTATCTCTTGTATCATGAGTTAGACTTAATTAAATGATACACTATGTGATACAAAATTTACAGTAGTATAGCTCTTCATATACCGTTATAAAAAGCAATAAAAAAGCCCTAAACTATTGTAGTTTAGGGCTTTTTTAATTATACATCGAAATGTAACGACATATAAATTTAATATATTGGTAGGTATATCCAGACTCGAACTGGAGACCTCTACGATGTCAACGTAGCGCTCTAACCAACTGAGCTATACACCTGAAGTAAAAGCATAATATTCACTTTTAAAAAGTATGACAAGCGCTATTTCTTGTTTTTTAAAGCAGATGCACAAGTTTTAAGCATCCGTTTAAATTGTTGAATATTTTTTGAATTCAACGTATTGGAATAACGCATTTGTTGATAATAATCAGCTGCCTGATGAAATAAAACTTGCTGTTCAGGTTTAACATCTTGAGCTAAACGCAACAACCATTTGTTTACCGTTTCGGCATCTTGTTTACGCTGCTCTGCTATTAGGCTTCGAGAAAAAGACTGAACGACAATGTCATATTCAGAAGTTTGAGCACGTTTATGCCAAAATATAACGCCCCAGTACAGTAAAACTAATCCACCAATGCTAATCATAATCAGCAATACCAATGAATAACTAGATTGGAGTCCCAGCTTCTGTAACCAACCTCGTTGAGTCTCTGCATTATAGCCAACCACCTTACTTTGCCATTGGTAGCTTGCGTAATCGCTCCAAATGCGTATTTTGTTTAATACCGAATAGCGCTGTACATTCCATCGACTGCTCTCCCCCCAAACACTGGCATCTTGGCTCATTAAATCTTGCATACCCTGTTCAATACGCTGCGGTGCAATCTTGGCTGTTGGGTCATAGCGTTTCCAGCGCCCATCCACAAAGACTTCCGTCCATGCATGCGCATCTAACTGTCGAACTTCCCAACTTTTTGCATCTGGTGAAGGCTGGCCACCTTGATACCCAACCACAATACGTGCTGGAATTCCCGCATAACGCATCAGCATCACGAAGCTAGAAGCATAATGTTCACAAAAACCTTGTTTGGATTGAAACAAAAACTCATCAATACGATGCTGTCCCAACAAGCCTGGCTGCAAGGTATAGCTAAAGCCATTGTTGCGATACCATTGCAAAACATTTTGGATATAACGTTTCGGGTTCTCGTCACTTTGCTTAAACAGCTGCTGTGCCAATTGCTGCGCTTTCAAGTCCATATGCTCAGGCGCTTTTAAGTTTATGCTTCGTTGTATCTTAGATAATTCACTTTGGAAAAATTGAACATTTCCCATCCATTGCAATGCAATAGGTTCCACACGCTGGACTTGACGATAAGCCTGAATACTCCAATCCTGACGTAGCTGATAACGTCGCTCTAAGGGTTGTGAATATTCCAATGCCATAATCCACGGAATCCCGACATCAGCAGGTAAATATTGATAGTTCCATTTTTTGGATGTAGAGATATGCGTTAATGTATCATCCGAAATACTTTGTTGATTAATAAAACTACTGGTCCACTTTTGCCCATCATATTGATCTAAGACCATCGCGCGCCAATAAAGCTCTGAACGATTGGGGAGCTGAGTGACATCACCAATAATACGAAAAGCTAAATGACTGGACTGGGATAATTGCGCAATATCTCCAGGTGACATACTGTCACTCATGCCTGTCACTGCTTTATTTTCAGGAATTGGAATATGCCAAAGTGGGGGTAAACGCGGAAAAAAGATAAACAGCAGCACAAAAAAAGGCAGTGCGAGACCTACAAATTTAATGACGTGTTTTGCATCTTGCCTTAATGCCATACGATTCGAGTTTTCAGATGCAAAAGAATGGGTTTGCACTCGATACAGCCCCAACAAACAACTCAATAAACAGAGTAAAACCATCACCGCCGTCATAAATGACTGACTATTTAAAAACATACTCGCCGCAACGAATAATGCAAAGTTAAACAGAATGATCACATCACGCTGCGTTTTTGTTTCTAAGGCTTTAGCGAAGAGAAAGATGCTTAAAACGGCTACACCCGCTTCCACCCCTAAAAAGCTTTGATAGCTCCAAAAAGTCACCGCTAGAGCAACAAGAGTCAAAATGTAAATTGCCCATTTCGGAAAATGGTTGCCCGTAGATTTCATGAAATACCATAGACAACCGATACAAATGGCGAAAATGACACTCAATAGCACAGGACTAAAACTTAGTTGTGTGATCCAAATCAAACTCAGTGTCAGCACAATGGCAATACGAATAGAAGAATGCATACTGTGCTCGCTATGCCTGCGCCAAAAGTAATTTGGCTTGAAGGTATTGTTCTCGCCCTATCCCTTTGGCTAATTCACTATCGGGTAAATACAGTGCATAGGCATACTGCAACTGCTCACATTGTTCAACCAAGCCCATCATTAAGCTTACTTTTTCTTCATGTGAAGGACTCGGCATATGTGCATAGTGGATTTCTAAACTGTGTTGATCCTGATGTTGTTCAAAGACCTTAATAAATAAACCTTGTCCTTGTGCCACTTGTTTCCATGAAACCGCTTGCAAAGAGTCACCCTCTTTAAAATTTCGCAATTCTCGAAATTCATCCATGTCCGGTTCAAAACTGTGTTGTTGCTGTTTATTTTCAGCCGCTAAAGACTTAGCTTTAGGCGCGATCCACAGGGTTTTCTGAATGAAAAAATAACTCCAAGCGCGAACAAGACCAAATGGATAAGTCGAATATATTTTAATCTCTGGAAAACTAAACTGTCCGCGCGCTTTTGGAAAAAAATTTAAATCGACCACCTGATGGGTATCTTGAATAAACAACTGTTCTATATGATCAGCATAAGTAATCCAAAGGTATCGAGGCTGTGAATGCTCTTGTTTGAAATGCATTTGTAATTGCAATGCACTCTCAACCTTCCCTATTTCAGGTAATACAAAGTCAATACTTAACCCATGTAGTTGTTTAAAGGTCAAATAAAAACTCAGACACAGCACTGCACTGATTAAAAAACAAAACGCTAAAATTAAGTTATTGGCATAATTCACCCCTGCAATAAAGGTGATTAAAATCAGCACCACATATACATATCCTTGCTGATAAATAAATACCAGTACATCTTTTTGGGTCAGTTGTTTTTCAGCTTTGAATTGAAAGCGTTTATTTATCCAGTTTTGCCACAGCATGCGTCAGCTTATCCTATCAGTGAACTTTGACTTGCTTCATGAGCTGCTCAGTTTCAGCTTCGCCCAGCCCAATACGATGCGCGGTCACTGCGACAAATACAGCCTGTACATCATCCGGTGTAACAAATGCACGGGCTTTAACCAAAGCATAGGCTTGAGCTGCTTTCTTCAAAGCCAGTACGCCACGTGTAGATAACCCATGTCGACCTTTACGGGTCTCAGCCGCCAAATCTAAAATATAGTCCAAGACTTCCTCAGACAGATAAATCTGTGGCACCAAAGTTTGTAAGGCCAGAATGTCTTGTTCGGAAAATACTGTCATCAACTGCTGAATCAAGTCATGACGGGATTGTTGCTGCAATAAAGCCTTTTCTGCCTGACGGGATGGATAACCCAAAGATAGCCGCATAAGAAAACGGTCGAGCTGTGACTCTGGTAGTGCATAAGTTCCACTTTGAAAAAGTGGGTTTTGCGTTGCAATTACCCAAAAAGGCTGCGGTAGTACATAACGACTTGCATCGATTGTCACCACACCCTCTTCCATTGCCTCTAAGAGCGCACTCTGCGTTTTCGGACTACAGCGGTTAATTTCATCTGCGAGTAAAATTTGAGTAAAAATTGGCCCTTGCTTAAACTCAAACAGATGTTCTTTTTGGTTAAACATATTCACCCCAATCACATCGCTTGCCAGCATGTCATTGGTAAACTGAATCCGTTTAAATTGAAGACCGGCCAAATGGGCCAAGCTACTGGCCAATGTGGTTTTGCCTAAACCAGGCAAGTCTTCAAACAAGATATGCCCACCAGCTAAAAGGCTGCATAAAGCCAATTGGGTTTGTTGATTTTTATCTAAAACGATTTGATTAACTTGATTGAGGAATTCTTGGATTTTTGGATAAAAAATACTTAACTGTGATTCATCGAGCATGTCATATTGCAACGTTTCTACCGTTTTCTCTTTTCCCCAAAGCACCTTATTCTCCCCAATCAAAATATAAATCAAGGTTTAACATACAGGTTTTTCAGACATACTCAAAGGTGATCCTTATAAATCTTCAATGATTTGCGTATGAATGACTTCCCTCACCTCAAGCTATTGTTTCGCTACAGATTTCAATTGATCTTTTAAAGCATCTGCACTCATTGAAAATGGTGGAGATGATTTCTCTGCTTGCTTAATCAATGCTATGAGTCGCGCATTGATTGGCGCCTGTCTACCACATTGCTCTGCAAGTTTTAGAACCTCACCATTAATCCAGTCGACCTCTGTGGGGCGACCTGCAATTAAATCATCTTGCATAGACGACCGGGCTAGTGGATCGATTGCCAACATTTTACGACTTAATAATTTAAATAATGGATTGGGTAAACTCAGTAATTTTGGAATCAAATGGGTCGGAACTGCGGTTAACTTTGCAGGTTTAATTTGTGCATAATCAAGCAGCTCTATAGCTTCCTGCTGCGCCATTGCCACACATTGGCGATATTTACGAATCGACAATTGTTCCTTTAACGGTTTTTTTGACAATGCATTGATTGAATTATTTAAATTAAGTAAAAGCTTAGCCCACTGCACAGCCAGCATGTCTTTTTCAAAAACAATCTCTAAACCTGCTTTTTGAAATGCATTTTCAAGCAAATTTTGATTTGGATATTGCTTAACACTTAATACACCTGATGTGCCTTGATGATAATGCCCAGATTCTTGCGTGGCGACGTTAAAAGGAACCATTCCCTCTAAAATCATCGGCCCTTGCAAAACCCTTTTTAAAATAGGGACATTGCTTAAGCCATTTTGAAAGCTGATGATCAGCGGTGTTTTAGCCCCTAAATATTCTTTGAGTTCATGTGCAACTTGTTCGGTTGCCGCCGATTTCACACAAATAAAAATAACATCGGCATCCACGATCTGAGTCGGGTCAGTCGTTAGTTTGAGTTGATGAGGTGCAAGTTTGATCTTTTTGCATAAATAATCAGTTAAGACTAAGCCCCATTGGGAAAGCTCTGCATGAATACGTGGACGCGTGATAAAAGTAACATCACTACCCGCAGCAGCCAAACTTCCGCCTAAATAACACCCAATGCTTCCAGCACCATAAATATATATTTTCATTCAATTTCCCTTTGCAAACATTCCAGTATTTTAAGAACTATAACAATCAAAAGCTGTCAAATATACGACATGAACCTTTTATACCTCACACTCCGTGTTCGTTATGATTTAATCTACGATGCAACAACTTGCTTCATGCAAAAAAGTACACTGTCGAATCTAACACGTGCAACCGCATGTGATTGAATATTTTCACTCGATTTTTCACAAAAAAAACGGCACCGAAGTGCCGTCTTTCAATTGATTCATTAGGGTCTGTTGACATTTACTGTTCATAATTAACCCTATAAAGGTAGCCATAA
>JADHEF010001753.1_pt1 | contig 11973 bp, 11 predicted proteins | sample 8952391 | NCBI WGS metagenome assembly JADHEF01 (sample SAMN16124439, study PRJNA663245) | bioreactor sludge metagenome | isolation source: sludge (nitrite) | place: India:Bengaluru | collected 2019-02-28
CGGCAGCACTTCTACCATTTCCACAAGGACAAGTGCGTCCTGCTCTTCATGGCCGAAGGCCCCAAGGGCATAGTCCAGGCGACCTGCGACGGCATCGAGGCGGCGGTTGAGAAGTACCGGGACTCCATCATCGAGCGGGTGGACAGCGCGCTGATCTCCGCCTGGTTCTCCAAGCTGAACTGGTCCCAGAAGGATATCGACGACGAGTTCGAGGGGATGAAGGAGAACGATTCCCACGCGGGATTCACCACCGAGATCTCCGCCGACTGGTCCACCATCCCGATCATCTACGAGAACGTCATGAAGAGGGTCCGGAGCGAGTTCCCCCGGGCCCACGACCTCACCATGCTGGGCGGCCATTCCTCCCACAGCTACATCAACGGGACGAATATGTACTTCGTGTACAACTACAGCATCAACTGCGCTCCCGAGGACGAGATGCGGGTGTACCACCATCCTATCCAGCGCATCATCGTGGAGGAGACCCTCAAGCAGGGCGGCTCCATGTGCCACCACCACGGCATCGGGAAGTACCGCAACGAGTGGACGAAGGCCGAGCACGGCTCCGCCTACTACATGCTCGAAAAGCTCAAAACCGCGTTCGATCCCAAGGGCATCATGAATTTCGGCACCATCTTCTACCAGGAAGAGGGCGCCAGGTTCCAGAAATAAGAAGGGGGAGTCCAAATGGACAAGCAGACGTTGAGAAGGTATTTCCAGTTCTTCCTGGTCGTGCTCGCGGCGGGGGCGATCTATCCCATCGTGTACATCCGGACCAATTACCAGGAGACCCTCCTGCAGGTCTTCGGCATGTCGATCCAGCAGCTGAACACGATCTACTCGGTTCTGGGGCTGGTGTTCGTCGTCGGCTACATTCCCTCGGGCTTCCTGAGCGACAAGTTCTCCGCCAAGAAGCTCCTGGCGGTATCGCTGGCGGGCACCGCCGCGGGCGGCTTCTGGTTCGCCCAGGTGCCCCAGTTCGGCTCCGTCGTGGCGATCTACTGCATCTGGGGAATCTTCAGCGTGTTCACCTTCTGGAGCTCCCACCTCAAGCTCGTGAAGCTCCTCACCAAGAAGGAAGAAGAGGGCCGCTTTTTCGGCATCCTGGACGGCGGCCGCGGCGTAGTGGAGGCGGTGCTCGCCAGCCTCGCGGTGTTCATTTTCTCCCGCGTCCTCGGCTCCAGCCTGGACATCGGCGACAAGCGGAGCGCCATCGTCGCCGTCATCTATATGTACTCCATAGCCCTGGCTGTCGCGGCGATCCTGATCTGGTTCTTCGTCGAGGAGGACGCGGTCAAGGAAAAGGAAGCCAAGCGCGACGAGAGCGAAAAATTCCGGATCTCCGATCTGCCGGGCCTCTTCAAGAACAAGTACCTCTTCCTGCACGGCGCCATCATCTTCCTCGGCTAGGGGGTCTGTTGGAGGGTGTAATACTGGGGCGGCTTCCTGCCGTCGGAGATCGGCGTGGATCCCGTGAGCGTCGGCGCCGTCACGGTGGCCGTGCTCTGGATGCGCCCCGTCGGCGGTTTCGCGGGCGGCTTCCTGGCCGACAAGATCGGCAAGACGAACACCATCATGATCGCCCTCGGCGGCGCCGCGGCCTTCCTGGCCCTGACCGCCCTCATGCCCGCTTCGGTCGCCCCGAGCGCCTTCTTCGCGGCGGTCATCGTGCTGGGCATCTTCCTCTACGCCATCCGGGGAACCTACTGGTCCATCCTCGGCGACGACGGCTTCAGCAACGTGGTCATGGGCAGCGCGATCGGCGTGATCTCCTTCATCGGATACCTGCCCGATATCATCCTGCCCCAGTTCAACAGCTTCCTCTTCAACACCTTCGGCGACAAGGGCGGCTACAACGCGTACTTCCTTTCGAGCGCGGCCTTCGCGGTCGTCGGCATCGTGCTCGCGGCGATCTACGGAGCGATGCACAAGAAGGCGAAGAAAGAAGAGGAGCGGAAAGCCGCCTAAGGCGGACGGTGCGTGCCATGCGGATCCTGTGCCTGCTGAAGCCGGTGCCCGACATCGACAACCTGCGCTACGACCGGGAGAGGAACATCCTCGTCAGGGACGGCGCGCATCTGGTGATCAACCCCGAGGACGCCGTCGCGGCGGCGGTCGCGCTGAGCATCAAGCGGAAGGATCCCGGCACGCACCTGGAAGCGGCGAGCATGGCCCCGCGGGGGGCCATGCCCCACCTTGAGGACCTGGTCCGCCGGGGCTTCGACCGGGCGACGCTGATTTCCGATCGGCGTTACGCGGGCAGCGACACCTGGGCGACCAGCAGGATCCTGGCGCGCTTCCTGGGGACGCGGTCCTTCGACTGCGTCTTCTGCGGGACCCACACCCTGGACGGCGGTACGGCCCAGGTGCCGGCCCAGCTCGCGGAAGCCCTCGGACTACCGCACCTGGCGGGAATCTCCGCCGCGGAGGATCCTTTTTTCAGGGCGGGGGAGGCTGAAGTGGAGGTGGAGACCGAGAGCGCGTTCCAGCGCTTCGCCGTATCCCTTCCCGCGGTGCTGGGTTTCCAGTATACGGCCAAGCGCAAGCTGCCCTACATAGCCTACGAGAAGATCGGGAGCGACGTTTCCGACCGGATCGCTGTGCTGGGCAACGACGAGCTTGGCCTGCACGAAGCGGAGTACGGGCTCGCTGGCTCCCTCACGAAGGTGGCCCGGGTCGAATCCGCCGATTATGGAAGGAAGGACGCGGTGTACCTGCGGCCGGACGCGGAAGGAATCGACTACGTGTTCCGCTTCCTGGAGCGGAAGGGGTTCCTGCGGCCATGAAAAAGGTGCTCGTGTTTATCGACGAGGAAGCGGTCGAGGACTCCATCGATCTTTTGGAGACGGCGGCGCGGATGTACGGCCGGGGCGGTTTCCGGTCCTACGCTCTGGCCGTCGGCGGGAGCTGCGGCGAGGCGCCTTCCCTCTTCGACTACGTGCTCCGCGCGCCGGGGACCTGCGTCCCCAATTACCAGTCCGGGCCGCTCGCCTTTCTTGTGGAGGCGGCGCACCGGCGCTTCGGCTTCGACGCGATCCTGGTGCCCGCCACGCACTTCGGCCGGATGCTGGCGCCCCGGGCGGCTTCCCGCCTGCGCGCCGGGCTGGTGGCGGACGTGACCGCCGTCCGCCCCACGGCGGAGGGAGTGGAGCTGGAGCGTCCCGCCTTCAGCGGCCGCCTCCTGGCCTCGGTCGTGTGCCTCGGCGCGGGGCCCGTCATGCTGAGCGTGCGTCCGCGCACCTTCGCCTACCAGGAGCGGGAAGCCAAGACCGCCGAGCTGATCGATCTTGATCCGCCCGATCCGGGCGTTCCCGGAATACGCCTCCTGGAGCGGAAAGAGCGGACGGTCGGCAGGGACATACGCGAGAGCGAAGTCCTGGTGTCCGGCGGCGGGGGCGCGCTGCGCTGTTTCCCGCTGCTGGAGGAGCTCGCCGCGGAGCTCGGCGGCATGGTCGCCGCGAGCCGGCACGCCGTGGACAAGGGAGCGGCGGGCCGGGATATACAGGTGGGCCAATCGGGGAAGAACGTGGGTCCCCGGCTCTACATCGCTTTGGGAATATCGGGCTCGGCGCAGCACGTGGCGGGCCTCAAGAACGCTGAATGCATCATCTCGGTGAATACGGACAAGCACGCCCCGATCTGCAGCATGTCGGAGATCGTCGTGGAAGGGGACGGCCGGGCCTTCGCCGAGGGATTGCTGGAGCGAATACGAACATACCGAACTGCAGCCGAAGGAGGCGCACTATGAACATCACCGACTTCAACATGGATTTTTTCTCCCTGAAGGGCAAGAACGCCCTCGTCACCGGCGGGAACAGCGGACTGGGCCAGGCCTTCTCGACGGCCCTCGCCAAGGGCGGCGCGAACGTCATGGCCGTGAGCATCATGGACGACGACGGCGAGACCAAGCGCTGCGTGGAGGACTGCGGGGTCCAGTACAAGTACGTGTACGGGGACATCACCGCCGACGGCGAATGCCGGAAGGCCGTCGACGCCTGCGTCTCGGCCTGGGGCAGCATCGACATCCTGGTCAACTGCGCCGGCATCTGCATCAACATAGAGGACGTGACCAAGTTCACCCGCAAGGAGTGGGACAAGATGGTCGCGGTCAACCTCACCGCAGCCTTCGAGATGACCCACGAGGCGTGCAAGCACATGATCGCCCAGAAGCGCGGAAAGATCATAAACATCGCCTCCCTCTTCTCCTTCCTGGGCGGCCAGTGGTCCCCCGCCTACGCTTCCACCAAGCACGGCATCGTCGGCCTGACCAAGGCCATGTGCGACGAGCTCGCCCAGTTCGACATCCAGGTCAACGCCATCGCCCCGGGATACTTCGCGACCAAGCTCACCGAGAAGACCCGCAGCGACCCGGTCCGCAACGCGACCATCCTCTCCCACATCCCCGCCAACCGCTGGGGCTGGACCGCCGACCTCATGGGCGCCTGCGTCTTCCTGGCCAGCGACGCGTCGAACTACGTGAACGGCACCGTCCTGACCGTGGACGGCGGCTACTTGATGCGGTAGAACGACATGAGGGACCACTACTTCATCGGGGTCGACAGCGGCTCCCAGAGCACCAAGGTTTCCATCATCAACCAGCGGGGAGAGATACTCCAGAGCGCGAGCCGGCCCCTCAGGCCCATGATCAACCGGGCGCCCGGCTGGGTGGAGCACCCTGACGACGACCTGTGGGACAGCCTGAAGGGAGCCCTGTCCGACCTGATGCCCGCTTTCAAGGGGAGCGCGTCGGATATCCGAGGCATCGGCCTCTGCTCCATCCGCTGCTGCCGGGTCTTCCTGAAGAAGGACGGGTCCCTGGCCGCGCCGGTCATGAGCTGGATGGACGTGCGTGCCTACGTCCCCTACGAGGACGAGCCGGGAATCGGCTACACCGGCTCCACCTCCGGCTACCTGACCTTCCGCCTGACCGGGGAGCTCAAGGACACGATCGCCAACGCCTACCAATACCAGTTCCCCGTGGACATGGACACCTGGAAGTGGACCGAGGACCCGAAGGCCTTCTCCGCGTTCAGGATCCCTAAGGAAAAGCTCCTGGACATGTACCTGCCGGGAACGGTCCTGGGGCGTGTCTCTCTCGCCGCGGCTGCGGAGACGGGCCTCCCGGCGGGTATTCCCGTGGTGGCCACGGCGAACGACAAGGCCGTGGAAGCCCTGGGCTCGGGACTTATCGAGCCCAAGGTGGCCCTCCTTTCCCTGGGAACCTACATCACCTCGATGGTCGTGGGGGAGCGGAACCTACCCGATACGGACACCTTCTTCACGAACTTGTCCTGCGTGCCACACCGGTACCTGTACGAGAGCACGGGCATCCGGGGCGGCATGTGGCACATCTCCTGGTTCAAGGGCATCATCGGGGAGGACCTCGCGCAGCGGGCTCGCGCGGCGGGACGGAGCGTGGAGGAACTGCTGGAAGAGGAAGCGGTCCGGGTCCCCGCCGGCTCCGACGGGCTTCTGACCGTTCCAGATTGGCTCGCGCCGGCGACGGCGCTCCACAAGAAGGGCGTGATGATCGGCTTCGACCAACGGCACACCCGGGGCCACATGTACCGTTCCATCATGGAGGCGATCGCCATGCGCATGAAGAACAACCTGGACGGCATGGCCGGGAGCCTGGGAACCGCAGCGGAACGGCTGGTGGTCTGCGGGGGCGGCTCCAACAGCGACCTCTTCATGCAGATCGTCGCCGACGTCTACGGCCTGCCGGCGGTGCGCAACCGCATCAACGGGGCCGCGGGCCTGGGCGCCGCCATCAGCGTCGCGGTCGCGACGGGGGTCTACGGCGACTACGCCGAGGCGGTCCGGGAGATGGTCCATCAGGAGGACGAGTTCCTTCCGATCGAGGCGAACATGCGGGTCTACCGCATCATCAACGAAGGGTCCTATCGGGAGCTGACGACTATGCTGGAGGGCACGCTGAAGCGGATGCACTCGGCCTACGAAGCCAGCCGCTAACAAACTGCAGGGCGCATCCTTCCGGATGCGCCGGAGGTGCACGTATGGGTAAACTGAATGCGGTGTTCGCCGCCGCGGCGTTCACGGTCTGCCTCTCGGTCCTCTCGTGCGGAGGCCGCGCCGCGGGCTCGGACGCGCGGAAGGACACCGTCGTCGTGGCCGGCAAGAACTACGGCGAGGGCTACATCCTCGGCTGGATGGCCGCCCTGATCCTGCGCGACGCGACGGACCTCAAGGTCGACGACAGCAAGATCGGCATGGGGGCCACCGAGCTCCTGTATCCCGCCCTCAAGAACGGCAGCATCGACGTCTACCCGGAATACTCCGGCACCATCCGCACGGTCATCCTCAAGCGCGAGGGAGTCGAGCGGGACCGGAAGGCGATCTGGGAAGACTGCGTGGCGGGCGTCAAGTCCCAGGACGGCGTCGAGGCCGTCGGTCCCATCGGCTTCAACAACACCTTCGCCATCTCCATGTCGAAGGCCAAGGCGGACGCCCTCGGCATCACGAAGCTCTCCGACCTCGTCGCGCACCCCGAGCTCAAGCTCATCGGCGACGCCACCACCTGGACGAGGCCGGACGCCTACACGGGCATGGCCGAATTCTACGGCATCGAGCTCAAGAAGGGCCCCATGGTGGACACGAATTTCTTCTACGAAGCCCTCAAGCAGGGGCAGGGCGACCTGATAACCGCCTTCTCCACCGACGGCAAGCTCAAGACCTACGGCCTGGCCGTGCTGGAAGATGACCGGGGGTACTATCCGTGGTATGATGCCCTCTACCTCGTGAACGGTGAGGCGATGAAGAAGCATCCCGAGATCGGGGCCGCCCTCTCGCGCCTGGTCGGCAGGATAGACGAGGCGACGATGATGTCGCTCAACGAAAAGGTCGACGTCCATAAAGAGGATCCGAAGACTGTGGCCCTCGAGTGGCTCAAGTCCCAGGGCCTCCTGAAGAAATAGGCAGCCCGGGAGCAGCATGGATACGGACAAGGCAGTCGAGTTCCAACGGGTCAGCAAACGCTACGGCGCCGATACGGTCGTCGATACCGTGGACCTGTCGATCGGGAAAGGCGAGTTCTTCGTCCTGATCGGGCCCTCGGGCTGCGGCAAGACGACCACGCTCAAGATGATCAACCGCCTCGTCGCCCCGAGCTCGGGCCGCATCACCGTGCGGGGCCAGGACATTTCCGCGCTGGACCCGGTGGAGCTCCGACGCTCCATCGGCTACGTCATCCAGCACGTCGGCCTGCTGCCCCACCTAACCATCCAGGACAACATCACCTTCGTCCTCCAGCTGCGGAAGACTCCGCGGGCGAGGATGGAGGAGAAGGCCGCCGAGCTCATCCAGAAAGTCGGTCTCCCCGTCTCCTACCTGAAGCGCCACCCCCGGGAGCTGAGCGGCGGCCAGCAGCAGCGCGTGGGCGTGGCCAGGGCCCTGGCCGCAGACCCCGAGATACTGCTCATGGACGAGCCCTTCGGGGCGATCGACCCCATAACCCGCGAACAGCTGCAGAACGAGCTGCTCCGCCTCCAGCAGTCCATACGCAAGACCATCGTCTTCGTGACCCACGACATGCAGGAAGCCTTCAAGCTCGGCGACCGGGTCGCGATCATGAAGCAGGGGCGGCTCGCGGCCTGCAGCGCTCCGCTGGATATCGTGCGTTCCCGGGACGACTTCATCCACAGTTTCGTGGGCGGAGGGGCGGTTTTCGAGGTGCTCGACTCGGTCCCCGTCTCGCGCGTTATGGACGACGGAGCCGCGACCGTGGCCGTAGGGGCGACTTTCCCGGAAGCGGGCCCCGACTACGTCTTCGTCGCGGACGAGCGGGGCCGCTGCATCGGATGGGCGGCCCGCCCCACCGATCCCGGCGCCGGGACGGTGGCCGAGGACTTGATCCGGCCGATCGACCGGACCTGCGCTCCCGAATTGTCGGCCAAGAGCGCGGTGGAGGAGATGCTCCGCGCCGGCCGGTCCTGGCTCCCCGTCCTTTCCGAGGACCGGAAGCTGCTCGGCGTGGCGACCTTCGAAGCCTGCGCGGGACTCATCGCCGCGGGCCGGGACCTCTGATGGCCGGCGGAGTGCTCGGCGCTTCCTGGCGCTACCTCCTGGGCCACTGGGCGGAAATCCTGGCGGCCTTCGGCCAGCATCTGGTCCTGGTCGCGGAGGGGAGCGCGGTCGCCGTGGCCCTGGGCTTCCTCCTGGGAATCCCGCTGTCCCGCGCCCCTCGGGTCCGCAGGCTGGTCATCGGCGTTTCGGGCATCCTCTCCACGATACCCATCATCGCGCTTTTCGGCATCCTCATCACCCTGCTTGGCATAGGGACACGGTCCGTCATCGTGGCCCTGGTCATCTACAGCATCCTGCCGGTGCTGCAGAATACGACCGCCGGCCTGTCCGAGGTCGGCGCGGCGGAGCGGGAGGCGGCCCTCGGAATGGGCGCGAGTCCGCTGCAGCTCCTCCTCCGGGTAGAGCTGCCCCTCGCCTTTCCGGTCATCTTCGCCGGGGTGCGCGTTTCCGTCGTCATGAGCTTCTCCATCGCGACCTACGCGATCTTCATCGGCGGCGGCGGCATGGGCACAATCATCATGCAGGGGCTGCGCACCTACAACGACAGCAAGCTCCTCGTCGGGACCCTCCTGGTAGCGGTCGGCACTATCGCGCTGGACCGCCTCATCGGCCGCCTGGAGGCGACGATCAAGCGGCGCTACGGCTTCGCCCGGCCGAAACGCTGAGAACGGGAAGGAGCGGGAATATGGTCGCCGCATTGTGGGATTATCTGCGGGAGAACGGAAGCCAGGTGCTGGAGCTAGCCGGGCAGCACGCTTCCCTCTCCCTGCTCGGCGTGGGGATAGGCGTCGCCAGCGCGCTGCCACTCGGCGTGCTCGTGTCGCGGATGCCGAAGTTCGGAGCCTGGGTGATCGACGTCTCCGACATGCTGTACACGATCCCCTCCCTCGCGCTGCTCGGCGTCCTCGCCAAGTACCTCGGCTTCGGCTGGCTTCCGGTCATCGTGTCGCTGGCGGTCTACTCCTGGCTTCCCATCCTCAAAAACACGGTGGCCGGCCTCGGGGCAGTAGACCCATCGGCCAAGGACGCGGCGCGGGGGATGGGCGCCACCGACGCCCAGATCCTCCTGCGGGTCGAGCTGCCGCTGGCCATGCCCATCATCATATCGGGGATCAGGACCGTGGCGGTGCTGACGGTGGGCATCACCACCATGGCGGCCCTGGTGGGAGCCGGCGGCCTGGGGGTCCTGATATTCCAGGGCATCACCATGATGGACAACGCCGTCACGCTGGCGGGTACCCTGCCGGTAGCGGCCATAGCCATCGTCCTCGACCAAGGGATAGGTCTCGCGGAACGGAAGCTCAGGCGGCGCTGCGGACGCGGCGTCAGGCTGCCGTGATGGCCGCCTCTGCGCTCTTCAAGCCGGATCCGGAACGCTTCCTCGATACGGGGCGCCCCACGATGGCCGCGGTGGTGACCACCGGCGTCGGCGGCTACGACAAGCTGGTCTACCGCCGGGTCCCTGTGCCGGTTCTCCATCCCGGCGAGATCCTGGTCCGGGTCCTGGCGGCGGGGGTCAACAACACGGAGATCAACACCCGCCTCGGTTGGTATTCGGCTTCGGTCGCCTCGGGCACGGCCGAAGCGGCAGCCGCGGCGGAGGGCGCAGCGGAGGAACGGGCGGACGGCGGCTGGAACGCGGCGACGCCGTTCCCGTTCATCCAGGGCACCGACTGCTGCGGCGTCGCGGCGGAGGTCTACCCGGGGGAGGACGCCTCCCGTATCGGGAAGCGGGGCCTCGTGCGGCCCTGCATGCGTCCCGAGGGCTTCGGTTCCCTGGAGAACGTCTGGATGGCCTCGGATTTCGACGGGGCCTTCGCCCAGTACGTCGCGGTGCCGGCCGCGGAGTTCTTCCCGGTGCGCTGCGAGTGGACCGACGCCGAGCTCGGCTCCATTCCCTGCGCGTACGGAACGGCGGAGAACATGCTCGGCCGCGCGGGAGTGGGGAAGGGGTCCCGCGTCCTCGTCGCGGGCGCCTCGGGGGGCGTCGGATCGGCGGCGGTGCAGCTGGCCCAGCGGCGCGGCGCCCAAGTCGTCGCCATCGCCGGGAAAGCCAAGATGGAAGCCGTCGCCCGGCTCGGCGCGGACCGGGTGCTTCCCCGGGGCGGAGACCTGGTTGCGCTTCTGGGCGAGGAGTCGATAGACGTGGCGGTGGACAATGTCGGCGGACCGGATTTCCCTTCCTTGCTGCGCCTGCTGCGCCGCGGCGGGCGCTACGTCTCCTCCGGCGCCATCGGCGGCCCCCTCGTCCAGCTCGATCTCCGGACCTGGTACCTGAAGGACCTGACCCTGGTCGGGTGCACGGCCTGGGACGAACGGGTATTTCCGGACCTCATCTCCTATATCGAAGCCGGCGAGATCCGTCCCCTGGTCGCGAAGACTTTCCCCCTGGAGCGCATTGCCGACGCCCAGCGGGAATTCATGGAGAAGCGGCATGTGGGAAAATTCGTGCTCATCCCCCCGCCGACCGATAGGGGATGCGGATCGTGAACAGGGCTCCCGGACGCGCGTCGCGGTAGGAGAAAGCGGCGCCCAGCTGCGTGCAGAGACCCTGGATCAAGCGCATGCCGAAGCCCCCCGAAAGGTCCGGATCGAAGTCGGGGGGGAGTCCGACGCCGTCGTCGGCGACCTCCAGAACCGCTTCTTCTCCTTCGATCCTGAGCCGTACGAAGATGCGGCCCGGCCTGCCGTCGGGGAACGCGCGCTTCAAGGAATTCGTGACCAGCTCGTTCATGATGAGGCCGACGGGAATTCCCTGCTTGGTGTCGAAACGTATCGGCTGGAGGTCGGGAACGAACGCGACCTTCCTGGAGCCGGCTCCCAGGCTCCTGTCCAAGTCGGCGAGGATTCTTCCCAAGTAGGCTCCGAGATCGATATCGGCCACCTCGCCGGAACTCCAGAGGGTGTCGTAGAGGGTCGCCAAGGCGGCGATGCGGGAATCCAGGGTTTCGAGGGCATCGACGGCGCACGGATCCTCGATGCCCGACGACTCGAGGCGCACGAGGCTGGCGATGAGCGCCATGCTGTTCTTCACCCGGTGCTGCAGTTCCCTGAGGAGCAGTTCTTTCTCTGCGGTGCGTTCCCGCACCCGCTCCTCGAGGTGCGCCCGTTCCTCGGTGAGTTCGCCCATCGCGAAGCGAAGCCGTCGGGTCACCCTGACCAGGGCGAGTACGAGGACGGACTCCGCGATGAATGCGAGGACGATGAGGGCGAGCGGAAGGCCGTATCGCTCTAGGACGGTTTTCTCGTCGAACAGGATGCGGCTGTCCGCGGGCAGCGCGCCTCTATCGATTCCCCAGCGCCGCATGACCCGACCGTCGAAGTAGTAGCCCATGGAAGCCGCCGCGTAGTCTTCCTGGGACATCGGCGCGCGCTGGCCTCCGAAGGCGGCCAGCTCTCCCACCAAACGGCCCAAGGCCCTGCCGCTCACCATGTAGCCGCCGACTATTCCCGTCCCCAGGAGCGTATCGAAATGGCTGAAGACCGGAGCGGCGGACGCTTTGGAAAGCTTTCTCGCGACCTCCGCGGGAACCGCCGGGCTCCCGTCGGGGAATGCGAGCACCGGGAACAGGAGTATGGCGTCCTCGTTCCGGTCCAGGGCGATAGCTCGACGATACAAGTCGTCTTCCGTGTATTCGTTCCAAATCTCGACGGAAATGCCCGGAGCCATCTTCGTCGCCAGATCGCGCAGCTTGTCCGCGCGTTCCCGATTGACGGGAGTCCTGTCGAGGACCGCCACGATTCGCTTCGTGCGCGGCAGAACGAGGGGAATCGCCGAAAGGGCCTGGCCGAGGTTCGAGGCGGCCGAGAAGGCGTGGACGTCGGGCGGCGGCGCGGGAATCGTTCCGCCCGGCGTGTAGTTCAGGATATAGCGTTCGCTGCCGGGGAAGACGTCCCCTCCCAGGGCGAGGGCGATCCGGGCAGCCTCCT
>JADHEF010001754.1_pt1 | contig 11950 bp, 6 predicted proteins | sample 8952391 | NCBI WGS metagenome assembly JADHEF01 (sample SAMN16124439, study PRJNA663245) | bioreactor sludge metagenome | isolation source: sludge (nitrite) | place: India:Bengaluru | collected 2019-02-28
CGAACCCCTCATTGTAGTCCGTGTGGTTGCCCAGCACCTCGATGCGTCCCGGCGCATACGCCACCACGTCCGGCTCATGTCCGAAGTGGGCGCGGTATTTTTTCAAAAGCTCGGTGTACACTGACTCGTTAACCATGACGTTTCCTCTTTTTATCGATTCTGAATGAAAAATGACATGCGTATCAAATTTCCAGCATCCAGCTTCCGGCATCAAGCATCCAGTCTCCAGTCTCAAGTGTCATTTCCGGATGATGTGCAGCAACTCGTCCCGCTTCGCTTCCATCTTCTCTTTCGTTTTGGCCTCAAGGTTCAGCCGCACCAGCGGCTCGGTGTTGGAACAGCGCACGTTGAACCACCAGTCGGCATACTCGACGCTCACGCCGTCCAGTTCAAACAGCCGTCCGTCCGCATACTTCTTCCGGATCTCGTCCAGGATCGCCTTGGGTTCGCGGTTCACGTGGGTGTTGATCTCGCCGCTGGCGAAGTATTTGCGCAGCGGCGCGATCAGCGCCGAAAGCGGCTTGTCCGATTTGCTGACGATGTTCGCCAGCGAGAGGATCGCCATGGCGGAGCTTTCGGCCGTGAAGTTGTCTTTGAAGTAATAGTGTCCGCTCAGCTCACCCGCGAAGAGCGCATCGTGCTCGCGCATTTGCTGTTTGATGAAGGCGTGGCCCACGCGGCTCATCATCGGTGTGCCGCCCGCGGCTTCGATGACCTCCTTCACCACCCAGCTGCTGCGCAGGTCGTAGAAAATCGCGCCTTTGCGCGTGGCGAGCACGTCCTGCGCCACCAGCGCGGTGATGAGGTCCATGGGGATGATCTCGCCCTTCTCGTCGATAAAGCCCGCGCGGTCCGCATCGCCGTCGTACGCCACGCCGAACGCGTAGCTGCCCTTGCGCACCTTCTCCTGCAAATCCTTCAGCGTCGCGTGATGCAGCGGGTTCGCCTCGTGGTTCGGGAACGTGCCGTCCGGCTCCTCGAAGAGCCCCTCCCACGTGATGAGCCCCTTGAGCGTCTTGGCTTCCCAGATGCCCATGCCATTCGCGAAATCGATGGCCACATGCACCGGGCGCTTCAGGTGTGCGAATTTCGCCACGTGCCGGGCGTACTCCGGAAGGATATCGTACGGGGAGACCTTGCCGGGGGTTGCGGCTTTGGGCGCGAAAGCCCCCTCGTTCACGATCCGCTCGATGTCCAGGATGCCCGTCGCGCCGCTGATCGGCACCGCCTGTGCGCGGCAGAGCTTGAAGCCGTTCCATTCGGCCGTATTGTGTGAAGCGGTGATCATCACCCCGCCGTCCGCTCCCAGCGTCCCGTTTGCGAAATACGACATGGGTGTGGAACCGTAGCCGAGATCGATCACGTCCGCGCCCTGCTCGGTAATGCCCTTGGCCAGCGCGGCGAAGAGCGGTTCCGAGTGCGGACGGATGTCGCGCGCCACGACCACCTTCTTGCAGCCCACAAAAGTCACGAATGCCCGACCGATCTGATAGGCGATCGCTTCGGTCAGGTCTTTTCCATAAATGCCGCGGATGTCATATGCTTTAAAAATGCCGGCCATGTGTCAGCTCCCTTAGTTTCATTGAGATGGCGGTTACTATAGCGGAAAAAGGGGGCTGTTGCAAATAGGGGCTTCAGTTGTCCGTCGTGCGAAGTTGGCGCGCCTCTCTCATGGCCGGCACGCGCGAAAGTGTGTTCCTTTTTGTTCATGAACCTTGGGGTTTTCGGGCGTGAGACCTGGTATTTGAGCCGAACCTCCCCGTGCCTCGATGATCTTGACGCCATCGCTTGAATCGATCCTCTCGATCCCATACTTCCTCGTTGTCCGATCCGTCCCCTTCAAACCGACCTAAGGGACCAGACCGTCAGACCTCATAGCTTTGATGCTCATGCGTAAGTGTCCGGCGAAGTAGTTTTCCGCGAGTCTGACAATGCTTTGTTGGTGAAGCTTGTTTTGCTCAGAGTGGATTCCTGATGTCGGTCAAGAGTCGCGAACTCCCGCGCCGGTCTTGGTGAGGTCCGTCGGAGCAGGACGTCCGAGAGGCAGGCGTAGGACTCGACGCCCGCGCGACTGCAGGTGGCGATCACGCTCATCCAGTTTGCGGTGGCCTGCCCGTTTCATCGGTTCGGCCGGTTTTTATTGTCGATGGCAAACCTCCCTTCTTTTGCGTAGGCGGTGAGCCGTTACCAAATCTTGTCCGTGTACGAGAGCGCCCTGACGAGTTGCAATGACGGCGGCGTCGAGGGCGTCAGGTTGTAACCGGTTTCTTTCTCAATTCGTTTAAGAACTGTAAATTTTTCTTGAAAGGCAATTCTGATTTTAGGAATATATTGACATTAAGTTACGAACACTTTTTTAGGAGGTGACTCATGCAGTTGAAATTGATAATGGATTTTGACCGGTGTTTTTCGAAATTTTGGCAGATGCATGTGGCGCAACTGCACCTGGACGAAGTCAGGAGACAATAATTTTGTGTGTAGCCCTAAAGCAATTGCCTGACGGCTCAAATAATGAAGAGTCTCCAAAAACTGGAGAGGAAGTGCTTGCCATGAACACTCGCAGTAGTCATCTTCGAAATCGGGTTTCCGTTTGCCTGGTAGCCATAATCGTTATGGCTTCTGTGTTCAAAAGTTTTGGGTTCTGGACGCCAGGCCTTGATGCCACCGTATGGCTGGATGACTATCTTGTGCGATACAAAGTGTTCGATCCGATGCGGCAAGCATGGGTTGAGGGATCCGGTTCTTGGAGCGGGTCTTGCGAATTTAATACTCAAGATGGTATCGTTTCTTGGACAAGTAGCGGCGACCATCGCGTTAATTATGTCGTTTATGACATTTCTAGAAGCACGTGGCGGAGCGGCTTTGGAACATGGAGCGAATCGTGTCTCCGAATAAACATGAGCGGTGTGGTGGCTTGGACAAGCGGCGGAGATAATCGCGTTAACTACGCAACCTACGATCCAGTTCTGGGGGGGTGGCGTGATGGTTATGGTGCGTGGAGTAGTTATTGTGTTTTGCAGAATCGGGACGGCGTGGTAGCGTGGACAAGCCGCGGCGACCATTACGTCAATTATGCCATCTATGATCCGGCTTACGGTTCGTGGCGTTCAAGCAGGGATTCGTGGAGTGGTTCGTGTGTTCTTGAAACCCGAAATGGCGTAGTTGCATGGGCCGACGGCGGTGAAGATTACATTCATTTTACTGTTTATGATCCGGCTTACAGCGCGTGGCGTTCAGGCCGTGAGGCATATAGTGGCTCTTGCGATGGGCCTACAATTAGCAATGCCACGGTTTCTTGGTATACATGGAGTACCACCTATACGCGCGGCTATCGTCCCTCTTCTGGAGCTTGGGTTTCAGGAGTAACTATTCCCCGCGCATCTATTTATGCAGCCCCGACGTCCGGTAATCCCGGTTTATTCGTCTGGTTTCAGGATCGGTCAGCGGGTGCCACAAGTTGGAGTTGGACATTTGGAGATTCCGGAACCAGCACGCAACGGTCGCCTTGGCATTTATATACTACATATGGCACTTTTATGGCAGGTCTTTCCGTGGCTGGCGCAGGAGGTTCTGCCTCAACATCAGTGCAAATCAGGACCGATTTGATTCCGATTGTCACGGCGACGTTCGACGCGCAGCAAGGCACGGCGGCACTGCCGCCCACATCGACGGTGACGAACGGCCAGTCGTATGGTGCGTTGGCAACAACATCACGGACCGGTTTCGTGTTCGGAGGGTGGTGGACGGGCGCGAATGGAACCGGATACCTGGTGACGCCGGGGACGATCGTGACAGCAACCACGGACCACACGCTTTACGCAAGGTGGGTCCCTGTGATGACGGTAACATTTGACGCTCAGCAGGGCATGGCGGCAGTGCCGCCCACAACGACGGTGACAAACGGCATGGCGTATGGTCCGCTGGCAACAACATCACGGGCAGGTTTCGTGTTCGGAGGGTGGTGGACGGACTCAGGCGAAACCGGCTCTCCGGTCACATTAGGGACAACCGTGACAGCAACTTCAGACCATACGCTTTATGCGAGGTGGCTCCCGGTGATGACGGTGTCGTTCAACGCGCAGCAGGGTACGGCGGCTGTACCGCCCTCAACGACGGTGACGAATGGCCTGATGTACGGAGCGCTGGCGACAACGACTCGGGCTGGATATACCTTCATGGGTTGGTACACGGACATTACGAACACCGGCATGCTGGTGACTGCCGACACGGTCGTTACGGCAACCTCTAACCATACGCTGTATGCGACGTGGGCCGAATTGGGCTCCTCTTATCTGGTCGTCGATGTGTCCGGTGGTCCCGGTGCGACGAACTATCCTTGCTCCTATCTGGGTGACGTGCCCCCAGGCGGTTGGACGGATGTGTACAAGACCGACCGGCTTGTGCTGAAAAAAATACCTGCTGGAACATTTACCATGGGTAGCCCAACGAACGAAATCGGGTGTGTGACCAACGAGACGCAGCACAAGGTGACGCTGTCGAGGGGGTATTACATCGGCATCTTTGAGGTGACTCAAAGACAATGGGAAAATGTAATGGGTAACCTGCCGAGTTATTTTTGTAATTCAACGGTTTATGCATGCCGCCCGGTGGAGCAGGTGAGTTCCTACGATATCCGGGAAAGCTCGGATAACTCGGCGATCAATCCAAACTGGCCGCAGTCCGAACAGGTTTTCGGGGCATCTTTCATGGGCCGGTTACGGGCTAAAACCGGCCTGTTAGCCTTCGACCTTCCGACGGAGGCGCAGTGGGAGTACGCATGCCGGGCAGGAAGCCCAGCAGCGTTAAATTCTGGTTACAACTTAACAAATGCAACGAGTGATGCGCATATGGCTGAGGTGGGCCGCCATGATTACCTCGACAACAGCGGAGGCGCTTTTACGCAGAATAGCGATACGAATATGGGCACTGCGACGGTCGGTTCGTATCTGCCGAATGCGTGGGGCCTGTTCGATATGCATGGTAACGCGTTTGAATGGTGTCTGGATTGGTACGATGCCTATCCGGGAGCCGTGCAAGATCCATTAGGCGCGGTGTCAGGATCGTCCCGCGCTGTGCGGGGCGGTGGGTGGGCCCACGATGCATGGTACAGCCGTTCCGCGTTTCGTGGCTACGACACACCCTCTGACCGGAGCCTTTTCATCGGCTTCCGCGCCGCCAGGACATTGCCCGCCAACCAATATAGTCTGACGGTGGTCGGTGGAACGGGCAGTGGCGAGTTTGCCGCTGGCACGGTGGTGGCCGTCGTGGCTGAGCCTCCTTCAGGACAGGTTTTTGTGCGCTGGACAGTCTCGGTCGCGGATGCCGATTTGGGCGCCAACTTCTCGGTCTCGCAGGCCACAACCAGTGTCACTTCACCGGCACGCGATATAACGTTGACAGCGGTCTTCGCAAACATCATCGTCTGCTCGGTAACATTCCAGCCAGTGGGTGGCACGGTGAGCCCTACGAGCGCGACCGTGACCAATGGTTTGCCATATGGGAATCTGCCGATACCCGTCAAGACGGGTTACGATTTTAAGGAATGGTACACGAATGACACATATTTGGGCTCTCAAGTGACGGCTGCAACGGTCGTGACCGCTACCTCTGCCCACACATTGTACGCGAAGTGGACTGTCGCTGGCACTCCCGGCGTGACTGTGCTGCAGAGCGGCGGAAGTACAGCGGTCTCGGAGAGCGGGGGGACCGATACTTATACTTTGTCGCTTAACGCGCTTCCCAGCGCTGATGTGACGATTACCATTAATACGGGGAGTCAACTCACCGCGTCGCCGACCAGCCGAACGTTCTATGTGGGCACGTGGAGCGTAACCCAAACTGTGACGGTTGCCGCAGTGGACGATGCGGTTTGTGAAGGTACGCATCAGGCGACAATCACAAACAGGGTGACCAGCGGAGATGCGTCCTATAACAACATTGTTGTCTCCAACGTTGTAGTCACTATCACGGATAACGATCCTCAGTCCCTGGTCCTTTCAACGAACGCATTGTTGATCGCGGAGGGGCTGTCGACTAATTTCGCAGTTCGGTTGGCGGCTCAGCCCACAAGCAGTGTGGTTGTTTCCACCGGCTGGTATAACGGCGACACGGACCTGAAAGTCATCACGGGGTCGAACCTGACGTTCATGACATCGACATGGAGTAATCCGCAGACTGTGACGTTGGCAGCAGCCGAAGATCCTGACCTGACTAACGGCGTGGCGCGGTTCGTCAGTTCGGCGTTCGGATGCTCATCCATCACGGTCACGGTTACAGAGGCGGATGACGACTTCATTCTGAATTTGTTCACCAACGGTAATGGTACGGTCAGCGGCGGCGGGATCAAAGACCGCGATAACTCGCCGTTTGTGATCGGCGCGGTTCCCGGTGTGGCAAGTTACTTTCGGTTCTGGTCCGGTCCAGACGCCGGAAAGGTTTCGAACACTAATAGTGCGTCGACGAGCATAGCGGCGACTACTGCCGCGAGCGTGACTGCAAATTTTGGAACGTTCGTAATCTGCACGGTGACGTTCGTTCCGGTAGGCGGGACGGTGAGCCCGACGAGCGCGACCGTAACCAACGGCCTGCCGTATGGGAGTCTGCCGGTACCCTTCAAGAACGGTTACGATTTCAAGGGGTGGTATACAAGCGTGGACTATTCTGGCGAGAAGGTGACTGCAGCGACGGTCGTGACGGCGACGGCTGCTCACAGCCTGTACGCGAAATGGGAGGAGACTCAGAAATGGACCGTGTGGAGCGGTGGGAGCACGGCGAACAGTTTCTGGAATAACAGTAGCAACTGGGACTCGCACATCCCTGTTGTTGGCGATGAACTGATTTTCGGCGGCACGGACCGGTTGGTGAACACCAATAACCTTGCGATAGGCACGTCTTTTAGCGGGATCACCTTCACGAACGGTGCTGGCGCGTTTTCGCTGCGAGGCAACGCGATCTCGCTGGGTGGACCGATAGTAAATCTGGACGACGACCTCCAGACGCTTGCTCTGCCGGTCACGGTCAGTGCCGTCCAGACCGTCAACGCCTCAAACGGTGCCGTTGCGGTGGGCGGCGTGGTCAGCGGAGCGGGCGGTCTGTTGAAGGCCGGGCCTCGGGGTCTGACGCTTTCCGGAAACAACACCTATTTAGGGCTGACGGTCGTTACCAATGGCAATCTGCTAGTACGGCACGGCAACGCGCTCGGAAGCACCAACGGGCTTACGTCTGTCGCGAACAACGGATGGGTTGAGGTGGAAGGTGCTGTTTCGGTGCCCGAAACCTTGCTGCTGGAGGGGGACAATGCCTCGGGCATGCTCAGGTCGTCGGCCGGCACGAACGTCTGGAGCGGCATGGTCACTCAGTCCGCGCCATCACGCGTCAGCGTCGAAACCGGACGCCTGACCCTTTCGGGCGGAATAGCGGGGAGCACAAAAGTTAATCTCGTCGCTGCCGGTGGTGCTGAACTTGTCCTGACATCGAATCCCGTCAAGCTTGGGACATCGGGCACTGTTTCCGCATCTGGCGCGGGGACCGTCACGCTTGGCGCAACGAACTGCACGTTCGGGACGTTGGAAGTGGCGGGGCCGACGGTCCGGATGGTCTCTGCTGGGGTGTTGCCTTCGACCGCGATACTCGCCATCGGCACGGCGGCATCGCCTGACGGCACATTTGATCTGAACGGTTTCAACCAGACCGTCAGCCAGCTCAAGCGGGGCATCCCGACAGGTGGCAGCCGTAGGGTCACCAGCGCAGCTCCCGCCACGCTGACCGTCAACCAGAGCAGCTCATCAACTTATTATTACGACGGGCAGCTTGAGGGCGCTCTCGGTCTGACAAAGAGCGGGGTTGGCATTCTGCAGCTCTTAGGCGCCAACAACACCTGTGGCGGCGCAATCACGGTCGAGGGGGGGACACTGAGCGTCTCGGCGACATCCGGCTTGGGCTGCAGCACGAACATCACGGTGGCCGGCGGAACGCTGGAACTGAAGACGGCTGCGGGCATTGTCTCGGACGGCGCGGTATTGTCCGTTTCAAGCGGGGCGGTTGTCAAACTCGGGTCCGGGGTGAACGAAACGGTGGGCCGGCTGTATCTGGGGGGCGTCCTTCAGGCGGCGGGCACATGGGGCGCGACCGGCAGCGGCGCTGCCAACCTTAATGACACGTACTTCACGGGGTCAGGCATGATCACTGTCAGCGAGGGAACACCTCCGGGCGTGACCGTGACGTTGCCATCCCTGTCTGTGACCGAGGGCGGTGCTGTCGGCACCTACACGGTCGCGCTGAACACGCAGCCGACGACGAACGTGACGATCAATGTAAATGCTGGACCCCAGCTGACGGCTGTGCCTGCGACATTGAATTTCATGAGAGCAAACTGGCACAACGCGCAAACCGTGACGGTCAGCGCCGTGAATGACCTCGACATTGAAGGCCCTCACACCGGCACGGTCACGCACAGCGTTATCAGTTCCGACAGCGCCTATGACGGAATCGCGGTTTCCAATGTGTTAGTGAACATCACGGACAACGATCCGCAGAGTGTGCTGGTTACGTTCGAGTCGCAGGGTGGGACGACGCCGAGCCCTCAGTCGAAGATGGTGACGTATGGTTCGGCCTACGGGGCGCTGGCAACCACCACGCGATCGGGGTACACCTTCGGGGGTTGGTACACGAATGCAGCCTGCTCAAGTGCGTTGGTTACAATTGCGACAACGGTGCTGATTCCCGCAGACCACCAGCTATATGCGAAATGGAATTTACCTGCGACTATTAATACTCCGGTCCCCGTGCCTTATTCTTGGCTGGATAAGTACACGACGCTGATGAGCATTGCAGGCGGTAACTACGAAATTGCGGCAATGGTCGATCTAGACCTCGACGGTATGATCACATGGGAAGAATATGTCGCGGGCACAGACCCGACTAACAAAGCATCGGTCTTCCTTTCAACCTTGTTGGTTACCAATGGGCAATTCCGTCTGCTCTGGGTGCCTGACTTAACGGGGGCAGTGCCGGAGCGCGTGTATTCGATTTATGGTACACCCCTGCTGCTCAACGGCTTCTCTACGACGCCGCTTACGAATATATCTGCGGGCATGCCCGTGCCCGTGAAGTCGTTCACCACTAACCGTTTCTTCAAGGTCGGTGTCGGGTTGCAGTAAAGGAGCCGCGTCTCAAAACGAAAATCTGTCGTGGTAATGTAGGTATAAGCGTCTCCGGCGCATCATTCACGCGGGGAACAGATGTATGCGGCGCACGATAAAGGCACGTCCAATCATCTTCAGCCAGAAGAGCTTGATCCCGTGCCGGTGTGAAGGAATCGTCCGTGCGCAGCGTCGTTCGCCACGCCTCGACGCCGTTGAGTTTGTCAGGAACAAGCCCCATGAAAAAATTCGGTCGGAAAACCATCGGTCCGGTTGTCCAGCGGAATGACACCGCCGCTCAGCCGGACGTGCCGGTCCGGATCGGGCATGAGCATGCCCGCGCCCTTCGCCAGTTCCTTCTCCAGTCGTAGCGCCATCTCCAGCGGCGTCGCGGGTGCCCGTAGAGCCTTGGTGGCTAGGGCCAGTCCGGCGGTACCCGTTTCCTGCGCCGGGGTAAGCACTGCTATAAGTGCCAGCGTCATCACGGACAAAACCTGTGAACGTCTTCTCACCCTTTGCTCTGAACTCGGAGTGAGGCAACTTGATAACTTCTTCGCATGATCATTAAACTCCTAAGTTCAGCGCCAGCAGGCATTCGAGGATGGCGTCGTCGGGGATGTCGGCGGGCCAGCCGTAGGCGGCCGCCACGGCGGCGTCGAGCGTGCGGTGGGCGAGATCGAGCCACGTTGGGCGGGGCCAGCCAGTTCACGCGCAGATCGAGGAGCTGGCCGCGGTCCGCTTCACTTCCCGATGCGGTAAAGGTGCGAGGTCGTGCGCACGAGGAGCGAGTGCCCGACGACTGCGGGCGAGGCGTAGCAGCCGCTGTCGAGCCGGTTGGTGGTCAAGACGCGGAAGGTGTCGCCCTGCGCGACGACGGAGCTGCCGCCCGTCGAGTTGAACAGATAAATGCGCCCCTCTGCCGCAACCGGCGAGGCGAGGTGCTGGCCGGATAGAGTGTGGGACCATATCTTGTTGCCGGTGGCGGGCTCCAGGCAGCTCATCGTGGCGGCGTTCAAGATGTAGAGCCGGTTGCCGACCATCAGCGGCGAAGGCATGGTCGGGACGTTGCGCTCTGACTTCCACACGAGGTTCGTCGCGTCGGTGATGTCGCCGCTCGCGCCTGCGGGCCGGATGCAGTACATGAAGTGCCTGTCCGAGCCGCCGCACGAGAACAGCAGCCCGTCCGCGTAGACGGGGCGCGGAACCACCGACCAGATTTCGTAGCGGGCGACCCAAAGCTCGTGGCCCGTGAAGGGGTCGTATGCGCACACGCCGGGTCCGCCTGGACTGATCAACTGTTGCTTTCCGGCGACCTCGATGACGAGAGGGGTACACGAGGAGTGTGTTCGCTTGGGGATGACGTTGCCCGGATAGGTGCGGTCCGTGCGCCAGAGGGTCTTGCCGGTGTTCTTGTCGAGCGCGGTGACGAAGCGTTCGGCGTCGGGCTGTCCGTCGCAGGTGAGGACGAGCGAGTCTCCGCAAAGCACGGGAGTGCTGGCCGCGCCGACGTCGTAATAGCGGGTCTTGATGTCGCGCCGCTCCCAGAGGGTTTGGCCGGTCTCGGCGTCGAAGCAGGCGGTGCCCGGGTTGCCGAAGGTGACGTAGACGCGGCCGCCTTCCAGAACGGGTGTCGGCGTCGCGTGACTATTCATCGTGTGGCAGGGCTCGGATGCATCGTACGTGAAGAGCGTGATGTCTCTTTTGATCGCGCCGGTCTTGAGGTCGAAGCACAGCACATGGCGGGTTTTTCCTTTGTCGGGCGAGCTTGTGAGCCAGACACGCCCGCCGGAGACGACCGGCGAGGAGTAGCCGATCCCCGGGACCGCGGTCTTCCAGACGATGTTGTTCGTCTCGCTCCACGTGAGCGGCAGGCCCTTTGCGTCTGAAAGCCCCTGGCCTGTCGGGCCGCGGAACTGCGCCACTCGTCCGCGGCGCGGGTCTCCAAGGCACACACGGTGAAGATGAAAAAGGCCAGCACACAATGACACGGATTGGCGATCATGTTGTTCCCCCCCCCAAAAAAATAAATTCCCCTACGAGTAACTATAAACCAAAGAGGGTCCGTTTCGCTAATAAAAAACGAAGCGCTTTCAGCGGGCGCGTTGCATCAACCGATTCATCACCGGTCATGGCAAGGAACCGCTGAAGCTCTTAAAACAGTCCTCCTCAACGGAACCGACACGTCGCGATAACAGACCTTCACACTCCCGAGAACCAACACCTCTTGTCCCGGCCGGAATCAGCTAAACGGTTACGCTGATAAACCCGCGGACCAGTGTGTCGGCAGGAGTCTATTTGTGTCAGATTGGTCAATACCGCATTTCTATTTTGGGCTATTCGATAAAAGCAGTGGGTGATAAGTTCGGGTTGTTGTGTTTCAAGCAAGGGCCGGTCTGCATGTTACGTGTCAGTCGGGATGTCTGTGATAGCGGATACGACTTTAGCCGGGAGCCTTTTCTGCCTGCGCGAGTTCCCTCCGTCTTCCGTCCTCCGCCCTCCGTCCTCAATCTTCCTCCCATGCCACCGTCCTGTCATCCGTCCTCGATCTTCCCGCCGCTCTCCCCATTGAGCATTCTCCCAGCCTACAGCCTATTGCCTACAGCCTACAGCCTTCCTCAGCACCTGCCCGTCGCCTTAAAGAAGGCGACGCCAAAGTCCGAACGGGAGTCCGCCGCCGGAGCGGGCGCGTGACAGGCGCGGGCGGCGAGGCGTCGAAGGCGAGGAATGCGGAGGACGAGAACAGGTCTCCGGGCGATTTGTCGGGGGTACCCAAGCGGCCGTCGCATCCCCGGCGGAGGCGGATTTGCGAC
>JADHEF010001755.1_pt1 | contig 11950 bp, 8 predicted proteins | sample 8952391 | NCBI WGS metagenome assembly JADHEF01 (sample SAMN16124439, study PRJNA663245) | bioreactor sludge metagenome | isolation source: sludge (nitrite) | place: India:Bengaluru | collected 2019-02-28
GATTCAATTGTGCGCGAGTTTAATTAACTCTCGGTAATTCTCAACAGACCCTAGTCCGTAGAAAATAAGGGAGAGTAACTCTCCCTCTAAAATTATTTATTTGTCTTTCTGTTCCGGCGGTGTCATACCAAACTGCAAATACGCCATATTGGTGGCAATACGACCACGGGCTGTCCGCATCACATAACCTTGTTGAATTAAATACGGTTCAATCACATCTTCTAAAGTACCTGAGTCTTCAGCCATCGCTGCTGCCAGAGCTTCTACACCACCAGGGCCGCCATCAAAACGTTCAAGTAACATACTCAAATAACGACGGTCTAAAGTGTCTAAACCATCTTTATCGACATTCAGCATATCGAGGGCACGCTGAGCCATGTCTTGTGTCACTTCACCAGTACCTTTGACTTGTGCATAGTCACGGACTCGACGTAGTAAGCGGTTTGCAATACGTGGTGTGCCGCGCGAACGACGTGCAATTTCTGCTGAGCCTTCACGCGTAATAGGTACATCCATCAAATTGGCAGAACGAGTCACAATATGCGTCAAATCAGTGACTGAATAGAATTCAAGGCGTTGCACAATACCAAAACGGTCACGTAAAGGAGAGGTGAGGAGTCCGGCGCGTGTGGTTGCGGCAACTAAAGTAAAAGGAGGTAAGTCGAGCTTAATTGAACGCGCCGCAGGACCTTCACCAATCATAATGTCGAGTTGATAGTCTTCCATGGCTGGGTAAAGAATTTCTTCAATCACGGGGGAAAGACGGTGAATTTCATCGATAAATAGTACATCACCTTCTTCAAGATTGGTCAGCATGGCTGCCAAGTCCCCAGCACGTTCCAATACTGGGCCGGACGTCGACTTGAGATTTCCACCCATTTCACGGGCAATAATATTGGCAAGTGTGGTTTTACCCAGTCCTGGTGGACCAAAAATTAAGGTGTGATCAAGGGCTTCACCACGACCACGGGCTGCGCCAATAAAGATTTCCATTTGTTCACGAACCACGGGCTGACCGATGTAGTCATCGAGTGAGGTCGGGCGGATAGCGCGGTCGATATGATCTTCGGGTTTTTCGGAACCACCGATGAGACGGTCTTGCATATATTATTTAAACTTTAGGTGAATATGCTTCGTAGCAAAATGTCAGAAAAGAAAGTATGTACCTTAGCGGAGTCTTCCCAGTTTCAAGCGAAACTCAGGAATAACCTGCGGTTCGCCTTACTTTTGTTTTGCAAAATGAGAAGCAATGCTTCGCAAGAAAACCACTTGCGGTGCAATGCACCTCATCGCAAAACTCATTGAATGAAAGTTCGTATCGACTATATCGCAGAAACATTGATGTGCAAATGTCTCCTGATTCGAACAGTTGCGAATGACACTTGCGTGTATCAAATATCGCGTTGATTGAGATGCTTTATTTATTCATTGACTTGAGTGCAGCACGGATGATATCGCTCGCCTCAGTAAAATCACCTTTTGCCGCATTGACCAACTTCTGTGCTTCTAAAGGTTTGTAACCTAAAGATTGTAATGCCGCTTCAGCTTCTGCCACGGCAGAGTTACCTGTGAACTGGATTTGTTCAACGGTTGAGTTGCTTGGCACAGTGCCTGAAGACATCGCTTTAAAGCGATCACGTAGTTCGATCATGAGGCGTTCAGCGGTTTTTTTACCCACACCCGGTACTTTAACCAGTGTGTTGATATCTTCATGTTCGACAGTATGAATCAGCATATCGACACTAAGCGTCGATAATATACCTAAAGCCATTTTAGGGCCGACACCGTTGACTTTTAATAGGGTACGAAAAATGATTTTTTCTTGTTGATGCAGGAAGCCATAAAGCAGTTGAGCATCCTCACGTACTGCAAGGTGCGTCCATAAGGTAATTTTTTGGCCTTTTTGTAGTTGGCAGAAGGTCGTCAGTGGTGTATCAATTTCATAACCGACACCATTTACATTTAAAAGTACGGTGGGTGCTTCTAGTGCGAAGACTTCACCAATAAGACATCCGATCATGTTGTGTGATTCACTTTTTTATCTATGGTTGCATAGTAGTGAGCATTGCGCAGAAAGGCAAAAGACTCATGGAAAATTGAGTTCGGATTGATGGCTTTATCATCAAACTGGATGTTGATGACTTATTTAAATCAATCCTGCCTTATTGCCTTGTAACTCTTGAGACAAGTTGTACGCTTGGTGGTCCGAAAATTTAGAAATAATATCTAAGACCTGCATGATATTTTCATAGTGGTTGCTACCAAAGTGCGCACCAGAACGACATAAAATAGCCATTAAGCGTTGTTCTTTAAAACTTAATGTTTTATGCGGTGTAGTGAGTGGAATAAAGGCATCTAAAATATTTTGCAAACTTTGATGGGCAATAATTTCCAAACCAGCTTTTTGTGGGTGTTCAAATATTTTATCGCGGGCTAAATCCTTTGCACGGTTAATGCCTAACTCAATATCAGCAGCACAGTATTGCAATAAACTGCCAGCCAGTTGTCCACTTAAAATTTCAAAATGATGCTTGGCAAAAGCGGATGTGACTTCTTCAACCAGACGTTTCATCACCCGTCCGCGTAACGCTGCAATTTTTTGCTGCCACGTCGTATCTGGCATAGAGAGTTCTACTGGTGCACTATATTCACCAAGCAAGCTTAAAAAAATCGGTTCAACTTCTTCATAAGACAGCATGTTTAAAATGATGCCATCTTCAAGATCAATCAGGGCGTAGCAAATATCATCTGCTGCTTCAAGTAAATAAGTCAGCGGATGACGGCAATAATGATATTCACCCAGTTGAATCAGTCCAAGTTGCTCTGCAATTTGTTGAAGGATTTCTTTTTCTGCCTGATAGCAACCAAATTTGGCACGTTTACTGGCAGGAGTATTACCTTGTGACTCGATGGTTTTAGACAACCATGGATATTTTAAGTAAGCCCCAAGTGTTGCATAAGTCAGACGCATGCCACCATCATTAGGGTGATAGTCAATTTTAGTCAGTAAGCGTAGACCTTGGGCATTACCTTCAAATTGACGTACATCGGCTTGTTCTTCTGCGGAAAGTTTCTCTAAAAAGTTTCCATGTGACGCATCGTCAAACCATTCACGAATAGCATATTCACCCGCATGACCAAACGGTGGGTTCCCAATATCATGTGCTAAACAAGCCGCTTGAATAATGGCTCCAACATCGGCAGGGGAAATCCACATTGGTAGTTCATCTTTGATCTTTTCCGCTGCCAGCATGCCAAGAGAGCGGCCAATACAGGAGACTTCGAGCGAATGCGTTAAACGAGTATGAATGCCATCGTGTTGAGTCAGTGGATGGACTTGGGTTTTTCGGTTCAGTTGGCGAAAACTTTGGGAAAAAATAATTCGATCATAATCTTTGTGAAATGGGCTACGTGCCAATTCGGTATTTTGTTTTTTACTTCCAATACGAACTGTTGAGAGCAGTTCCAACCAACGCATTTGCATCATTTATCGTTATTCAGTGAGTTATTGGCTTCATCATGCCAAAAAAGTGTGACGAGCTCTAGAGGGCTGCGACATAAGTTGTCTTTTAATTTATGCAGTATTAAGTTTTCAGAAATAGAACATCTTAAAGCAGTCATGTTTGTTCTCAAGGAGGCTATCGACTTCGTTATTTGCAGCTTAAAAATCAATTGAAAAGGGTTTTTAGAACCCAACAAAAGCCCAAAAGTCGGGCATCTTTGAAATTTATCCCTTAAAACATTTGTTACTAATCATGTTTGATTTTTAAAGTCAAAGTAAATTGATCTTTTAAAACAAAGAAATCTCACTTTTTTAAGTCGTAGACGACTAGCTGATTTTGGCAATACACAGTAGAATATGCGCTCTCTTCAAGTCACATTGAGGTAGGTTGTCTAGACCTGCCCGTGGAGCCAAAAACAGCATGTTTATCGTTGCCGGTGCACCTGCACACTCTTCTTTTAAGCAAACACAACTTTTAACACGTCTATCGTCTATCAGTTCTGTTCAATCAATAGAAAGCCAATGGGTTTACCTTTTCGACCAAGCGCTCGACGAGCAACAACAGCAATCTGCTTTGCAGCTATTAAATGATGGTGCAACCTTCCAAGTTCGCGAAGCGACAAGTGATGAAGTTCAAGTCCTTGTGACGCCACGTGTAGGTACAATCTCGCCGTGGTCATCAAAGGCAACGGATATTTTTGCTAACTGTAATACCCCGATACACCGCTTAGAACGCGGTGTTTTGTTTACTTTAAAAGGTATTTCTGAAGTATCGGATGCAGTGAAGCAAGTTTTACATGACCGTATGACTGAAAGTGTGTTCAATCAAATTGAAGACGCTGCTGCATTGTTCTCTGAAACTGCACCAAAGCCTTTAAACGCAATCGACATTTTAGGTCAGGGTAAAGACGCTTTAGTGAAAGCAAACTCTGAGTTTGGTTTCGCACTCTCTGATGAAGAAATTGATTATTTAGTTGCTGCTTTTAACAAGCTCGGTCGTAATCCACACGATATCGAACTGATGATGTTTGCTCAGGCAAACTCAGAACACTGTCGTCATAAAATCTTTGGTTCTGAATGGACAATTGATGGTGAAAAACAGCCATTGTCATTGTTCCAAATGATTAAAAATACTTATAAAGAATCACCGACAGATGTATTGTCAGCATATAAAGACAATGCTTCGGTGATTGTTGGTTTTGATACTCAGCGTTTCTATCCAAAGAAAGATGAAGCGACTGGTCACCACGTTTATAAATACAAGAGCCAAGCCGCTCACATCCTGATGAAAGTGGAAACGCATAACCACCCAACAGCGATTGCGCCATTTGCGGGCGCTGCGACTGGTTCGGGCGGTGAAATTCGTGATGAAGGTGCAACAGGTCGTGGTGGTAAACCAAAAGCAGGCTTAACAGGCTTTACGGTGTCTAACTTGAACATTCCGGGGTTTGAACAGCCTTGGGAAGAAAACTACGGTAAACCATCTCGTATGGCATCTCCGCTTCAAATTATGATTGAAGGCCCATTGGGTGGTGCTGCGTTTAACAACGAATTTGGTCGTCCTGCGTTAAATGGTTACTTCCGTACATTTGAACAAAATGTAAATGGTGATGTGAAAGGTTTCCACAAACCAATCATGATCGCAGGTGGTTATGGCAACATTCGTCCAGACCACGTAGAAAAAGATGCGATTCAACCAGGCGATTTATTGATCGTTCTTGGTGGTCCTGCAATGCTGATCGGCCTTGGTGGCGGTGCGGCATCTTCTGTAGACAGCGGTAAACTCGGTGAAAACCTAGACTTCGCTTCTGTACAACGTGAAAACCCTGAAATGGAACGTCGTTGCCAAGAAGTGATTGATGCATGCTGGCGTATGGAAGACTTCAACCCAATCGTGTCTGTGCATGACGTGGGTGCAGGTGGTATTTCAAACGCAATGCCTGAGTTGGTGAATGACCACGAACTGGGTGCGATTCTTGATTTACGTAAGATTCCATCACTTGAGCCGGGCATGTCTCCAATGGAGATCTGGTCAAACGAAGCGCAAGAGCGCTATGTATTGGCGATTCGTCCAAGTTCTTTAGAATTATTTGAATCATTATGTGCACGCGAACGTTGTCCGTTTGCCGTTTTAGGTGAAGCAACTGAAGCGCGTCAATTGACAGTGAACGATCCATTGTTTGATAACAAAGCCGTGGATATGCCAATGCAAGTCATGCTGGGCGGCACACCTCGTATGAGCCGTTCGTATGAAACGATTGAACGTAAAGGCGACGACTTTGATGCATCTAAAGTCACAGATTTGAAAGATGCGATTTACCGTGTACTTAAAAACCCAACGGTTGCATCGAAATCATTCTTGATCACAATTGGCGACCGTTCAATTACAGGTATGGTTGCACGTGATCAGTTTGTAGGTCGTTGGCAGGTTCCTGTTGCAGATGCAGCAGTAACCACAACAAGCTTACAAGGCTATACAGGTGAAGCAATGGCGATGGGCGAACGTCCACCTGTTGCCTTGCTAAATCCTGCGGCATCTGCACGTTTATCGGTTGCAGAGTCGATTTCAAATATTATGTCTGCAAAAATCGACCAGATCAGTGACATTAAATTGTCTGCAAACTGGATGGCGGCGGCAGGGCAAAAAGGTGAAGACCAAGCTTTATTCGAAGGTGTAAAAGCCATCGGTATGGAAATGTGTCCAGCTTTGGGTATTGCAATTCCAGTGGGTAAAGACTCATTGTCTATGCGTACTACTTGGAATGATGAAGGCGAAGACAAATCGGTGACTTCACCGATGTCAGGTGTAATCACAGCCTTTGCTCCTGTGACTGATGTACGTAAAACCTTAACGCCTGAATTGAAAAATGAAGAATCAGTACTTGTCCGTATTGATCTTTCTAAAGGTCAGTTCCGTTTAGGTGGCTCAATCCTTGCTCAGGTTTATAAAGCGATTGGTTCAGTGACACCAGATGTAGATAGTTTTGACGACTTCAAAGCTTTCTTTGCATTGGTTCAAGACTGGAATAACCGCGGCTTAATTAAGGCTTACCACGACATCGGTGATGGTGGTTTGCTTGCAACTGTTGCGGAAATGATGTTTGCAGCACGTCTCGGTGTGGCTTTAGAAGATCAATCAACTGAAAGTTTATTTGCAGAAGAAATTGGTGCAGTGCTTCAAATCAGCGCGTCTGATTGGGCAACACTTGCAGAAGAAGTTGCGGCATCTACATTACGCGATGCAATTGCGGTCATTGGTACGGTAAACAACACCGATCAGTTGACGGTAAATGGCTTAGTGCTTGAACGTGCAGACTTGCAAGTGGCTTGGACTGAAGTGTCACACCAGATTCAACGTCTACGTGATAACGTAGAAACAGCGGATCAAGAATTTGCATTGATCACGGACAAATCACATGCAGGTATTATTGCAAAACCTACATTTGATTTGAATGAGCCAATCGAAGCGCCGTACATCAACGAACGTCGTCCAAACATGGTGATCTTACGTGAACAAGGCGTAAATGGTCATGTTGAAATGGCTGCGGCATTCGACAAAGTTGGTTTCAACACTGTAGACGTGCACATGAGCGACTTACTTGCAGGTCGTATCAGCCTAGATGACTTTGAAGGTCTTGTGGCATGTGGTGGTTTCTCTTACGGTGACGTCATGGGCGCTGGTGGTGGCTGGGCGAAATCAGTTTTATTCAACCCGAAACTCCGTGACCAATTTGAAAAATTCTTCAACCGTGATGAGACTTTCTCTCTTGGTATTTGCAACGGCTGTCAAATGTTGTCGCAATTGGCGCCACTGATTCCAGGTGCTGAAGCTTGGCCGCGTTTCCACCGCAACACTTCTGAGATGTTTGAAGCGCGTGCGGTAAACGTTCGTGTTGAAAAATCGAACTCTGTATTGTTAGAAGGTATGGAAGGTTCAATCCTGCCTATCGCAGTTGCACATGGTGAAGGTCGTGTGGTGACCAGTGCAGATAACTTAGCGGCATTAAATGCAGGCAATCAAGTGATCTTGCGTTATGTTGATAGCCAAGGGAACCCAACTCAACACTATCCAATGAATCCGAATGGTTCACCAGAAGCGATTTCAGGTGTCACATCGAAAGATGGTCGTGCAACGATTATGATGCCACACCCTGAACGTAACTTCCGTGCTGTACAGCATTCTTGGAAGCCTGAAGAGTGGACTGAAGACGGTGCATGGTTACGTATGTTCCGCAATGCACGTAAGTTCATTGGTTGATTAATAATAAAAAAGGGCTTGTAGAATTGTTATATTCTACAAGCCCTTTATTTATTTAGTTGTATAAAATAAGCGCAGTATATTTGGGTAATGAAAATGGCAAATAATCGAATAAATTATACACTTGAAGACCATGTTAATGATTGGGTTAAGGTGCAATTCGATAGATTAAAGCTGAAAAATCAAAAAGATTATCATACTGAATCTGCAATACCCGAGTATTTGAAAGAAGCTCTAAAAGGGCGAGCAAAAACTGAAAATAAAACCAATTTTGGTAAACCCGATTTTAGTTTAACCAAGTATCAAATTCCTATCGTCATTGAAAATAAACTTGGTGTTAAAAAACTGATTGCTGAAACAAAAGATAGTATTAAATTTGATGACAAGTCTATTAAAGACTATGCTGTGAATGGTGCATTATACTATGCAACAGGTATGATTGCTTCGGCTAAGTATCATGAAGTGATTGCGATTGGTATTTCAGGAGATTGTGCGGAAACGGTTAAAATTCAAGCCTATTATGTTTATGGTTCGGGTGAACATTCTTTTAAGTTACTTGATAATGTAACAACTTTAGATTTTTTGGAAAATAATAAAACTTTCGATGAATTTTATAAAGATGCTGTTTTAACTGAACAAGAAAAGCATGAAATTTTAATTAGTTCACAAGCACAGTTACAACGTTATGCAAAAAGTTTAAATAAACTGATGCACAATCTTAATATTACTGCCCCACAACGTGTACTTTATGTATCAGGTATGTTGTTATCTATGCAACCTGTTGTAGATATACACAATACAAAAATTCAAGATGGTTTAATGCCTGAAGATTTAAAGGGTATTCAAACTGAATCTAAACGTGATGGTGTGCAAATTGTTAATCAAATCAAAGAATTTTTAAATGCTCGTGATATTCCATTAGATAAACAAAATCTGATGTTAGCCAGCTTTTCTGAAATTTCAAAAGATGCCCAGCGTGATGAAAAAACCCAATTAGATAAAGAAGTTGCAAAATTAATAGATGGTGAAGCCAGTACCAATAAACAAATTTTCACTTTTATTTATCATAATATTTTCCTGTCTATTGATGCGATGGCAGGGCATCTAGATATTATGGGTGAAATGTATTCAGAATTTTTGAAATATGCACTTGGTGATGGTAAAGAAATTGGGATTGTATTGACACCGCCCTATATTACCAAAATGATGGCAACGATTTTAGATGTCAATCAAGATTCAAAGGTGATGGACTTAGCAACAGGTTCAGCAGGTTTCTTAATTTCAGCTATGGAAATGATGATTCAAGATGCTGAAAATACTTTTGGTAAGAAAACTACATCTGCAGAAGATAAAATTCATATCATAAAAACCAAGCAATTATTGGGTGTAGAACTTAATGCGGAAATGTATACCTTAGCTGCAACCAATATGATTTTGCGTGGTGATGGTAGTTCTAATATTCAAAAAGGGAATACCTTTAGGACACCAGAAGAACTTTATACTCATTTTAAAGCAGATAAATTGTTGTTAAATCCGCCATTTAGCTATGAAGAAAATGGTATGCCATTTATTGCTTTTGGTTTGGATAAAATGGAAAAAGGTGGTTTAGCTGCGATTATTATTCAAGATTCAGCAGGTTCAGGTAAAGCAGTAAAAACCAACCAAGCGATATTGAAAAAGCACACATTAATTGCCAGTATTAAAATGCCAACGGATTTATTTCAGCCCATGGCAGGTGTGCAAACCAGTATTTATGTTTTTGAAGCAGGCAAAAAGCACGACTTTAAAAAGACAGTGAAGTTTATCGACTTTAGAAATGATGGTTATAAGCGCACCAGTCGAGCTTTACAAGAACTTGATGAACCGACCAAACGCTATAATGACATTATTGATATTTATAAAGCAGGCAGTAAAGCCAAAGTTGAAGCAGATTGGAATTTAGATACGGTTTTTGTGGAAGATTTTATTGGCGAATCGGGTGCAGACTGGAATTTTGACCAACACAAACAGATTGATACTAAGCCAACTTTTGACGATTTTAGAAAGACGGTTGCAGATTATCTGTCTTGGGAAGTTGAGCAACTAATAAAAGGTGAGGGTGGACTGGGAAAGTAGATCGCCATTCAATGCAAAAACAACTAGAACAGTTGGAACAAGATTTTAGCATTGAGTGGCAAGAATATAAAATTGGAAATTTGTTTGATATTATTAAACGAGGAAAACGTTTAAAATCAACTGATAGAATTTTAGGTGCAATACCATTTATTACGGCAGGAGTTGGAGAACAAGGATTATCAAGTTATGTTGGTAATGATATTGAGATTTTTCCAGCGAATAGTTTGACTATTGATATGTTCGGTTCAGTTTTTTATCGTAGTTTTAATTATGGAGCTGATGACCATGTTGCTGTTTTAGCCAGTAGTGAACAGAAATATTCAAAATATGTGTTATTGTATATAGCACCACTGATTCAAAAAGTAATTTCAGGTAGATTTGATTATTCAAGAAATTTTTATGCGTCTGATGCACCAGAAATAAAAATACAACTTCCAACAGTGAATAAGGAAATTGCATTCGATTATATCGAAAAATTTGTTGCTACCCTCGAAACAGAACGCCTCGCTACCCTCGAATTATACCTGCAAACAACAGGCCTGTCAAGTTATACCCTTGATTTTAATGAAAAAAATGTTTTAGAAAGCTTGGGTGGAGTTGTATGGAAAGCGTTTAGAATGGAAGATGTATTGATCTGGCAGAAAAGTATTTCTGAACTAAATCCTTTACATTTAGATTCTTTAACTATTTCTGATGAGAAAAAATATCCTTTTTATGGTCAAGCAACAGTAAATAATGGGATTATTGAATATAGACACTTAAAAGATGATGTGCTTAATAATAAATTGAGTAAATCGACTATTTTAATTCATTCTAATAATCAAAATACAGTTTATTTGGATACACCATTTTATTTAAAAGATGGGCATGGAGCAACAAGTGTTTTGCAATCTGATTATCTAAATAAATTAACAGCCCAATTTTTTATGGGTTCTATTAAAAAGGTAATTTTACAAAAATATACTTATAATTCTAAAGCTACTAAAATTGAGCTTAAAAATACGTATATTCAACTTCCTGTTAAATCAGATGGTACTCCAGATTATGATTATATGAGTACATTTATTTCTGCTATGCAAAAAGTGGTCATTAAAGATGTAGTCGATTATTTGGATAAACGCATTGATAAAACAAAACAATTATTCGTTTAGCTGAGTGCTTATTGATCTGATAAAATTAGCCACCTTCGGGTGGCTTTTTTTATTGAATCATTTTTTGTTTCTCCCTACTGAAGTTGGTTTAGATTTTGCTTTTATCTTTATGCAAAGGTGATATTGTGTCATAAATGCACAAATATCATGCAAAGTAGAAGAAAGATAGATCACTAAACCAACTTAGTATCAACACTCATATATGAGGTGATGACATGATAAAAACAGTTACCTATGAAGCAGTCGATAAGTCTGCATTGCGTAAAAAAGGATGGAAGTTGTTTGCTGTGATTTTAAGCTTGCAATTGATCTTTTTGATTTTGGGTTATGCGTTGCAGATGTGAGTAGAATAAGATGATATTCACTTTCGATTAATGGGATCATTTAAATTTATAATGATCGATCATATCTCAATATTCGAAAAATCCAATGCTCAAACTCATCTACTATGTTCCTGAATCTCACCTTGAAACCACAAAACTTGCGATTTTTGAAGCGGGGGCAGGTGGTATAGGAAACTATGAACATTGCGCATGGCAGGTTCTAGGTACAGGCCAGTTTAAACCTGTAAAAAGTGCAAATCCCTTTATCGGTGAGCTGGATACTTTGGAGAAAATTCCAGAGTGGCGGGTGGAAACCATTGTTCCAGAGGAGAAAGCCTCTGCTGTGGCAAAGGCTTTAACATTAAGCCATCCCTATGAAGAGCCAGCTTTTGAGTTTATTCAGATGGTCGATGTACTTTAATGATGAATCTAAAAATATATTTGATACGCGTTAACGGCATTCGCAACTGTTTGAGGCAGGACTTAATTGATCAGATAAAGTTTCTGCGACTAAATTGATAAACGGCGGAATAGAACGAGTTTTGCGAATGACAATGGTTTTGTCTACTTTTCCCGAAAGAAAAGTAGGTCGAACCGAAGG
>JADHEF010001756.1_pt1 | contig 11942 bp, 5 predicted proteins | sample 8952391 | NCBI WGS metagenome assembly JADHEF01 (sample SAMN16124439, study PRJNA663245) | bioreactor sludge metagenome | isolation source: sludge (nitrite) | place: India:Bengaluru | collected 2019-02-28
GCGCGGTCACGGCCTCGCGCTGCCGTTCGTTGAGCGTGTCGAGATCCATCCCCGCGGGCTCCTCCTAGAATTCGGGTCCGATGCTGAACTGGAACTCCGCGCCGCCCGAACCGCGCAGGTCGGTGCGGCGGCCCCAGTCGAACTTCAAGGGCAGGATGCCCAGGCGGGTGCGCAGGCCGATCCCGTAGCTGCCCCGCAGGTCGCGCAGCCCCCAGTTCCCGTCGGCGTCGACGCCGAAGGGGCTGAAGTCGTCGTCCCAGGCGGCGCCGAGATCGAGGAACAGGGTCGCGCCGATCGGCCCGAAGCCCCAGCGCGCCGGCCAGCCGAAGTAGACGGCGTCCAGCAGGGGCAGCCGGTACTCCAGGTTGGCCATGGCGATCTTGGGACCGGCCAGGTGGCTGGTCGTGCGGTAGTCGTAGAAATCGTAGCCGCGCAGCGTGAAGGGGCCGCCCAGCACGAAGGCGCGCGGGTCCTCGCCGGTGCTCGCGGCGGCCAGCAGGCGCAGGGCCAGCGTGTTGCCCCGGGCGGGCAGCCAGTAGCGGCGCAGGTCGAGCAGCGCCGTGCGGCGGTCCAGGGAACCGCCGCCGACCGCCAGCGAGGGCGCGAACTGAAGCAGCAGCCGGCTGCCGGTGACCGGGCCGTACCAGCCGTAGTAGGCGCTGTCGTGGACGTAGGTCAGGGTCGGCTGCAGCAGGGTGTCGGTGCGGATGCCGTCGGCGGTCAGGAGCGTCCCGCTGGGGTCCAGGCTGTACTGCGTGCGCTCCGAGGCGAAGGCCTGCAGCTCCAGCGACACGCGGCGGAACGTGCTGAAGGGATAGCTGGCCGAGGCGTACAGTCCGTAGTTGCGCTCGCTGAAGAAGGTGTCGTCGGGCAGCAGTTCCCCCACCGAGGTCACGGCCGTGTTGTAGTAGTTCTTGAAGTGGAACAGGCCCACCCCCACGTCGACGCGGCGCTTCAGGTAGGCGTAGCTCGCCGCGAGGTCGCTGTCGGACAGCGAGCCGTAGACGTTGACCAGGAACGACAGCCGGTGGTCGCCGAGCAGGTCGCTCAGGTTGATGACGTTGGCCATGCCCAGGCCTGCCTGGGGGCTGAACGACACCGCGCCGCCGCCCAGGGCGTCGCTCATGTCGATCGAGAAGCGAGGCCTGTAATCCTTTATTTCGCCGACGGTTGTCCGATCCGTTGCCATCGAGGACAGCTCGTAGGCCGGCGGCGCGGGCGGCGCGACGGCCACCTCCCCCGCCGGCGTGCCCGCCGGCTCGCGCCGGCTCCAGTCCGCCCAGCCGTCGACGGCGAACAGGTCCCAGCCGCCCTCCCGGAAGGCGGCGAAGGCCAGACGGTCCGCCCCCGGGGCGTAGCTGGGGTGCGCCGCGGCTCCGGCCACGTTCGTCAGCCGCCGGCAGTCGGGAGCGCCGTCCTCGTGCGCGCTCAGGGTGAGTCGGGCCAGGTTCTCGGCGCCGTCGCCGTCGGCCACCACGCAGAGCTCCCCGTCGGTGATCCAGACCGGCTCGCGCCAGCTGCCGGCGGGCGCCGTCAGCTCACGGCGATCGCCCGTGAACACGTCCAGCAGCACCAGCCGGGACGCCTGGCGGTGCCCCGGCTGGACGGCGGCGTCGCCGTCGTCGAAGCGGGCCCAGTCCAGCGTGCGCTGCCCGTCCGCGGCGACGGAGAACTGGTAGCGCACCTCAGCGACGGGATTGTGGGCGAAGGCGAGGCGGCGGCCGTCCGGAGACCAGGCGGGTCCCGACTCGTCGCCCGCATCGTCGGTCACGCGTAGCAGGACCGGGCCGGCGGCGGTCGGCGCGACGGCGCTCGCGAGGACCGGCGCCTGCCCGCCGCCGGGTTCGAGGTCGAGCAGGTAGAGGTCCGTGCGCCCGGCCACGGTGCCCACCAGGGCGATGCGCCGGCCGTCGGGCGACCAGGCCGGCGACGAGGCGCCGTCCAGGCCCAGGCGCACGTCGCGCGTGACCTCGCCGGTCGCGACCGCGACGGTGTGCAGGGTCTCGGCGTTGCCGCTGCGCGCCACGAAGGCCACCTCGCGCCCGTCGGGCGAGAAGGCCGGCCGGCTGCGGTAGGGGTGCAGCGACTCGAAGCGGCTGGCGCGCTGGCCGCGCGCGAGCTTGCGCAGGACCTCGCCGTCGATCGCGGACATCAGGTACAGGCTCATCAGGCCGTCGCGGTCGGAGAAGAAGGCGAGCTGGGTCCCGTCGGGCGACAGCGCGGGACGGAAGTTGGCGCCGTCCTCGTCGTCGCGGTGGTCGGTCAGGCGCCGGGCGATGTCCTCGGGCTCCTCGAAGCTGCCGTAGGAGGGCCAGGCGAGGCCGCGCACGTAGCGGGCGAAGATCCGGTCGAGCGCCTCCTGGTCGAGGCCCAGCGCGGCGTCGAGCACGCGGTCCATGCCGCGGGAGCGGTTCAGCTGGCGGCACATCTCGGGGATCTTCTCCTCCCCGTACCGCTCGGAGATCAGGCGCAGCGCGGCCTGGCCCTCCTTGTAGACCAGGAACCCCCCGACCTGGTCCAGGGGCCAGAGGTAGCCGCTGGTCGCGGCGTCGCGCAGGTACATCTCGGCGCCGGGGTCCCAGCCGGAGCTGTACCACTCCGCGAGGCCCTCGGCGAACCACAGCGGGATGCGGAAGAACGGCGACCGCGACGCCGTGCCGCGCGAGCTGCCGAAGACCATGTCGAACATGAAGACGTGCACCAGCTCGTGCCGCAACACGTGGACGAAGTCGGCGTGGGACTCCTCGTAGGGCAGGACCATCCGGTTGCGGACGGGCTCGGTGAAGCCGCCGGTGCCCTCGCCCAGCAGGTCGTCGGCGACGTTGGTCTGCGCGAACTCCGTGTGCGACGAGTAGAGGATGAAGGGGATCCGCCGCTGCGGCTCGTGGCCGAGGCGGGCGGCGTACTCGGCGTAGGTGCGCTCGGCCACGATGGCGGCGCGCACGGCTAGCTCCTCCGCGTCGGCGGCGTGGGTGATCTCGAAGTGCGGCGTGACCAGGACGCGGCGCGCGACGTTCGCGGTCTGCACCTTGTTGCGCCCGAAGTAGTAGGCGTCCGCGGGCGACGCCGCCAGCAGGAGCGCGGCGGCCAGGGCCGTGGCGAGCATGCGGTGAACCGCCATCGTCCGCGTTCCTCTCAGTACTCGAAGCGGTACTTCAGGTCCAGGTTGTAGGTCGTGTCGCCGAGGATCTCGTTGGCCCGGCGGCTGACCTCCGACTGCAGCAGCAGGTGGTCGTTGATCTGGTACTCGACCAGGATCTCGCGGTCCTGGTCGGTGACGGCCTGGGCGAACTTCACGTAGAGGTCGCGCCCGATGTACTTCCCGACGCCGATGAGCGTCTGCGTCGTGCCGTCCTCGCGGACGCGGCCGCTCTCGATGTCGAAGGTGTCCACCAGGTCCAGCTCCGCCGCCACCTCGCGCTCCAGGAGGTTGAACCCCGCGGCCATCGTGCCCTGGCGCACGACCGACGTGGCGGGTTCGTCCGAGACGTTCGGAGTCATGCCGAGCAGCATGCGCTCGATGTTGCTGCGCGCGTAGCCGCTCTCGGAGCGGAAGGCGACCTGCGGGGCCAGCGCCGACCCCGTGACGTCCACGTAGATCTTCTCCAGCAGGCGCGAGCCGCCGTCCCTGGCGGCCGGCAGCCGCACCGACGTCTCGGCGGTGAGGCCCACCTGGGGAATCACGCCGTGCTCCTGCGAAAAGTCCAGGCCGCCGTAGCTGACCTTGAAATCGTTGTTGAACACCGGCAGGCGCCCCTGGTCGATGTTCAGGTGGCCGCTCAGGTTCATGCCGCCCATGTCGCGCAGCAGGCGCACCTCGCCGCTCAGGAACAGCTCCATCGTGCGGTTGACGACCCGGCAGCTGCGCGGCGGCGCCCGCAATCGCAGGTCCGCCAGCCAGTCCGGGGCCACCGTGGCCACGCGCGGGTCGCTCACGCTCGGCTGTTCCGAGAAGTCGCCGGTGAAGCGCGCCTCGATGATCTCCAGATCGCCGGCGAAGCTCGGCACGAGCAGCTCGTCGGGGCCCACCTTGACGCCGGTCAGCGAGATGCCGCGCCCGCGGACCAGGGCGCGCAGGTCCGGGATCGAGGCGACCAGGAAGCGGTCGGCGTCCAGCTCGACGTCGAAGCGCTCCAGCACCAGGCCCTTGAAGGTGAGCGTGCCCTCGCCAGCCAGCGTGCCGCGGGCGCCCTCGCGCGCGCGGATGTCGCGGAGCGTGAGCACGTCGCCCTCCCACTCGCCCTCGCACGACACGCCGGCGTAGACCTCGCTCAACCCCCGCAGGACGCAGGATCCCTCGCGCAGGGCGATCCGGCCGTGGTACAGGGGGTGATTCGCCGGTCCCGAGACGACGAGCGACAGGCCGCCGCGCCCCCCCGACTCGACGAAGGCGTTGCAGGTGCGCGCCAGCGGCGCCAGGTCGGTGTCGTCGGGGATGGCGAGGCTCATCAGGAACGGGCCGTCGACCGGCGAGACGGGCGTCGACAGGAAGTCCAGCTGCAGGGGGATCTCGAGGCGGCCGGTCAGGGGGAGCGTCTCGCGGCGGCCGGCGAGGTCTTCCAGGGCCAGCACGCCGTCGGCGTAGGCGACGTTCCCGCGCAGCTCGTCCAGGTGCAGCCAATGGATGTGGAAGGGGCGGCTTTCGATCCCGCCCGCGATCACGGGACGGCGCGTGTCGCCGGTGAGCTTCAGGCTGCCGTCGAAGGCGCCGGCCAGCCGGTCCAGCGAGGGGATCGCGAACTGGTCGAGGAAGGCCCAGTCGCCGTCCTCGACGTCGAGGTCGAGGTCCAGCGCGGCGCCGGGCCAGAAGTCCCGCGGCCCGACTCCGGGGTGGGACACCATCCCTCGGGCGCGCACGCGGCCGAAGTTGCTGCGCAGGTCCAGGGCGCGCACGTCGAGGTTGCCCTCGTAGAACAGCATCGAGATCGAGAGGCTGTCCAGATCCGCCCTGGGCAGTCGGCAACCGCTCAAGCTCGCCTCCAGCCCGAGCAGCGGTTCCGCCGGGCTGCCGCCGAGGCTGACCTGGGCGGTGACCTCGCCGTTGAGCACGTCGTTGCCGGACAGGAACAGGTTGACCAGGCCCAGGTCGAATCGCTCGAGCGCGAGCTCGCCGTCGAGCGTGCCGGCCGGCTCGTCCCAGACGCCCCGCGCGTCCAGTTCGCCGTAGCGGGAAGCCAGCAGGACGCGGTCCAGCTGCAGGCGGCCGGGTCCGGTCTGGAACAGGGCGGGCTCCGACAGCGTCCAGCGGCTGCCCTCGAGCGAGATCTCGAGCTGCGGCACCTCGAAGTCGGCCAGCCCGTCGTGGAAGCGGCCCCGCCCGCGCAGCACGAGGGTCGTGTCGCCGCGCGCCGTGCGGAAGTGCTCGATCGCCACGGCGTCGCGCGACACCCCGCCGACGCCGGTGAAGGCGCCCAAGGGCACGCCGGCCAGCGACAGCCCGTCGCCGGCCGTTTCCATGGACACCGACGGCGCGCCCAGGACGTCCTCGATCGCCAGCGCCACCCGGCAGCTGTCCAGGGACAGGGCCGACACGCCGGCCGCGCGCAGCTGCGCCGCACCCGAGAAGCGGTAGACGGGATCGCGGCCGGTCACCTCGCCCTCGGCGCTCAGGCTGCCCCGGAGCTCCGGCAGCTCCCACTGCGGCGGCAACCGGCCCAGGTCACCGACGTCGACGGTCGCCCGGCCCGCGAACACGCCGACGCTGTCGGCGCGGCCGGTCAGGTGCGCCCGCTGCCCCCGATAGGCCAGGTCGAGCGTCCGGAAGGTGACGCCGGCCGGATCGGCGTCGACATCCACGCGCAGGGTGTCGAACGGCACGTCGGCGACGAAGCCGTCGCACAGCCAGCCGCTCACCTGCGTGAGGTCGGCGGCGTCGCGCCGCCACAGGTGCATCCGGCCCCGCCCGTCCGTGGGCGGCAGGTCGGTCTCGGGCACCAGGCCCTGCGAGAGATCGACGTCGGCGACGTCGCCCTCCAGCACGAAGGTCACGTCCAGCGGATCGGCGATGTCGAACACCCCGCCGCCGCTGAACCAGGCGCCGTTGATGCGGCCTTCCAGTCCGTCCCAGACGAGTTCGGTCGGCGACAGGACCGCACGGCCGCGCACGCCGTCGAGCCGGTAGCCCTCCAGTTCCCCGGTGAAGGCGACGTCGAAGCGCACGGTGTCGCCGCGCGCCGTCAGGAGCATCTGCGCGTCGCCGCTGGCGATGAAGCCCAGCGTCATGTCGATCAGGTTCTCGACCTCGGGCACGCTGACGCCCGCGGCGGAGATGTCCAGGTCGAGGTCGCCGTCGTGCTTGCGGACTCCCTCGCAGCTGACGGGGTTCCCGTTGACCAGGGCGCTGAGCTGGCGGACGGCGACGCCCTCGCCGTCGACCTCCACGTAGCCCGTCAGGTCCTGCAGCCGGGTGGAACGCGAGGCCCAGTCGACGTCGGCGTCGCGGCACGCCAGGACGAGGCCGCCGCCGGCGCGGACGCCGCCGCGCCAGTCCAGCGACGGGATCTGCTCCTCGACGCGGCCGTCCGATCCCGACACTTCCAGCAGCGCGCGGCGCACCGTCAGGTCGTCCACGCGGAAGTCCGGCAGGTCGAAGGGGCTGCCCGGCACCGCCGGCTCGCCGGGCGCGCGGGGCGCGCCGCGCCGGGCGCGGATCTCGGCGCCGGCGACCGTCACCCGGCGCAGGCCGAGCGTCCCGCGCAGCAGCTCGCGGAAATCGTACTGCAGCTTCAGCGTGTCGATGCCCACCACGACCACGGCGCCCCGCTCGCCGTGCAGGGAGAGCGTGGCGTCGTGCAGCTCGAGCCCGGTGAGCGGGTTGCCTGCGATGTCGCGGATGCGGATGCTGCCGTCGCTGCCGCGCAGGAGGTGGTTGGTCGCCAGGCGCGCGAACCACGGCGCCAGCAGGCGCGGGTGGGTTCCCACGTAGGCCACCGCGCCCAGGAACAGCGCCAGGGCCAGCAGGAGCGTCCAGCGTGTCGTGCGCGCGACCATCGCCCTCTCTCAGAAGGGGAAACCCAGGGAGAAGTGGTAGATCATCTTGTCCTCGACCACGGTGTTGGACAGCAGGGCCCGCTTCAGCGGGAAGCCGGCGTCGAGCCTGACGGGGCCGACCGGGGTGTCGACCCGCACGCCGAAGCCGACGCTGTAGCGGTAGTCCCAGAGCTTCGTCGACGCGTCGTCCTGCGACGCGCGGGCGTACGAGCGCCAGCGGAAGCTGCGCAGCCGGATGTCGCGGGCGTTCTCCCAGACGTTGCCGCCGTCGACGAAGGCCACGCCGTCGACGCGCCAGGACCGCAGCAGGGGCAGCGGGAAGCGCCACTCGACGTTGGTCAGCAGCAGGTAGTTGCCCCCGCGGGCCGGCTGGTCGGACAGGGGCACGTCGCTGGCGAGTTCCAGCGAATCGAGCACGGCCTGGTCCGTGATCTGGGGGCCCAGGCTGCGCTCGAGGTAACCGCGTACCGTGGTGGCGCCTCCGGCGAAGAAGCGCTCCTGATAGGGCACGCCGTCGGCGCCGCGGGCCAGGGAACCGGCGTACGGACGCACGACGCCGACGCTGGTGCGCATGGCGATCACGCCGCCCAAGGGGCAGGGCCGGTAGCCCTGCCAGCTCGCCGAGACCTTCACGAAGGAGTTGTCGCCGCCGAGCGGGCCGCCGGCCACCTCCAGGCGCGTCGTCTGCATCACGCCTCGCCGCGGCCGCAGCGGGTCGTCGCGCCCCTCGTTCTGGAAGGACCAGCCCAGCGAGCGGGTGTCCCGCGGGCGCAGGTCCCTGGCTTCGAACCTCTCGCGCATGGGCGCCTTGGCGTCGGGATGCACGGAGGGGTCGACCTCCTCGATGCGGGCCTCCACGACGTGGCTGACGCGCGGGCCGCCGGTGAAGCGCGTGCCGAACGAGAGGCCGCGGGAGATCAGGTTCAGGCCCGACTCGCCGCGCGTCTCCTTGCCGACGTAGAGCCCGGAGTCGAGCCGCAGGCGGCCGAGCACGCCGGGGTAGGTGTGCAGCAGGTCGTAGCGGTAGTTCAGCTCGGGGTGCACGGGGCCGTCGGTCAGGCGCTGGACGTCCTCGTAGTTCAGGGAGGTGCGCGTGCTCACCCGCAGGCGCTGGCCGGACCCGAACAGGTTGTTGTGGCCCCAGGCCGCGAGCAGGCGGATCCGCTCGCGGGAGCCGACGCCGAGACCGAACTCGTAGTAGGCCGGCTTGCGCTCGACGACTTCCACCAGCAGCCGGGTCGTGCCCGCGACGGAGTCGGTGTCGACCGGACGGAAGCCCACGTCGCGGAACAGCGAGGTGTCGAGCAGCCGACGCTGCGAAGCCTCGACCTCGCTCCAGCGGAACAGGTCGCCGGGCTTCATCGACAGCTCGCGCCCGATCAGGTCGAGCCGGGTCCGGCGGCGCCCCTCGACCGTGATGTCTTCGATCCGGTAGACCTTGCCGGGCGCGATCTCGTAGACCAGGCGCGCCAGCCGGCGCGCGGGGTCGGCCGTGGCCGAGGTCGTCATCACGGGCCGGATCTGCGCGAGCATGAGCCCGCGCTCCCACAGGCGGGTGCGCAGGAGGTAGATGTCGGTGCCGAGGTCGTTGAGGTCCGCCGGGGCGGCCACCCCCGCGACGTAGTGGAGACCGGCCAGGAGCCCGCCGGTGTCCAGGACTTCCGTGTCATCGCCGTCGGCGCCCCGGCCTCCGTCGTCCGCGACCGCGGCCTCGACCACGTCGAGGAACGTCTGCGGCCCCTCCACGATGCTGATGTGCAGCACGTCGCCGCGCTGACCGGCGCCGGTCTGCACCGAATCGAGCTGGACGGAGACCTGATGGAAGCCCCGTTGGCGGTAGTACCGCGTCAGCAGGCGGAGTTCCGCGTCCAGCAGGTGGGGCTGGTAACGAGCCGTGCGGTCGCCGAGGCCCAGCAGGGTCAGCGGATGGAAGGGCCGCGGCTCGCGGATCTTCATGACGGCCTTGAGGTCGGCCGTGGGAACCGCGGCGTTGCCGCGCAGTTCGATGCGTTGCAGCAGGTGCTGTTCCAGCCCGTACTCCAGCTCGCTCTCGGCGGACACGGCCGCTGCGGCCAGGATGCAGACCAGCAGGCCGGCCGCGGCCAGCAGGGTCCGCGGCGACCGGCCGGGCGGCTCTGCACGATGTGGGATCCGAACTTGCATCTTGCCCGTCGCGCCGCTTCGGTGTAGGAACGTGGGGTGCCCCGTCCGGGGCAGCATATCATGGAGGCTCCCGTGGACGTCATCTGGAATACGCGCCGGCGCCCCCGGTTCCCGCCCGCCGCGAGGACGGCGGCAGTCCTGCTGCTGCTCGCCGGGGCCGGCTGCGGGCCGGAAGGCGGAAGACCGCTGCAGCTGTCCGACCTGCAGCCCCCCGAGCGCGAGTACCTCACCCGCTTCGTGGTGCTGGAGCGGGCCCGCGCCGTGGCGCTGGTCGATCGCGGGGCGGGCGAGGCGCTGCTGGATTCCCTGGCCGCCGCCTGGGGGGACAGTTCGCTGGCCGGAGCGCAGGCGGCCCTGCCCGCCGACCCCCGCCGCCAGGCGCTGCTGCACGGCCTGCTCGGCCGGATCCTGCGCGCGGAGCAGGACTCGCTGCTGGACGCGGCGCGTCCCGACCGCCTGGGCTCGCCCCTGCCCGATCCGGCGGCGGACGCCGCCGACGCGAACGACGACGAGAGCGGCACCCCCGCGCAGGGTTGACACGGGTCATTGCCCCGGCAGGATCTTCAGGACGTCCACCACGATCACGAACGTCATGAACAGCAGCAGCATGATCAGGCCCACCTGCGTGGCGATGGCCTGGACGCGCTCGTGCACCCGGCGGCCCATCACCATCTCGAGCAGGATGAAGACCACGTGGCCGCCGTCCAGGACGGGGATCGGCAGCAGGTTCAGCAGGAAGAGGTTCACCGAGAAGAAGGCGATGAACTGCATCAGGTGGCTGAAGCTCCAGCGCAGCATCTCCCCGGCCACCTGCCCGATGCGGATCGGGCCCCCGACCGCCTCCATGCCCAGCCGACCCAGGAAGAAGTTGCCCAGGACCTCGACCGTCGAAGCGATGGTGCCGACGGTCGCCGCCACGCCGATGCGCACGGCGTGGAAGAGCCCCACGTGGCGGGACTCGTAGCGCCGTTCGAAGAAGATGCGCCCGATCGTCGAGTCGGGCTGCACCTCTTCGGCGGTCGGCACGATCGCGCGCTCGAAGGTCTCCCCGCCCCGCTCCCAGCGCACGGACACCGGCACGCCGGCCTTGGCGTTGATCACCCGCGCGATGTCGTTGAAGGACGCCACGGGCCGCCCGTCCAGGGCGACCACCCGGTCGCCGCTCTGCAGGCCGGCGCGCCCGGCCGGCCCCCCCTTCTGCACCAGGCCCACGACGTTGTCGTGGGGTTCCATCCCTAGCTCCCAGCGGCCGGCGGCGTCGCGTCGCGGCTGCAGCGAGGCCGTGGCCCGCGCGCCGTCGCGCTCGTAGGTCAGGGCGGCGGTCCCGCCCGCGGACTCGCCCGCCGTCAGCAGCGCCGCGGTCAGCTCGTCCCAGGTCGCGACGCCCTTGCCGTCGACCTCCAGGATCCGGTCCCCCGCCTGCAGGCCCGCGGCCGCCGCCGGCGAGCCGTCGGCCACGCCGCCGACGGTGGTGACCGGGATCACCAGCAGGCCGCTGCCCAGCACGGTCAGCGTGTAGAGGATCAGGGCCAGCAGCAGGTTCGCGGCCGGGCCCGCCGTCACCACGGCCAGCCGTTGCCAGGCGGGGCGGTTGCGGAAGTGGCGCGACTCGGGGATGGGGTCGTCCCGCAGCGCCGCGGCGCGGTCGCCCTCGATCGTGCCGATGGGGTAGTGGTGAGCGTCGCGCGTCGCGGTGTCCTGGATCTCCTCGAGCACGCCCTCGCCGGCCATCTTCACGTAGCCGCCGAAGGGGGCCACCGAGATCACGTACTCGGTCTCGCCGTAGCGGCGGCGCAGCAGCTTGGGGCCGAAGCCGATCGAGAAGGTCTTGACGTAGATGCCGGTCCACTTGCAGACCGCGAAATGGCCCAGCTCGTGGATGATGATGACGATGCCCAGCGTCAGGGCGAAGGCGATCAGGGTCGAGAGCACGGGACCTCCCCGGCGGTCGGGTCAGGCGGCGTCAGCGCCGCGCGCGGGCGTCGATCAGGCGCAGCGCGACGCGCCGCGCTTCGGCGTCGGTATCCAGGGCTTCGGCCAGGTCAGCCACCGGGCCGCCCGGCAGCTCGTCGAGAGCGGACGCGATGACCGGGGCAATATCGGCGAACCCGAGACGATCGTCCAGCAGCGCGGCCACCGCAGTCTCGTTGGCGGCGTTCAGGACGATGGGCGCGCGCCCGCCGGCCTCCCCCGCCCGGCGGGCCAGCGCGAGGCACGGGAAACGCACCGGATCGGGCGCCTCGAAGCGCAGCTCGCCCAGGCGCGCGAGGTCCAGGCGTTCGGTCGCCAGCGGCCAGTGGCGTTCTCCGGCCAGGGCGTAGAGCAGCGGGACCCGCATGTCCGGCGCGCCCAGCTGGGCCACCACCGAACCGTCGCGGAACACCGCGAGCGAGTGGACGATCGAACCGGGGTGGACCACCACGTCGATGTCGCGGTAGGCCGCGCCGAACAGCACGTGCGCCTCGATGACTTCCAGCCCCTTGTTCATCAGGGTCGCCGAGTCGACGGTGATCTTCGCGCCCATGATCCAGGTGGGGTGGCGCAGGACCTCGGCTTTGCGCGCGGTGGCCATCGCCGCGGCCGTCCAGGTGCGGAACGGCCCGCCCGAGCAGGTCAGCACGAGGCGCTCGAGTTCCTCGACGGTGCGGCCCGACAGGCACTGCGCCAGCGCGGAGTGCTCGGAGTCGACCGGGACGACCACGGCGCCGCCGCGCGCGACGGCCTCGCGCACGAGGTCGCCGCCGACCACCAGGGACTCCTTGTTCGCCAGCGCGATCCGCCGGCCGGCG
>JADHEF010001757.1_pt1 | contig 11936 bp, 11 predicted proteins | sample 8952391 | NCBI WGS metagenome assembly JADHEF01 (sample SAMN16124439, study PRJNA663245) | bioreactor sludge metagenome | isolation source: sludge (nitrite) | place: India:Bengaluru | collected 2019-02-28
AGCATACGAGCCCGTATGTGAGCATCCACCCGAGCCGTGCAACGCCGGATCACGGACCGAGACGCCGTTTTTCGACATCCTGATTGAGGGGGCCATGAAACACGACGTGATGGCAGCGATCGAGCGTGCCCGGGGCAGCCTGGACCAGGCCATGGCCGGCCTCGAAGACATGCCCGAGACCGATGCCGAGATGGTGAGCTACAGCGCCCACCGGCTGAAGAACTACCTGGCAGTGGTGGGCGCGACGGCGGAGCTGCTCGAGGTGTATTTCGCGGGCCACCCGGACGAGCAGGTGAAAATATGGATCGAGGGGCTGCAGCACGCGGTGCACCTGATGAGCCACGACGCCGGCCGCTTGCTGAACACCGCCAACGGCAGGGACCCGGTTTTCAAGTCGGAGAAGGTCGACGTGGCACTTCTGGTCTTCCGGGTCTGCAACTTCTACCGCCGCAAGGCGGACTGGAAGAACATCCAGATCCACACCGATCTCCAAACCGAAGGCTGCCTCGCCGCCACCGACCGCCTGGCGCTCGCGGCGGCGCTGGACAACCTGCTGTCCAACGCGTTCAAATACTCGGAGCCCGGCAGGCGGATCTGGGTCAGGGCCTGCCGGGAGCAGGATAGCGTCGTCTGCAGCGTGCGCGACGAGGGGCCGGGCTTCACTGCCGAGGACCAGGCCCGCCTGTTCCGCAAAGGGGTGCGCCTCGCGAACTCCCCGACGGGCGGCGAGATCTCAACCGGGTATGGCTTGGCCATCGCCAAGGACCTGGTGGAAAAGATCGGCGGCGCCATCGGGTGCGAGAGCCGGCCTGGGCAGGGCGCCACGTTTTTCATCCGCTTGCCGGCTTTCGCTGAAGCGTCTTGAGGCCGGGGAGGCGAGAGGAGGAGCTGCGCATGCCGGACGTGCAGCCCCCCGAACCGGCTGAACTATCCGGTCCGGGAAACCCATCCGGGGAGGACCCGAAGCGCCGGTTCATGTACCTGCTGGCGCTGCTCCTCGGCATGCTGGTGCTCACTCCGCTGCTGGATGAGGTCACCCGCCTCCCCTACCTGGACGACGTTTTCCTTACCGCCATCTTCATCTACGCCGTCTATTCGTTCAACCGTAACAAATTGCTGCTCGCAGCGCTGGTCGGCCTCGCCCTGCCCGCCCTCTTTTCCACGTGGGCGGCGGGTATCGTGCAATCCCGGTGGCTCACGGTTCTGGGCGGGACGTGCAACGGGGCCTTCTTCGCCACGCTGGCCGTCGCCGTCCTGCTCCACGTCTTCCGCGAAAAGGAGGTGAGCTGGGACCTCATCGCCGGCGCCATCGTCGTCTACCTGCTCATGGCCGTCATGTGGTCGCAGGTCTATTTCGTGCTGGAGACCCTGCGGCCCGGGTCATTCTCGCTGGCCCACGAGGCGGGCCCGGCCACGCAGGCCCTGCTCAGGTACTTCAGCATAGTCACCATCACCACCGTCGGCTACGGGGACATCACCCCGGCGACCGCCGCTACGCGCGCCCTCGCCAACCTGGAGGCCCTCATCGGCCAGCTCTACCTCGTGATCCAGGTGGCCTGGCTCGTGGGGATGCACGTGTCCAAAAAGTCCAAGTAAGGCTCGGGTTATCCCGACGGCGGGCCCTTGCCTGTAATCAAAATGTGACCATTTTACTGAGCAACCGAACGGCCGCGGCGTCGAGCCGCTGGCCACTGTTTTTTGTGGGAGCGGCTTTCCAGCCGCGACGAGCGAGGCTGATAGCCTCTCCCACCAGAAGACAAAACACCAAACACGAAACACCAAACACTACTTACCGGCGGATACCGTGACGCCGGGCGTCATGGCCCGCTAACTTCTAAACGAAGGAGAGGAAGATGAAACGTTTTCCTAGTGTCGGGAAAATCGCTCTGGTCGTCGCTGCCGTCATGATCGCAGGCGCCGTCGCCTCTGAGGTGGCGTGGGCCAAGACGGCCAAGGAGATCAACAGCAACGTGAACGCGTGCCTCGACCGGTTCTACCGGCAGGTGCCGGGTTCCAAGGAGATGACGGCCAAGGCCAAGGGGGTCCTGGTGCTGCCCGGGGTCATCAAGGCCGGTCTCATCGTGGGCGGCGAGTACGGGGAAGGGGCGATGCGGGTCGATAAAAAGTCGGTCGGCTACTACAATATCGTGTCGGGGTCGATCGGGCTGCAGATCGGCGCAGAGGACAAGGACATCGTGATCCTCTTCATGACCGACGAGGCCCTCGAAAAATTCAAGAACACCCGCGGCTGGGAGGCCGGGGTCGACGCCAACGTGGCGGTCGCGACCATGGGCGCCGGCAACCGCGTCGACTTCACGAAGATGTACGACCCCATCGTCGCCTTCGTCTTCGACGTCAAGGGGGCCATGGCGGACATCTCCCTCAAGGGAGCCAAGATCACGAAGATCAACCCAAAATAACGTCTTATAGTTGATCAACGAACCGGCGGTGCGAAGGGATCGCGCCGCCGGTTCTTTTTTTTAGAAGGCATGCGTATTGCTTATTTCCCGTCGTCTTGGGCTTCCCGTTGGCAGCCGGAACCGTATTAGATTTTGTTTCAATAAGTTATACCAAAGCCGCCGGCAGCAGCCGGTCAAAAAAAGGCCCTCCGTCAAAAATTTGATACCGGAGAAACGTATGGGCTCGACCTTCCCGCCGGTCCTATTTCCGTTTTCATCGCCTTTCTCGGCCTGTCGGACAGCCGTCCTCCTGCTGTTGGTTTTTGCGCCGGCCGAGACCTTCGCCCAAACGGTCGATTGCCAGGGAACCATCCGGGCCTGGAAGGCTGACAGCAGCCTGCGCGACTACATGAGCAAGCAGTCATGCACCTGCTCCAATGGGGCCAATCGCATGCCGGTCTGCACGTCTACAGGCGGTGGATCCGGTGGGGGTGGATACGGCGGTTCCTACCGATCGAACACCCAGATGATGATGATGCAGGCCGTGCTTGCGCCGATGCTGAGTGGCGCGTTTGCTCCGCCGAGTGCCCCCAGCGGCCCGTCTCCGGAGCAATTGAGACAGCAGGAACTGCAAAAACAGCAAGCCGAGCAGGCTCGGATCGCAGCCGAGAAAGCCAAAAAGGCGGCCCTCGATTCCTGGCTGAAATCCCAGTCCGATGAAGAGCTTCGCCGCCAGGCCGAGCAGGAGGACAAGATCAAGCGCGGCCAGCAGCTGCACTCCCAGATGCAGCCGGTCGGGGGTGGGAAGCTGGAGCCGTTTTCCTTCGGCGAGACCAAGCCTCAAATGCAGACAGCCGGCGGCGGGGGCTTTCCCACTGCGCAGCTCTCAGAATTCGACCGGCTGATGTGCTCGGCCTTCTTTTCGAACATGGCCCGGGAATCGAAATCCACCGTCGACGCACGCTTCTACGCCAACCAGGCCGAGCTCGTCATGTCCGGGCAGCCGACGTACGTGGACTGCAAAATCCCGAAGGCATCGAGCGAGAAACTCGCCGAGCGCTCCAAGTCGCTGAAGAAGACCTATGAGGCGGTCGATCTCAAGTTCAAGGAGCTCGCGGCCGCCGAAACCAAACTCACCGAAGCCAAGGAAAAGATGACGGCGGCAACGGCCAGGAAGGATCAGGCCACGGAACGGGTCGCTGAATTGGAGCAGCGCGCCAGCCAGGCTCCTCCCGAGCAGAAAGAGGAGGTGGACGACCTGCTCGCCCAAGCCCAGAAACAGCTTCAGGATGCGAATAAAGAGCTGGATGAATCCAAGAACTCTGAAAAGACGGCCAATGACAGGATGGTCAAACTAGAGGGCGAGATCATGCAAATGAAGTCCGGTATGCAGACGAGCATGCAGGGCAGCTGACCGCCTCGACCCCGGAAAACCGAAAGGACATCCTCTTATGAAAAACGCTCTGGTTCTTCTGGCTGTTGCGGTTTTCCTGCTCTCCGGATGCGCCCAGGCTCCTCAGCGGAACGTCGCCGCTCCCAAAAACGACCTGGCAAGCCTGGAGCAGCGAACGAAAGCGACTCCACGTGATGGCGATCTCCAGTTTGCGCTCGGGCAGGAATATATGCGTCACGCCCGGTACGCGGAAGCCGCCGAAGCGTTCAAAAAATCCTACGGCAACAGCTCCCCCATCGCAGAAACGTGGTCATGGCATTGGGCCGCGCAGGCGTATGAACGAAATCGGCAATACGATGCGGCGATAACCGCCCAGAAGCGGGCGATCGAGCTCAATCCCAACCACGCCGAAAATTATGTATTTCTTGCCCGCCTTTACTATTCGAACAGGCAGTATGACGAAACCATCACCGCGGCCAACCAGGCGATCTCCCTCCAGTCCACCCTATGGGTAGCCCATCACTATCTGGGCGCCGCCTTGGGCAGGAAGGGCCGATACGCGGACGCCATGACCTCCCTGAAACGCGCCAGCGAGCTCGCACCCAATGAGCCGGTCAATTACGCCCAGATGGGCGAAATCATGCTGAACCGGAACGCCTTCTCGGAGGCGTCGGCTTACTACCAAAAAGCGACCCATCTCGCCCCCCAGGACGCGGGCAACTACAACGGGGCTGCGGTAGCACACTACCGGGCTGGCCGATACGATGAGGCGATCGCCTTTGCCACCCAGGCGATCGAACGGGTTACCATTACCGGTCTTGGCATGGGATTCAACGAGACGGCCAGCGGCTACATGCTTGTCCTCAGCGTCCATAAAGGCGCCCCCGCGAATAAAGCCGGCATTCAGGCGCAAGACCACGTGACCGAAATCGACGGGAAGTCGACTCAGGGCATGGACTCGGCGACGTTTGCCCAGACGGCCCGGGGAGCTGCGGGAACGCAGGTTACCCTGACTATAGAAAGAGGCGGTGCGAGCTTCCAGAAAACGATCGTTCGGGAAACATTTGTCGACCCTATCGGATCGCTCTACTTTTCCACCCGGTCTCTTTCCTACCGCCATAAGGGTGACGCTGCCCGCGCGTTAGAGGACGCGCAGCGTGCCATGCAACTCGCCCCCACCGACCAAAATGCCATTTTCGCCCTTGGATCGGCTTATCTTGCCCAAGGCCAAAACGAGCAGGCCCTGAAAACTCTTGAGCCCGTGAATTTTGCAAGCGGCCAGCTCGTGAAGGCCACCGCGCTGGCCCGGCACGGTAAGATCCAAGAGGCTGTCGAGCTCTACGTGGGCTTGAACCACTCAGAAATCAATGTCCCAATCGTTCCGATAGCCAAGGACCGCACTGCGTTTTTCCAAGCCGTAAAACCGTATGTGCGCGAACACCGCGAACGGGCGCGATCTTTAGAGGCCAAGGGACAGCACGGGGAAGCTCTGGCCGCGTACTCTGAAGCAATGCAGGCGGCCGACGACACCGAGTCCCAGGAGATCCTCTCGGCCTGTTTTACGCTGGTTCGCAGAAACCCTGCCCTCGGGCAGATGTCCGAGGAGGCCCGCAAATACGCGATCCGAAGCGAGGTCCTCATCAAGGAGGGCAACTTCGCCGACGGTCTGGTCGAAATCCACAAGGCCATCAAAGTGGCCCCGTACATCGCCCAATTCTACTTCAATGCGGCGTTTATCCACGGGGAGACCAAACAGTACCGCGAGGCGATCCGGAACATGAAGATCTACCTCGCCGCGGCTCCCGACTCGCCGCAAGCCCGCACGGCGCGCGACGAGATCATCAAGTGGGAGCTCATGATTGAAAAGGGAAAGTAGCATGCGGATAGGCAAGGTTTGTCTGGCCGTTATCGCACTGGGGCTGCTTTGGATTGCCGGCGACGGCCATGCGACCATGCCGCCTGCAAACCAGGCGATCAGCGTCGAGGTCGCTCAGGCGATTGCCGAGCTCGAACGCCAGAGGGCGGTCATCGTTGCGCGCATCGCCGAAAACGAAAAGACCATATCCACCTCGCAGGCGATCATCTCGGCGGCTCGCGCAAAGGCGAACGTCCAGGCCGAACGAACCGCCACGGAGGCGTTTGCGAGGGCCGAGGAGGCCAGGCGGCGAAACGAGGCTGCACTTAGGGCAATCGACATCAGCCTGGCCCAGTTCAAAAAAGGCGCATCGAGGCCCATCACCCCGACGGAGCGTGATCGCGCCAAGGCCAGGCTGACCGAGCTTCGGCGTGACATCGCCGACCTCCAGCAGGATCTTCGCACATGCATGGCGGCCACGACCAAGACGCTTGCCGAACGTGAAGCTATCGAAAAACGGATCAACGCCGTCGTCGATAAGTGCTGGCAGATTTACCGCGACGATCTCCTGATGGAAATCGGAACTGCCGGTCTCGGCCAGCTCTTCAAGTTGCGACAGAAAGGCGCTCAAAACGATTTGGCCGAGCTATGGTCTAAAGCAAGGGCTACCGACAACCCCAACGTCAAGTCGCAGCTTCTCGGCCTGATCGAGCACCGCCAGATGGACATCACGCTCTGGGAATACAACGAAAGGATGGTCGACCGCCTCGGCAGCCTCCGGAGCTCGTACGATGTTTACCGGTGGGACCAGGAGGAAGCCCCGTTCAGACAGAAGCTCGTCGAGGGCATGGACCTGATTGCCGATGTCGTGGTCCCCGCCTACGGCCTCGCGAAAATCGATGTCGTCGGTGTCTCCTCGGTGGCCTCAGAACTAATGGACTGGTATCGGCTGCGGGAATTGGACCGGCAGAACGCCAGGTGTTCGGAAAAGGTCAAATCGCTTTCCGGTCGCATGGAGCAGAAGGTCACCGAGGTCAACTGCCTGGAAACGTGCCTCGATCAACCGACCGAAGGCTGCGCGGACACGTGCCGCGGACGAACTCAGCTGCACACGCCTCCCCCCCTGCCAAACTGAAGGTATCTTCGGATCCGCGGCTCCATACGCCTGCTCCGTCATGCCGGCGGAAGCCGGCATCCAGGGTCTGCGTGGCCGCCACCTCAGGTATGCTGCCGTTTGCAATCCAAAGACGTTATTGCTAAATCGTTTGTAAGCCCGCTAACTGGGGCCATTTGCCTTGAAGGCGAAACGTCGTTTCAATGTTGACATGTAACGCCCCCCCCCGGGATACTCGAAAGCATGTCACGCCTCGGGCGTAGCTATGATGCGGAATTGATGACAGTCGCATAGGAACGGTCGTGCAAGTCATAGATGCACCGGACTCAGAGGGGGGGAGAAAATGCTTGGACCCCGGTTCACCGCCGCATTAGCATTTGCAAGCGAGCTGCATGGTTCCCAAGTGCGAAAAGGAACCGAAATACCTTACGTCTCCCACCTCATGACCGTGGCGGCTCTTGTTCTCGAGAACGGTGGCGACGAAGACCAGGCAATAGCTGCCGTTCTTCATGATTCGGTCGAAGATCAGGGGCAATTCCTGACTCTCAAACGGATTCGAGAGCGGTTCGGCGTCCGGGTCGCGGAAATCGTGGATGCCTGCACAGATGCCGATGAGTACCCTAAACCGCCTTGGGATGAACGTAAGCAGGCGTATATCGCATCGATCAAACAGAAATCTCCAGAGGCCATCCTCGTCTCCCTTTCAGACAAGGTTCATAATGCCCGCTCCATCCTGCTGGACTACAAGTATGTAGGCGAAAATCTCTGGGGCAGATTCAAGGGAGGGCGTGAGGGCACCCTTTGGTATTACCGCGAGCTTGTCAACGCATTCCGTGGTCGTGGCCCGAGCCGTCTATTCGATGAGTTCGAGGCAACGGTCGCAGAAATAGAGCGCTTGGCAAAGGAAGCTGCGGAGAGGAACCGTGCAAAACAGTTTTACTATTATGATGACTGGAGGACTGCCAAGTTAACCTGTTATCGATGCGGATGGACCGGAACGTTTGAAGACGGCAGGACGGAATACTATGAACAATTGATGGATTCCTCTTGCCCTGCCTGTGAAAAGCACCCCATGCTTGCGATCGTTTCGTACCCCACGATGGAGGAAACCGAGGCCAACTGGGAAAAGCTTTCGGATATTGAAAAGCTGCATTTTTCTCGCAAGAAAGAGCTGCTTAACCAATTTGCCACAACCTGCCTTAAGGCAGCTGATCAGCTCCCCGACATAGACGCTAAAAAATTCAGTTTGGAATGGGACTTCTTGATCGACGAGACCAAGGCCAGAGTAACTGTGATACGCCTTAACGGCAAGGAAATATGGCGGGAGCTTGCCTCATATGAGGGTTACGGTAGGTTTGAGCAGGTTGCCGAGATCCTAAAGCAGAAGTATGGCTCCCGTTTGTGTGACTTGATCCCGACCCCGGAAAGTGAAACCTGGTTGTACGGCGACAAGCTGACCGCGCAGGACCATGTTGATAAGGTGAGAGATTCCATTCGCAAGGGCACCAGTTTCAGAGGTCATGACTGATAAGCAAAGGTAAATTTCAAAAACCTTTTTAGGGAGGAACCGAGGAAACGTTGTTTCATCGTTGACATGTAGCGACCCACCCGGTACTCGCAAGCATGTCACGCCAAGCGCGCTGCTATGATGCTGAATTGGCGGCAGCCGCCAAGGTTGGGGACTGCTGAGGTCTGAATAAAAGTCAACAATGAAGCAACGTGCGCGTGCTCCTTCTTAATCTTGTTCTTTGCATCATCGCCCTGTGGAGGTCCTGATGACTTTGCCAGTACAATATTTCCGCGTCGGAGCCGGTGCGTTAATACTCAACGAAAATGGACTTGTTTTCGCCACAGAACGCAAAGAGGTCTCTGGAGCGTGGCAGCTACCTCAAGGTGGGCTCGACCATAACGAAGAACCTCTACAGGCTGTATACCGAGAGCTTTTCGAAGAGACAGGAATCAAGGAAGATGATCTTGAGCTACTTGGAAGCCACCCTGAGCCTCTTGCATATGAATTGCCGGCTGAATTAAGGAAGCCCAAAACCGGACGAGGTCAGGTTCAGTATTGGTTCTTATTTCGCCACAAGGGTGATGAGAACAAGATCGACATCAAAAGCGGTGGAGAAGCCAGTTCGTGGCAGTGGATGCCTTTCAGCACTCTGGTAAATACCGTTGCTGGCTTTCGCAGACCTCTCTACGAAAAACTATGCAACCACTTTCAGAATTATCTCAAATAAGGACGGTCCACGGGTGTGAAATACTCACTTTCTATTCTTCCGCAGCCATGATAGCCGTCCGCCATGATGCGCAAAGCCCGCTTAGAGCCTCCCCGATGCGCCGCACCACGTCATCGGCCCCGGCATCGAGCGGCGGCAGATTGTTCTTAACGACGCCCATCGCGCCGACTACAGCTGACCCATACGCGGATAAGCTTTCAAGTTTTCGTGCGGCAACAGATACTAATCCGAGCGTCGAGATTCAGACACAAAAGCTTTCAAAATAGCCATGAGACAAGGTCTGGAAAGCGGAGATGTCTAAATGAATACGCTCGGATTAGTAAACATCCAACTACCAAGTTTGCGTCGCAGAATCGATGGTGACTGCCAACGTAGCACGTATCCAATCGAACTTGGATTTTAGAAAATCATAATCCGGTCCTGACGTGATAAAGGCGGCTGTCCCTTTGATCAAAAAACCGGCGCCAGGGCCATGATTGCCGGTCACCTTTCTGCTATTCAGGGTCATCAAGATTTTATTGTTGTAGGCAACATTGGCCTCGGTGCGGTGCATAAAACCGGCTGGGATCAGCAGTCGCCCATCCGCTGAATCCTTAATGTAGCTGTTCCAGGTGTTGACCAGGTGCGGGCCATCTTTGCCCAAGGTCGCGATCGCCGCCACACCGTCTGCCTTCAGAATTTCTGCCAGCTTGTCCGGAATCATGGAGATTACCCCTTTTTTTATTGAGGAAAGGCCTTGAATAGCCTTCCCATTAGGTCCTTGTAGGATAAGGTCATTTGCCTCAAAAGATAGGGGCGAAGCGGCAGATCTGTAAGGCAGGGCAGGCAGATTTGTTCTTAGTGACCATGACGCCCGGCGTCACCGTATCGGCCGGCAAGTTTTTTTGTGGGAGAGGCTTTCCAGCCGCGATGATCCCTCGCCCTGCCCTCTCCCACGGGTAGAGGGTCCGTCGATTCGAATGCAGCCGTTCATATCATGACTCGCCCGGAATTCAACAGCGGTCGCTGCCGGCCGCAGAGGCACAGGCCTGGCGGGAATTTCAGCGGAGCGGCCGTACGGCGCAGCCCTTCCCTGGCGACTATCCTCCGGCAAGGCCGCCGCTTATATGGGCCCGCCGCCCCATGCGGCTTGAACCGGGGCCGGGTTGCCGGTACAATAGCCGCAAAAAATCGAGCGAAAATTCCAGGAAAGGCAGGCAGGACCGATAGACAAGCTTCTTGAAGGAAAAACGGCGATCGTCACCGGAGCGAGCTCCGGGATAGGCCGCGCCACGGCATGGACTCTGGCCCGGGCAGGCGCGGCCGTGGTGATCCATGCCCGGCATCGTGCTTAGTGAATTCCAGGACGTTGCCGGCTACACGGCGGAAAATTTCGAAAAGAGCGTCGCCCAGTTCGGTGAATTGCTCGAACCCCAGGCAATCGCGGATGGCATCCACTGGCTGCTGACCCTGCCTCCGCACGTCAACGCCAGCGAGATCATAATCCGGCCCACGGGTCAGAGCTACCCCTGAGGCGAACCCCATCCTTGTGAATTATGTAATGATTCGCTTCCGGACTTTGACCGGCGGCCTGTTCAAGCCGATACCACACGTTTTGTGGATCAAAGACTAATTTTCAGGAAAAAGAAAATGAACTTTGCTGATTTGCAGGAACTATGGCCTCTTTTAGGACGTATCCTTCTATCCGCCTTGCTGGGTGGTTTATTAGGCTTTGAGCGTGACGTTCATGGGAGAGGCGCAGGATTGAGGACTCATTTGCTGGTGAGCATGGGAGCTTGCGTGTTTATGATTTTGTCAACCCATGTGGAATCTTTTGGGCTCGCTGTTGCCGCCCCTGCGTTTAGCCGGGTTACGGATCCTGCGAGAATTGCCGCCCAAGTTGTTACAGGGATCGGGTTTTTAGGTGCAGGTGTGATCATCAAGGAAGGGCTTAGTATTCGCGGGCTCACAACCGCCGCTTGTCTTTGGGTTGCGGCGGCCATCGGTATGGCTTCGGGTGTCGGCTTTTTTGCTATCGCTGCGGCAACAACGGTCATTGCATTGTTTTCTTTAACCTGCCTTCGCTATTTTGAGAGCCTTTATCGCAAGGACGTTTACAGAAATCTCGCGGTTTCAATCCCCAATGGAGTAGATATTCGAAACGTTATGGACGTAGTGACAACCAATGAGGTTCAAGTAATCTCGTTCTCTATGGAGCGAGATTATGGAAATCAAACAACTCATCTAAAAATGTCATTGCGTCTGTTCCATAGAGGTAGTGTTGAGAAACTATCTCACCTCGTAATTGAAAAGCTTGAAAAGAGCGATATTCCCTTGAAAGCATTAAAATGGTTTAAGCCCTGATTGTGGGCTCTCCAGAACGCGGAACCGCCCTCTATTTCACCGGCACGGCGCAGGCGTCCCCCTCCGCCCAGCGGGGGATGACGCAGATGAAGCCGAGCGGCCCGTCCCCCGTGGCTTCGAGCTGGTGGATCTCTTCGGTGTCGATGAAGACCGCGTCCCCCACCCCGATCGCGTGCCACTTATCGCCGAGCAGCACCCGGCCGGTGCCGTGCGTGACGACCACGCCGTGCTGGTGCCGGTGCTGGTCGTAGGCCGACCGGCCGCCCGGGGGCAGGGTGAAGTAGCGCACGATGAAATCCGCCGCCCCCTCGGACTCGCCGAGCAGCACCTGCTTGGTCACGCCGGCGGAGGCGGCGGTGCTGTAGTCGGTCAGCGGGACGGTCGGGTAGGCCCAGCGGGGGGCGGCCCCGTCGGAGGTCTGCCGGTGGATGGCGCCCATGCGGAACAATTCCTTTCTGTCTGGTCAGTTGGTGAATCGCCTGTGGCAGCGGCGCCTGTCCTCGGCGAACCCCGGATCATGTCCGGGGCAGGCGCCGGGGATTCCAGCCGCGATGATCGAGGCTGAAAGCCTCTCCCACAAAGAACCAAAGATTTT
>JADHEF010001748.1_pt1 | contig 11926 bp, 10 predicted proteins | sample 8952391 | NCBI WGS metagenome assembly JADHEF01 (sample SAMN16124439, study PRJNA663245) | bioreactor sludge metagenome | isolation source: sludge (nitrite) | place: India:Bengaluru | collected 2019-02-28
TCTCTTGCATAAATCAAAAAATGTTCAATATTTGATTTTTTTAAATCAGCACTGTCTCATTTGATTGATTTAATTTTTTTACCTTCTCGTAGGCCATCTCTCTACTTTTGAAAGGTCAAAATGAGGATCTCAAAATGTATTGTGAGTCCGCAGGAAAAACCTTTTATTTCCCATACACGACATCCTGAGCCAGTTTTAAGCACTGCTTTAAAATGTAGTGCAAGGGATGGGAAACGTTGGGCATCCATGCCACACTCATGAATCTGATATTGACTAAAATCTATTTTTTAATTTTGGTTTTACGAACAATTTTTAGTTTCTAAAATGATGTATGGAAGAAGTCTAATAATTGACATTAAATTTAAAGATTTATATGAGTGAAAAATAAAAAAAAGACCACGCTTTCGCGTGGTCAGGCCTCTGAATATGATTCAGTAAATGTATTTTTATATCCGTATTATTTTACATGCAGCTTTTTAAACAGCTGTTGGCTCACGTGATCCAGAGTTTGTGGAATCGCCAAGGCCGCCACAAAACGGTCAGGACGTAGAATTACCACCGATTCTGAAGTTTTACCAAACCAGCTGCGAATATCGGTTCCGATATCGCCAATGGTAATCACGCCATCAACGTTCTTGCGATTTTCATTGCCAAACTGAACTTCAGGAATGACCTGAATAAATTTGACGCCTAATTTTTTCCAGACTTGCATGGTGGTATCCGAGATGCCCCATTGAGGATCGACTCCCCAGGCAATAATAGCAAAGTCGTTGCCAATCACTTCATCCAGTAAAACTTGTTCACCCGACTCAAGTTTTACTTGCGGCTGAATAAACATCTTGCCGACCGGAGACTCTTTCTTGCCGTCTGCCAGCAAGGCACCGTCATGATATTTTGGCATCGGTTTAAAACGCATTTCAAGCAAATACTGTTTAATTGGCTTGATGTAATTCAATGCATAGGCAATACCGTCGCGCACGAAACCTTGCCATTTTTTCGGTGGCGCAAGTACATGACCTGCCATCACTGAAAGATCGATCATGGCTTTTGCATGGTCTTTACGTTCAATCTGGTATGAATCCAGCAGGTCTGGAGTAGCTTTGCCCTGAACAACCAATGCCATTTTCCAGGCCAGGTTAAAGGCATCGCGCATACCGCTGTTATAACCCTGACCTTGCCATACAGGCATAATGTGTGCAGCATCACCGGCAAGTAGTATGCGGTCAACACGGAATTTATCGGCAATACGTGCATTGTGGGTATAGACACGCTGACGGATTACTTCGATATTTTCAGCATTCGGCAATACTTTAGACAGCAATTTGGCAATATTTTCCGGTTTGCTTAACTCTTCTTGAGTTTCACCCGGCATCACCATGAATTCGAAACGGCGAATACCATGAGGCAGGGCAGCAGATACATACGGACGTACCGGGTCGCAGCATAGATAAATATGCGGTGTTGCCAAAGGATCATTTTCAATGTCAATTACAATCCATTGGTTTGGTGCGGTTTTACCATCAAAACCAATATTTAAAGTACGACGTACAATTGAGTTACCGCCATCACATGCAATTAAATATTTTGCCTGAACAATTTCTTCTTTCTGGTTTTTATCTTGAATTTTAAGCGTTACGCCGTTGGCATCTTGGCTAAATTCGCCCAGTTGACGTGAAAACAGTACTTGAGTGTTTTCATACTGGTTCAAACCTTGCAGCAAGACATTATCGACCTGAGGCTGAATAAAGGCATTGCGGCGTGAGAAACCGAATTCACGAGTCAATGGCTGAATGTCGGCAAAGCAACGACCTTTAGGCGTCAAGAAACGCATGGCATGATTTGGTGTGGTATGCGGTAAAACTTGATTCACTAAGCCAAGTGACTGAATAGTACGCAATGCTTCATCATCAATACCAATCGCACGCGGGTAATCAATCAAACTGTCCAGTTGTTCGATTACAGTGACCTGAATGCCTTGTTTACTTAAATAGTTCGCAATAGTCAAACCCACAGGGCCTGCGCCCAAGATTGCCACTTCAGTGGTGTAATTTGTTTTGTTGCTCATAGCGAATGCCCATTCAATCAATTCACATTTAAGCGTATTAACGGTGAATTTGAGGGTCTAAACAAGCTATGCCATAGTAGATATGTTGAATGAAAACAAAACAGCGGAAATACATATTATTATATAAGATATTGAAAATAAATATTTATTTAAATTGTCTACTATATGGTTTTCGGGCTTAATGATCATTTTTTTCTATCATATATAAATATTTGCTAAACATAAAAAGCGCAAGAGTTTACCTCATTCCGCTTTTTGACTTAATCTTGCTTTGCATGCAACAGCATGGAGTGAATGATTTGCAGTGAGATTTTAAAAACGTCAAAAAATAAAAATTGAATGATGACGGATTCAAAATAAATTGGATGCTTTACTATACAGTACGGAAAAAATGAAAGTGAGCATCATCATGATCCGTATGGGTGGGTGAGTTGTGCTCACTGATGAACTGATTATATCTATCTGAAAGCGAGTTGATTTTGAAACTGATTTCTCCTACTCAAGCTGTACCGACTCATATTATTTCTGGTTTTTTAGGGGCTGGAAAAACCACCTTGCTTCAACATTTGCTCAGTCAGAAGCCAGAAAATGAGGTCTGGGCGGTGTTGATGAACGAGTTTGGGCAAATTGGGGTCGATCAGCAGCTGTTACCGCAAACCCAAGGCTATGAAGTGAAAGAGCTATTGGGCGGTTGTCTTTGCTGTAGCAGCCAGTTACCGATGCAGATTGCCTTGTCGCGATTATTGTCAGAAAGCAAACCGGACCGGTTGTTTATCGAACCCACAGGGCTAGGACATCCTGCACAATTGCTGGAACAGCTGACCGAACCGCACTGGCAGCCGAGTATTGCCATGCGTGCCTTGGTGACTGTAGTCGATGGTTCCCGTTTGCATGATAGTGATTGGAGCAAGCAGAATTTATATGCCGATCAGTTAAAAGCAGCACAAATCATTGTGGTGTCCCATGCGGATACTATGAGTTTTGCAGATGATCAGGCTTTGCAGGCATTAAAGCGTGAATATCAGGCTTATCAGCAAACCTGGCTGATGAGTGGGCAAGATAAAATTCCTCTGCAACAAATTGACCTGCCTTATGTGGGAACCAGACGTAAAATTCAGCCTTTATTGAAAATCCAAAAAACATTTTCAGCTGGACAGCCTCTACCAGAAATTAAACAGTTGCCTTATCACTATGTTGAAACTGCACAAGGCTATAGTGTAGCGGGATGGAAATTGCCCAAGCGCTGGCAATTCGACTTTTATGCCTTGCTGGATTTACTGTGTGAACAGCAACAGTGGCTGCGGATTAAAGGGATTTTTAATACCAACCAGGGCTGGAAAACCTTCAATTTTAATCCCGAGCAGTTTAACTATCAGTCTGTAGAAGAAGGCGTGGATAACCGTATTGAAATTATTGTGCAGCATCCGCATGACTGGCAGTTATTTGAACAGCAACTGTTTCAGTGCCAGATTAATCCAGATCAGGATTAAAAAACATTTCAGCAAAATACGCCCAAATCTTATATGCTAGGCGCCAAATTTGAGGACTCTTTTATGGCGCTAAAAGCAACAATTTATAAGGCAGATTTGAATATTGCCAATATGGATGACCATCAATATGGTGATTATCAACTCACTATGGCTTTGCATCCTTCAGAAACCATTGAACGTTTGATGGTGCGTATTTTGGCTTATGCGCGTTTTGCTGATGATGGACCTTGATTGGGGATCATGCTCAAGTCGTGGTGGAATGGGAACGCTTACAATAAATAGATACAGGTTGCAGGCTTAGGCTTGCATCCTGATCACAAAATTACCTATACCTGAAAACAATAAAAATGAATAAAGGGAAAATATATGTATCCGGATCTCTATCGTTTGCTGATTGCCCTCGGTATTGGGGTAATTATTGGTGCAGAGCGAGAATATCGTAGAAAATCGGCCGGCCTTTGAACTATGATTATGGTCAGTTTGAGTTCCTGCCAATATTCTGACCGGGCTGGATTTGTCGGGGAAGGGGGTGATTTTTAAGGATGAAAATCATAAAAAATTGATGGCTTATTTATTGAATGATTCGAATATCCAGGAACTCTGCTTTTAAGTATAGAAATACCGATTCCCTTAAATTCTAAAGCATGCAGCTAAATCCGGTTATACTAGGCATTGAAAAATTGCTGCTCAGTTTAGGTAAATGATCATGATAAATGAATTAGAAATTATCGATTTAAAAGTAGGTGAAGGTAAAGAAGCGGTGAAAGGTGCGCTGATTACGACCCATTACACAGGCTGGCTGGAAGATGGAACCAAGTTCGATTCATCCATTGACCGTGGTAACTACTTTGAAACCGTGATTGGTACTGGTCGTGTGATTAAAGGCTGGGATCAAGGCATTATGGGCATGAAAGTCGGTGGTAAACGTAAATTAATGGTGCCGGCACACCTGGCTTATGGTGAACGTAAAATGGGTAAAATTATTCCTGCCAATTCAAACCTTATTTTTGAAATTGAACTATTTGACGTAAAAACACGTGATTAAGTGCGCCTTGATTATCGGTTAAAAAATATTCTGCAAGAGACAAGGATGAATCTTGCAGATAGGTGAAAAATAGTTTGAATTTTATTTTTTTACCGCTACATTAAGAAATAGCTAAGCGTATTTAAGGATGATTCGCTTTTTGTATAAAATTCAGAAATTAATTCATTTTTTAAAACTTTTTCTAGCAATATGTTTATGCATAGGTCTGGGGCAGAAGAAGGTCTGGGCACTTTATGAAGCCGCGCCTGAATTCTATTATTTACATCAAAAATTCTTGAATGATGTTCAGTTTACTGAAGATAGCTCTACGCCACTTAAGGGGACATGGCAGTATTATCCTGAGCAATTCATCACCCAACCCAGTTCAGTTTTAAAATCGACTAGCATAACTTTGCCAGTCTCTTTTAAAGAAATCACTGGAACTAACCAGACTTATGGCACATTTATTGGCCATTTTAAAATACCCAAGCAATTTGTAGGGCGCCGTATAGCCATTTTTATTCCCAATCAATATGGGGCTTACAAAATGTTCTTGAATGGTGATTTTATACTGCGTTTAGGAGAAGTCGGAAAAGACCCAAGCCATCATCAAACGGAAAATGCACCTAAAATTGCCTTTTTTGTGGTGGAAAAAGAGTATTTCACCATCACCATTCAGGCATCCAATTTTGATCCTCAGCATGGTGGTCTTGAAAATCCGATGCGGATAGGCATAGGTACAACCATTGGTCGCCAGTTCCAGCAGATGATGATGAGTATTGGCCTGGTGTGTGGAGCAGTCTTGGGTATTGGAATGTTTACCTTAATGTTTTCAGTATTCCAAGGAGTGATTAATCGCAGCAGTATCCGGGTTTTTGTGTTTGGTATTTTTATCCTGTTTCTGGCCTTGCATAATTTATTTTCAGCCCCTTATGCCTATACCACCTTTACCAATATCGGCTGGTTATGGGGAGCGCGTTTAGAATATCTGTTTACTTATCTGGCAGTCACTTTTTTTATCAGTTATATGTTTTTACTCAGTCGGCGTTATATGTATCCGATTGTTTACAGTGTGGCCATGTGCGTACTGATCATGGATATGATGGTGACCTTGTTTACTGTGCCTGAAGTGTTTCAGCGTTTTGCCTTTTATAGTTGGGTCATTAGCCCGATTGTCATTGTAAATTTTGGCTACGGTTTTTATCTGACCCTGAAATCAAAAGAGCAATATTCCAGCGTCAATGTATGGGCGATAATTTTATTATGTGTGACCTTTTTTCATGATTTCTTGTTGACCTTAAATTTACTCGATTCATTTAATCTTTCATTTATTTCAACCAGTTTCTATGCTTTGCTGATTATGTTTCAGCAGTCAAAAAACTATGCACAGCATACCTCGCATATTGAGCAATTGAATAGTAGCTTACTTGAGCTGAATAGTTCTCTGGATCATAAAGTACAGGAGCGCACTTCACAGTTACATCAACTGAACCAGAAGCTAGAGCGACAAATTCAAATAGACGCATTAACCGGGGCTTTTAACCGTCGGGCTTTAAATGCTGAAATTCAGCGATTATTTACCCTGACACAAAATCATACCCATTATAGTCTGGCATTTGCCATGTTAGATGTGGATTATTTTAAAAACTATAATGATTACTATGGGCATTTGAAGGGGGATGTAATTTTGCAAGATTTGGTCAAGCTGATCCAGCAGGCCTTGCCTGAATCTGCTTATGTTGCCCGCTACGGTGGGGAAGAGTTTGCCATTATTTTGCATAATATTCCGAGTCAAGTGGTCTTGAATGTGTTGCAGCAGGTTTTAAATGCAGTCAGAGATGCTCAATTTGAACATTTAAACCGGCCTGATCAAAAACAGTATGTGACTTTAAGTATGGGGGTGGCATGGATGGATCGAAATCATCCCTATAGCGATATTCATGAACTGATGAAAGCTGCCGATATCCAGCTTTATGCAGCCAAGGATGCCGGACGGGATCAATATCAGCCCTCTAGAACTTAGTTTAAATTTTGTGGATATTTAACCTTTTTTTAGCTCTTTTGACTAAAATAAAAAGTAGGTATGCCAGTTAAAGTATGATGATCTTAATCACAGTTCCTCTATTTTTAAACGTTTCATTTTCAAAAAATTATTATTTTTTAAGCTTCATTTCAGCTTGATTGGATAAAAAGACAGATTCAGAGTTCTGAACGTCGTAAATCATGAAAAGGGTAGTTTTCTATTGATTAATGATGCTACGTGTTCAGAGCATAAAATGTTTTTTGAGCACCATTCAATGAAGACTCGCTTGCTGTCCACCTTGCTTTCTGCTTCTCTTTCCGCCGTTTTATGTCAGATGCCTCATTTAGCCTGGAGTAAAACACTACCATCCAGCAATCCCACCCTCACGGTGATTGGCTACCATGAAATTACCGATCGTCAATCGGCATTGATTCCTGACTATTCGGTAACGACCCAGCAGTTTCAGCAACATATCAGTTGGCTTAAAAATAATGGTTTTCATTTTATTAATGTTGATCAGCTGATTAAAGCGCACGAAGGGAAATATCGCTTGCCGAGCAAACCGGTTTTATTAACGGTGGATGATGGCTATGCATCATTTTATAAAAGTGCCTATCCGGTGACCAAAGCCAATAAAATTCCCGTGGTGCTGGCGGTCGTGGGTTCATGGCTAGAGCCTAAAGCAGGTCAAAGCGTTGACTTTTCAGGTGAGAAAATTCAGCGTAGTCAAATGTTGTCCTGGACTGAATTGAAAGAGATGCAGGACAGTGGTCTGGTCGAAATTGCCAGTCATAGCTATAACCTGCATCGCGGCATCTTGGGCAATCCGCAGGGCAATATGGAACCGGCGGCAGTGACACGGTTATACGATCCTAAATCTGCCAGTTATGAAACCGAACGTCATTATCAGCAACGGATTACAGGTGACTTAAAGCAGAATAACCAGTTATTGACTGCACATGGTTTGAAATCACCTCGTGTGATGGTTTGGCCCTATGGTCACTATAATATGCAAACCGTAAAAATTGCCAAACAGTTAGGTATGCCGGTGGCGATTAGTCTGGACGATGGTGCAGATTCGGCTAAAGATTCATTGGGGCAGCTCAACCGTATTCTGATTGAAGGCAATATGACGACTGCGGATTTAGCTCAGGAGATTCAAAATCGTCAGCAACATTTAGGCGACAATAACCGTCCGCAAAAAATCATGCATATCGATCTGGATTACATTTACGACAAAGATCCTATTCAGCAGGAACGTAATCTGGATCACTTGCTTGACCGGATTGTGGCGATGAAAGTCAATACCGTGTATCTGCAAGCCTTCTCCGATCCGGATGCCAATGGTTCTGCGGATATGGTGTATTTCCCGAACCATTATTTGCCCATGCGTGCCGACCTGTTTAACCGTGCTGCCTGGCAAATTCAAACCCGTACTCAAGTCAGCCGGGTCTATGCCTGGATGCCATTACTGGCCTGGGAATTACCAAAAGATAACCCGGTGTCTAAAGATGTGGTGGTGACCCAGCAAGCCGATGATTCTAACCATCTGAATATGGGCTATCATCGTTTAAGTCCTTTTTCTGCCGATGCGCGTAAAACCATTGCCGGTATTTATCAGGATCTGGCCAAATCAGTGCCATTTAACGGCATTTTATTCCACGATGACACCACTTTATCAGACTATGAAGATGCCAGCCCTGATGCTTTAAAAGCCTATGCTGCGATAGGCTTACCGACCGATCTGGCCAAAATCCGTAATAACGATGCCGAGCTGGAAAAATGGACCGGATTTAAAACCAGATACATTGATGACTTTGCCATGCAACTGGCGCAAGAAGTCCGTCAGTATCATCCATTTTTGCTGACTGCGCGTAATTTATATGCCCAGGTTGCCCTGCGGCCTTATGCTGAAAACTGGTATTCACAGTCTCTGGAACAGTCGATCAACCGTTATGACTTCACTGCAATCATGGCAATGCCCTATATGGAGCAGGCCGCAGATAGCGATGCTTTTTATCGGGACATCGTTAATCGCGTGAAGCAATATCCGAATGGCATGAAGAAAACCGTCTTTGAATTGCAGTCAGTGAACTGGCGAACCAATCAACGCGTTCCTTCCAATGAAATAGCCAGAACCATTGAGTCTTTATATACTCAAGGGGTGATGCATGAAGCGTATTATCCAGATGATCCGATTCAGGACTATCCAGATACAGGCGTGTTACGCAAAGCCTTTGATATGAAATCCAGCAAACTTATTCCTTAAAGGAATTCCATATGTCAACGCTGCAGCATTTTTGGCATTCTGCATTGCACTTTGTTTTTTATTATCCATTATTTATGTCGTATTTATGGATGATCGGTGCACTGATTTTCTACTGGAAAGAACGACAGGATCCGCCGTATCAGCAGCCTGAGGCATTACCTGATTATCCTAAGGTGGCTGTACTGGTGCCTTGTTTTAACGAAGGTGATAATGCCGAAGAAACATTGGGTCATGCACTGGCGCTGGATTATCCAAATTTTGAGGTCATTGCGATCAATGATGGCAGTTCCGATAACACCGCAGCCGTGTTAAACCGTCTGGCAGACCGGTATGAAAAATTGCGTGTAGTGCATTTGGCACATAATCAGGGTAAAGCCATGGCCTTGCAGGCTGGCAGCTTGCTCACCGATGCAGAATATTTGCTCGGCATTGATGGTGATGCCTTGCTTGATCCGCATGCTGCGACCTGGATGTTACGGCATTTTCTGCAGGATGAAACCGTGGCTGCGGTCACCGGTAATCCGCGAATTCGTACCCGTTCGACATTGATTGGACGTATTCAGGTGGGAGAATTTTCTTCCATTGTCGGCATGATTAAACGGGCACAACGCAGCTTTGGTCGGCTGTTTACCGTTTCTGGCGTGATTACTGCCTTTCGTAAAAGTGCGGTACATGAGGTCGGCTACTGGTCACCTGACATGCTAACCGAAGATATCGACATTACCTGGAAGCTGCAACGTGCAGGCTGGAATATTCACTTCGAACCGAATGCCCTGGTCTGGATTTTAATGCCGGAAACATTCAAGGGCTTGTGGAAACAGCGGCTACGCTGGGCCATGGGCGGGGCACAGGTGCTGATTAAAAATATAGATGTGCTGTTTCAACCGAAACTGAATTTTTTATGGCCGCTGCTGTGTGAGCTGGTTCTGACTTTGGTATGGTCTTATTTGATGCTGTTTATGGCCGTTCTCTGGTTAATCCATTTTGTGCTTCCATTGGGCATATCGGGCATTAGTTCACCATTTTTACCCTATGGCACCGGCATGCTTTTGGGCGTGACCTGCCTATTGCAGTTTGCGATCAGCAAATGGATGGACAGCCGTTATGAACCTTCGCTAGGCAAAAATTACTTCTGGATGATCTGGTATCCCTTTGTGTTTTGGCTGATCACCCTGACGGCCAGTATCGTGGCATTTCCTAAAGTATTGTTACGCGGCAATGGCCAGCGCGCACGCTGGGTCAGTCCAGACCGCGGGATGCGTAATTCCAAACTCAATAATGAAGAAGTCATCCATGAAAAATAATCCTTTAATTATTGATTTACGTCATTGCTTGCCGTGGCATAAACGTTATGCATCACATACCTCTACCGCCATGATGTGGGCGGTATGGCTGTTGTTATGGCGACCGTTGTTGATTGTGCTGGGGATTGTGAGCCTGCAAAAACAGCATGTGTTGCATCAGCTTTTTTCTGCCTTTGGTTTGGGCATTGAACATGGCGTGAGTGCATTATTGGCCTGTGCTGTGGGCTTGCTGCTATGGTCGAATTTTGTTCCTGCAAAAACAGTAAAGACAAGCTCTGCCAAAAATATTGCCGATTATGGACAGCATTTTGGTTTGGCTGTGGAAGAAATCGAACAGGGACGCCAGCAAAAGGTCAGCGTGGTTCATCATGATGAACACGGCAAAATCATTCATATTGAATAACAGATTTTTTTATCTGTACCCAAAACCAAGAAAATCCCGGGTTGGCATCCAGCCCGGGATTTTTCTATTTTATTTTATCGGCTATTTGCCCGGTACGCGCAACGCATAGCAGGCTAAACCCGTACACAGTAACAGCAATCCCAGGATGAAATGTGAGCTGAGCATTTCGTGATTAAGCCATGTGCCCCATAGTGTAGCCAGTACGGGGCAAATGATGTTCATCAGCATCAGTGTAGTGGGCTTGACTTTGTTCAGCAGCTGATAATAAAAAATCATTGCCAGTACAGATGAAAATACTGCGCTATAGACAATTGCAATAGCGGTATCTAACGACGGCAGCTCATCTGGCATGTCGGAGGAGAAAAAGGGCAGCAAGCTACAATAACCCAGCCATGACATGATGGTAGCACCGGTCATCTGACTGATCGGATGGATATTTGCAGCAACCGCACGCACAGCAAATGCAGAAAATACATACAAAAGCATGGCCACGATTTCCAAACCAATGCCAAATCTATCCAATAACAGGTTTTGCGCGTTTAAGCCCAGTGCGAAATATAAGCCCAACATACCCATCAGCAAGCCCAGCCATTGATAAGCGTTAAATTTTTCACTGCGAAAAATATAAATGGCCACTAAACCCGAGACAAAGGGAGCACTACCATAAATGATTGAAATCACCGTGGAAGGTACCCTGGATGCGCCCATATAGCAGAAGGCCATGGAGGCAAAGAGGCCGAGAGCACCCGCGGCATAGCTGAGTAAAGCTTGCGGGTGCACCGGTACTTTGACCTTGAAGTAGGCTTGACAGGCTAGAGCAATCGGTATGGCCAAGCTAAACCGGATAAATAAACCCCACGCCCAATGAATTTCATGCACTGTCCAGACGGCTGAAAGCGGAGTGAGTGACCAAATCAGCACAACAGTAATAAATTGACCGGCTGTAGCAAAGCGTGAGTTTTGGTTAAAAGGGGCTACAACCGGTTTGGACAGTGGTGTGGGGAATCCATTTTTATTGATTGGATTATTCATCAGCTTTTTCCTTGTTTTTAGGCAATAAAAAAGGCCGCTATTGAGGCGACCTTGGGGTATTTTTTACTTAGTGATTTATTCTAAATCATCATCAGGGTACAGTTTCCAAGGCACCTCATGTAAAAACTCCACACGTCGTGAACCAGCCTGGTTGACCTGAAGATCCCAAGCGAGGCAAGTGACAAGCGTATATTGAGCAGATGAAGAAATAGGGAACATGAGTAAAATTCCTTGGCATTCTTTTTTATAACATAAAATTTTAAAAATCGTATAATTTTTATTCAAATTGTTTATATAATAGGACTTACGCATTGAC
>JADHEF010001759.1_pt1 | contig 11906 bp, 11 predicted proteins | sample 8952391 | NCBI WGS metagenome assembly JADHEF01 (sample SAMN16124439, study PRJNA663245) | bioreactor sludge metagenome | isolation source: sludge (nitrite) | place: India:Bengaluru | collected 2019-02-28
AACGCCTCGCCCATCTGGAAATCGGTTTGTTGCGCACGCTGGCCGAGACCAGCGCGCAAGCGCCGCGTCATACCGGCTGCCTGATCGAAGTCGATGCGGCACAAGCCTGGGTGATGGTGTTCGAGCGCGGCGTGCTGGTGCGGGTGCGGGCGCGGCGCGAACGCGATCCGCTCGGCGTCCACGCGGCCGCCGAGACCGAATGGGCCGCGCATCGGGCGCTACGGCCGGCAGCCGCTTCGGCGCCGACACCGGCATCCGCGCTTGCGCCGGCCGCGGCGTTGGAACAGCACGTCGGGCCGGCCTGGCGCTTCGGTCCGCGCGCGCAGGCGCTCGGGTTCGATCGGCATTGGCCCGGCTTGCCCTTGGCGAAGGCGGCCTGATGTACCGCCCGCAGACGCTGCAACTCGATTACGCGCGCCCGCCGACGGTGCCGCGTCTGGCCTGGCTGTTGCTGGCCTGCGGCGCGTTGGCGACGGCGATCGCCGGCGTCGAAGTCGCCGCGCGCTGGGAACGCGTCGAAGCCTTGCGGGTGCAGACCGAACGCTTGAACGCCACCGCCGCGGCGGCGCGCGAACAAGTGCGCCGCGCGCCGCGCGCCGGCAGCGAGAACGCGGGCGACCGCGCGTTGCGCAACGATGCTTTGCGCATCGAACGCGAACTCGATCGGCCGTGGTGGCCCTTGCTCGATGTGCTCGAAGCCAATGTGGCCGATGAGGTGCATCCGGTGCAATTGTCATTCGACCCCGAGTTCCGTCGCGCCACGCTGCAGATCGAAGCCAAGTCGCTCGATCGCGTGTTCGCCTATCTGCATCGGCTGGCCGCGGTCGAGGGCGTGGCGCGCGCTTCGGTGGTTCAGCACGAATGGCGCGAGGTTGGCGGAGTGCGTGTGCTCAGCGCGCGTCTGATGCTCGAAGCCGGGCCGTCGGCGCCGGCAGCCGCGGCACGGCCCGCCACGCTGGCCGCGGCGGCGCAAGCCGGCGCGATGCGCGCCCCGGAGCGGCCATGAAACCGGCGGCTCAGACGACGCCGGCCTGGCTGGCGCGCCTGCAACAGGCCCGTGCCTGGGTCGCGCATGCGTTGCTGCGATTGGGCTGGCCGGGCTGGGTCGGGCTGGCCATGCTCGCGCTGGCGCTCGGGGCGGGCCTGGGCCTCGTCATGCTCGACGCGCTGGCCGCCGAGCGCGGCGCCGAGCTGGCCGATGCGCGGCGCGACGCGGCGCTCGCGCGCGCCTTGCCGGTGCCCAAGACGGCCAATGGCGATGCCCAGGTCTTGCTCGCACGCTTCGATACCGCCGAGCGTCTGCCCGATCTGGTCGAGGATGTGCATCGGCGCGCCGCCGAATTCTCGATCGAGATCGAACAAGCCGAATACCGCGCCCAGGCCGATCTGGGCGGGCGGGCGCTGCGTTGCGAATTCGTGCTGCCGGCGCGCGGCAGCTACCCGAATCTGCGCAATTGGCTCACCGCGGTCTTGCGTGCGCATCCGGGCGCGACGGTGCTCGAATTCAGCTTGCGCCGCAGCGGCGAAGGCGCAGGCCGGCTCGATGCGCGCGTGCGCTTGGCCGCCTACCTGAGGAGCGGCGCATGAACGGCCGGCGCTGGCTTTGGGCGGTGTTGGCCGCGACCTTGCTCGCGACCGGCTGGACCGCCTTCAGCGACGATGGCGCGGTGTCGTCGGCACCGGCGTCCGCGCGCGCGCCCGGGCGCGTCGCCGGCGCGGCACCGAACCCGACGCTCGCGCGCCAGACGGTGCCGGACCCGCTCGTCGCGAGCACCGGCGCCGCGGGCGGGCCTTTGATGGCGCCGGGCCCGCTCAAGAATCCGCCCGACGATCCGCCGCCGCCCGCCCGCCCCGACGTGCGGCGCGCGGTGGTGGATGTGTTCGCCGCCTACGGGTGGCAACCGCCCCCGCCGCCGCCCGCGCCGGTGGTGCCGACCAAGCCGAGCGCGCCGCCGTTGCCCTTCGTGTATGCAGGCCGTGTCATCGCCAACGGCCAGACGCAATACCTGCTGTTGGAGCAAGGACGGCTGCATAGCGTCGCGGCCGGCGCCGAACTCGGCGATTACACCTTCGAATCGGCGTCCGACGCCCAACTGTCGTTCCTGCATCGTCCGACCGGCGAGCGTCAGACGCTCGCGCTTGCCCCAACGTCCGCCCAGCCATGAATCCGCGCGCCCTGCTTGCCCTGTTGTTCGCCGTCGTCGTCCTCGCCGCTTGCGGCACGCCCGCGGCGATCCGCGACAGCCGCGCCTTGCTCGCCGACGGGCGGTATGAAGAAGCCGTGGCGGTGCTCGCGCGCGCTTCGGCCGAACGCCCCGACGACGCCGAAATGCGCAGCAGTTACGCGCGCCAGCGCGAACTCGTGGTCGCCCGCCTGGTCGCCGGCGCCGACGACGCCGCGCGCAACGGCCGGCTCGATCTTGCCCAGCAGGACTACGAGCGCGTGCAGCGCATCGAGCCCGCGAACGCGCGCGCGCGCGACGGGCTGGCGCTGTTGATGGTGCAGCGCCGTCTGGCCGAGGAAGTGGCGCGCGCGAGCGCGCAGATCGAGCGCGGCGAATTCGAGGCCGCCGAGGAACGCCTGGCGCGCGTGCTGCGCGAAGACGCCGTCAACGCGCCGGCGCGCAAGGCCATGCAAGCGCTGCGCGATCGCCAGGCGCGCGCCCAGGCCGCGGCCAAACCCGCCGCGCCGCCGTTGCAAAAGCCGATCACGATCGAGTTTCGCGATACGCCCTTGCGCAGCGTGTTCGAAGTGCTGGCGCGCAACGGCGGCGTCAATTTCGCGTTCGATCGCGAGGTGAAACAAGACGCGCGGGTCACGCTGTTCGTGCGCAACGCGCCGGTCGATGACCTGATCCGCATCGTGCTCGCGACCAATCAGCTCGAACGCAAGACGCTCAACGAGAACACCTTGCTCATCTATCCGGCCACCCAGGCCAAGCAGCGCGAATACCAGGAACTCGTCACGCGCAGCTTCTTTCTGGTGAACGCCGATGCCAAGCAGGTGCAGAACATGCTGCGCACCATGGTCAAGTCGCGCGACATCTATGTGGACGAGCGCCTGAATCTGGTCTCGATCCGCGATACCGCCGACGCGGTGCGCTATGCCGAGCGTATGGTCGATCTGATCGATCGCGCCGAACCCGAGGTGATGCTCGAAGTCGAGGTCATCGAGATCAGCCGCGCGCGCGCCCGCGAACTGGGCTTGCAATTCCCGACCAGCGTCCAGGCCGATGCCGCCTTGCCGGTCGCGACCAATGTGAACACCGGGCGCATCGATCTGAACCACATGGACCTGGTGGCGACCATCGCGAGCCCCGCGTTGCGCCTGAACCTGACCGCGTCCGACACCGACGCCAATCTGCTCGCCAATCCGCGCATCCGGGCCAAGAACCACGAAAAGGCCAAGGTCCTGATCGGCGAGAAGCTGCCGGTGTTCACTTCGACCGCGGTCCAGAACGCGGGGGTGTCGTCGTCGGTGTCGTATATCGATGTCGGGCTCAAGCTCGAAGTCGAACCCAACATCTACCTCGATGATGAAGTCGGCATCAAGGTCCAGCTCGAAGTCAATTCCAATCTCGGCGAGATCAGTTCCGGCGACGGCAATACCACGGCATACAAGATCGGCACCCGCACCGCGCAGACCAATCTGCGCCTGCGCGACGGCGAGACCCAGGTGCTCGCGGGCCTGATCAACCAAAACGAAAGCGAAACCTTGTCGAAGCTGCCGGGCCTGGGCGATGTGCCCGGCGTCGGCCGGCTGTTCTCGAACAACAAATTTTCGCGCGACAAGAGCGAGATCGTCTTGCTGATCACGCCGCGCATCGTGCGCAACATCGTCTCGCCCGATCTGGCGGCGGTCGCGCTCGCGTCGGGCACCGAGACCGATGTCGGCGCGCCGCCTTTGAGCCTCGCGCGCCTGGCGCCCAATGCCTTCGCATTGCGCTCGGATGGCGGGCGTGTGAACGCGCCCGAGCCGATGCCGAACGCCGAGGCGAACGGCGCCGCCAACGGCACCGAAGCCACGAACGGCGATCCCGGCCCGAACGCGAACGCTGCCGTGGGCGCGAGCCCCAACGCGGGTGCGAACGGCGAGGCCAAGGGCGCCGATGCGCGCGCCGTTCCCAGCTTGCGCGCGCCCGACCAGGTGGCGGTCGGCAAGCCCTTCGAAGTCGCGATCGATCTCAATGCGCCCGGCGTCGCCGAAGCCGATGTGGTGCTGTCGTTCGATCCGCAATTGCTCCAGGCCCAAGGCGGCAGCGCGGGCAAGGCCAGCGTGCATCTGGCGGCGGCCGGACGCAACGGCGGCGCCTTGAGCGGCAGCGTGACCATGAGCGCTTCGGCGGTCGGCGCCGGCAGCGCGACCATCCAGGTGGTGGCCGGCAGTTATGTCGATCAGGACGGCAAACGGCGCGCGCTCGGCACCGAGGCCTCGGCCAAGGTCGGGATCGGGCCATGAGGCGGCGCGGCTTCACCCTGATCGAACTCGTCATCGCCCTGGCGATCCTGGCGGTGGTGGTCAGCATGGCCGCGCCGGTGCTCCGGTTGCAGACCCAGCGCCAGAAGGAAGCCGAGTTGCGCCAGGCGCTGCGCGACATCCGGACCGCGCTCGACGCCTACAAGAAGGCCGGCGAGGACGGCGAGATCACGCGCCGCGCCGATCAGTCCGGGTACCCGGCGCGGCTCGAAGACCTGGCGGCGGGCGTGCCCGACCTCAAAGACCCGAGCGGGCGGCCCAAATATTTTCTGCGCCGGATTCCGCGCGACCCGATGAATCCCGACTCGCACCTCGCGCCCGCCGACACCTGGGGCTTGCGCAGTTACGCGAGCCCGCCCGAGGCCCCGGCGGCCGGCGACGATGTGTTCGATGTGTATTCGCTTTCGGCCGGCACCGCGATCGATGGGACGCATTACCGTGATTGGTGAAGCCTTCCGTCGCCGGCGCGGCTTCACGCTGATCGAGCTGCTGGTCGTGCTCGCGATCGTGGCCTTGATGCTCACCTTGGTCACGCCGCATTACCTCGCCCATGTGCGGCGCTCGAAAGAGACCGCGCTGCGCGGCTCCTTGCAGGTCATGCGCGAAGCGATCGACAAATTCGAGGGCGACCAGGGCCGCTTGCCCGACAACCTCGACGAACTCGTGCAACGCCATTACCTGCGCGCCGCGCCGCAAGACCCGATCACCGAACGCACCGACACCTGGGTCGAACAACGCGCCGGCGAAAGCCCCGCAGCGGCGCCCGGCGTGGCGCGCGACGGTCTGACCGATGTGCGCAGCGGCGCGCCCGGCACCGCCCTCGATGACACCCCATACGCCGCATGGTGAGCGCGCGCCTGCCGCCGCGGGCGCCGGCGCGCGGTTATGCGCTGGTGCTCGCGCTCTTGATGGTGGTCGCGGTCGCGCTGGCCAGCACCGCGGCGGTGTTGCGCTGGCAGACCGAGATGCAGCGCGAACGCGAACGCCAGTTGCGCTTCGCCGGCACGCAATACGCGCAGGCCATCGCGCGCTATGTGATGGCGGTGCCCACCGCGCAGCAATATCCGCGCAGCCTCGACGACTTGCTCGAAGACCGCCGCTTTCCGATGCCGCGCCGGCATTTGCGTCGGCGCTATGTCGATCCGATGACCGGGCAGGACGATTGGGTGCTGATCCAGCAAGACGGGCGCATCGTCGGCCTGCACAGCCGCAGCACCGCCGCGACCCTCAAGCAAGAAGGCGGCACGCCTTCGACCTACGCCGATTGGCAGTTCGTCGCCGCCGTGACGGTCCAAGGCAAAGTCGGCAACACCGCCGGCGGCACGCCGACCACGCCCACCACCCCCGTCACGCCCACGGTCCCGGCCGATCCGCCGGTCGTGACGCCGACCGCGCCCAACACGCCCGAAGCGCCGCAGAGTTGCTACATCCAGTACATGGAAGCCGTGACCGCCTGCAATCAATTGGGCACCGGCCGCGAAGACCAGATCAGTTGCCGCGCCCAGGCCGGCCGCGCGATGCGCGATTGCCGTCGCGCCCATCCGAATTGATGCCCTCACCGACACCGCGTTCCGCGCCCAGGAGACTTACATGCAATCCACGCTGCGCCTGACCCTGATCGCCTTGTGCGTGTGCGCGATGCCCGCGCGCGCCTTCGAGGACCTGCCCGATCCGACCGCGATCCGCCTGACCCCGCGCGCCGAGCGCGGCATCGCGGCACCGGGCTCGGTAGAAGCGCGCGATCGGCGCTTTCGCGAGCTTGCGCGCACCGGCAACGATGCGCCGCGTTTGGATCGCGACCGCGCGCTCGTCGATGAGGCGGCCTTGCTCGTCGCGATCGAGCGCGGCGACCAGGCCGCCGTCGATGCGCAATGGCAGGCCCTGGGGGCCGATGCCGCCGGGCTGGCGGCCGCGCACGAAGGCCTGGTGGCGGCGGCGTACGCGGGCCGCAAGGAACTGGTCCGGCGTTTTCTCGCCCGCGGCGCGGACGCCGATCATCTCGCGCGGCGCGGCGCGGCGGCCGGGCTCACGCCGCTCGCCGCCGCGGTGCTGCGCGACGATCCTTTGCTCGCGCATAGCCTGTTGCAGGCCGGCGCCGATCCGGATCGCCGGGCGGGCAATGGCAAGACGCCCCTGGTGCTCGCGATCGAACTCGGGCGCGAGCGCGTCGCGCGCGAGTTGTTGGAGGGCGGCGCCGATCCGCGCCTCGAAAGCCATGGCCAGCGTGCACTGGCCTTGGCTGCGCTCTGGGGCCGCACCCGGCTCATCGATTGGCTGACCCGGATGGGCGAAGACCCGAACGAACCCGATGCGCGCGGCCAGGCGCCCTTGCAACTCGCGATGGCCGAGCAACAGGTCGGGGCGGTGCGCGCGCTGTTGCGCGTCGGCGCCGATCCGGCGCGCATCGGCATGACGCCGGACCTGGTGCTGCTGGCGGTGGGCGCGGAGCCCGCCGGTCCTGTGGCGCAATGAGCCGGACGGCTCACCCCCGAGTCGCGTTTTAGACGCGCGCTGTCACCTCTGCTCACTAATTTGTGGGGGGCGGTAAAGGAACCGCTGGGGGAGAGCGCGGCACGTGGTCGCTTTCCCTCCAACGTGAGACCACTTACTCGGGAGGTTTTTCCATGAATTTCAAGAAGCTTGCTGTCGCTGGCGCGATCGTCGCCGGCATGGCCTTCGCGCAAGGCGCGTCGGCGTCGATCGCTCCGACCACGCTCGGTTCGACGGGCTCGGACATGTTCTTCACGATCTGGGACGATGTGACCAAGACGTCCTACACGCTCGACACCGGCCTGCGCCTCAATGATTTCTACGCCGCGGTCAATGGCGCCGGCGTGAACTCGGCCAACCCGTACACGCTGAACTACACGGCCGACGCCACGCTGACGTCCTGGCTCGCCGACAAGGATGTGTCGACGCTGTCGTGGAACGTGTTCGCCGGCGACTCCACCGGGACCAGCGGTTCCAACGTGATCACGGGCAAGGACACGGCGACCGGCCTGTCGTACATCCAAGGCGGCAACCGCTACATCCTGACCACGCACGAAGACGTGTCCTACCGCATCAACTCGGTGTTGAGCGGCCTGAACACCGGCGTGACCCAAGCGGTGAACCAATACGGCTTCGAGCAAACCGCGGCATCGACCTACAACACCAACGGTTCGACGCTCACCTCGTTCGCCGAAGATCCGGTCTCCTTCACCGGCAACACGACCTGGGGCTGCACGATGGGCGGCAACTTCACGTCCGGTCAAGCCTGCCAACTCGGCACCGGCAGCATCGATTTCTGGAGCGTGACGACCTCGTCGATGGAACCGGGCGATCAAGCCGCCACCTTCAAGATGGGTGCCTGGACCCTGGCCGCGAACGGCAATCTGTCGGGTTCGTTCTACACCACCGCGGTGCCGGAACCCTCGTCGGTCATGTTGATGCTGGCCGGCCTGCTGTCGCTCGGCGCGGTCGCGCGTCGCCGCATGAAGTAATCCGTTTTTGAGTCAACCCGCGCGCTGCCGATCCGGTGCCGCGCGGGCAGCAGCACCCCAAATCATTGCAAAGGAACAACCCATGAAGCGCAATCTTCTGGCCGCCGCGTGCGGTCTCGCGTTCGCGGCCTTCGCCGGCCAAGCGAGCGCCACGTCGACGATCTCGACCCCGTTCGACACGCCCGATTACACGGTCTACCTGTCGGGCGCCTCGGCCGCGCAAAACGGCATCGGCGAAATCGCCAACCAGGTCTTCGACATGACGAAGCCCTTCTATGTGTTCATCGACGACACCGCGGGTTCGAACTATCGCGGCTACTTCGGCGTGACCAAGTCCGGCGTGATCTCGTCGGGTCAAAAGACCGTGCTGTTGATCAACCGCGCCAAGGGCGGCTCGATCTTCGGCATCAACCCGATCGCGCGCCAAGAAAACATCCAGACGCTGCGCGTCAGCAGCGCGACCTGCACGCTGAGCTCTTCGTTCTCGATCTCGGGCCTGACCGCGACCGCCTATTACACCGGTTGCGGCACCACCGGTAGCGACGCCAATCCCGCCGACACGACCGGCCGCATCCCCGACTTCGGCGTGGCCGACGTCGCGCCCTACATGTTCCAAAACCCGTACAACGTCGAGCCGGGCGCGAGCGCGCTGAGCAAGGCGGAACTCGCGAAGCTCACGTCGCAAAGCGTGTACGCGTTGATGTTCGGCGTGGCCGTCACCGACTCGGTGCCCGACAGCGTGAACGTCAGCCGCAACATCTACGGCCAGTTGCTGTCCGGCAAGGTGCAGAGCTGGAGCAAGATCGCCGGCGCCGGCGCCGGCAATGTGGTGGTCTGCCGCCGCGTTTCGGGTTCGGGCACGCAAGCGACCTACGGCTGGTTCTTCGGCGGCTTCCCCTGCACCTCGGGCAACATCGCGTCGAGCGTGAACGCGCCGCTGGCGGGTGAATCCGATTCCACGAGCTACGGCCCCTACATGGGCGCCGGTTCGGGCACCTCGGCCGATCCGTACATCATGGATCCGACCGCCGGTTACACCGTGATCGAACTCGGTTCGTCGGGCGATGTGCGTAACTGCCTGAAGACCGCGAACGCCGGTGGCACGCTGAACTACAGCAAGTACGAAGTCGACCAGTTGTCGGGCGTCGCGCAGACCAACTACTACCGCGTCACGTTCCCGGCCGGCAGCAAGGCGGTCGGCATCCTCTCGCTGGACAGCGCCGGCAAGGAAGACGGCTGGAGCTTCCGCGCCCTCGAAGGCACGGGCCGCCTGGCCAAGTCGCTGAGCACGGACACCGCCGCCCCGGCCTTCACCGGCACCGGCGTCGGCCCGACCCACCAAAACCTGCTCGAAGGTCTGTACGACCTGGTCGGCGAAGGCAGCTACCAGTACAACACCACGGCGTACAACGCCTTCTCGACCGACAAGAAGCAGTTCATCACGGCCTTCATCAATGCCGCCGGCAATCCGACCACCCTCGACGCCATCTCCGGCGTGCAAGGCGTGAAGGCGGCCTACTCGGCGCTGCCCTCGAAGTACACGGCGACCATCAATTCGGCGACCGGCCTGGTCTCGAACAATGTCGCGCGTGCCGACCGTGCGGGCAACCAATGCGGTCCGTTGGTGCGCAAGTACTGATCGACGGCTGACCGGTATCGAGAACGCCGTCAGCGCGTTCACGGCCGCCGAGGCGGGAGATGCCCGCCCGGCGGCCGATGCCGAACCCGATGCGATTTGAACCCGGCCGCCCGGCCGGGTTTTCTTTTGGCGACGGCCGAATAGTTCTTTCGGCTCATGCCCGGCCGGCGCCGGGGCCATGACCGCTACATCTTGCAAGCCGAACATTTCCGGGTGTTGTGTCGCCGATCCCCATTCTGTTTGCCTTCGATGCTGCGCTTCTTGTTCCTATTCCTGTGCTGCGTACTCGCTGCGGCTGCGGCGCGAGCCGATGAGGCGCCCGCGGCCGCGCCGCGCTTTGCCGTGCTCGAATACCAGATCGAAGGCAATACCGTATTGCAGCCGGTGGCGATCGAGCGCGCGGTCACGCCTTTTCTTGGACCGGGGCGCAGCCTCGCCGACATCCAGGCCGCGCGTGCGGCGCTCGAAAAGACTTACCAGGACGCCGGCTATCTGACCGTGGCGGTCGATGTGCCGGAACAAAAGATCGGTCCCGACGGGGTGGTGCGCCTGCGCGTGGTCGAAGGCAAGGTCGATCGTCTGCGCATCACCGGCGCGCAACACACCCTGGCTTCCGAGGTGCGCCAGACCGCGAGCGCGGTGCGCGAAGGCGAGGTGCCTTATTTCCCCGACTTGCAGCGCCAGCTCGGGGCCCTGTCGGCGACGCCCGATCGGCAGGTCGCGCCTTTGCTGCGTCCGGGCGCGGTGCCGGGCACGGTCGAGGTCGAACTCGCGGTCGATGACAAGCCGGCGCTGCACGGCACGCTCGCGCTGAACAACAAACAAAGCCCGCAGACCGAGCGCGGGCGCATCGAAGCCATCGCGCATTACGACAACCTGTTCCAGGCCCGCCATTCCTTCGGCCTCGGGTATATCGCCAACCCGCGCGCGCGCGACGAAACCGAAGTGCTGCTCGCCAATTACGCCGCCCCGCTCGGCAACGATGGCCGCGCGCTCGCGCTCAACTATTTGCGCTCGAACAGCAATCTGCCGACCAGCGCGGCCGGCGGCGGTCTGGTGATCGGAAAAGGCGATGTGTTCGGCTTGCGCTATGCGCAGCCGCTGCCGGCGCGCGCCGGTGTGTTCCACATGCTGAGCCTCGGATTCGACTGGAAGAATTTCAAGGAAACACAGCATCTGCTCGACACCGATTTCGACAGCCCGATCCGTTATCTGCCGTTCCAGATCGGCTACAACGCGAGCCTGACCGACGGCCCGGTGCAATGGCGCTGGGACTTGAGCCTGAGCTTCGCGTCGGCGTCTATCCTGCGTCGCGACCTGCCCGAGCCCTGCGACGCGGTCGCGCTCGACGGCACCGGCTACAACTACCGGCTCATCACCGATCAGTTCGAATGCAAGCGCGCCGGTGCGAGCGGCAGCTTCTCGGTGCTGCGCGGCGCGTTGGCGCGCTCGCAGCGCTTCGAGAACGGTTGGGGCCTCGACGCCGCGCTCGACTGGCAATACGCGAACGAGCCCTTGATCTCGAATGAGCAATTCGCGGTCGGCGGGGTCGACAGCGTGCGCGGCTATCTCGAATCGGAGGCCAGCGGCGATCGCGGCGCGCGCCTGCAATTGCAATTGAACACGCCCGACCTGTGGCCGTTCGGCGGCGCGGCGCAATGGCTCTGGGGGGTGTTCTTCGACGCCGCGCATACCGAACTCGTGGACGCGCTGGCCGGCGAAATCCCGACCCGCAGCCTGCGCTCGGCGGGGCTGGCGACCGAATTGCAGCTCGGCCGCGATCTGAAATTCAACCTGTCGATCGCCGAAGCGCTCGCGCCCGCGGCGACCACCCGGCGCCATGCGCGGCGCATGCACGCAAGCCTGAACGCCGCGTTCTGAACCGAAAGGCCCGCCATGTCCCTCCAGTCCAAGCGTCGCTCTTCCGCTCATTCGCCACGCCACGCGTTTCGTCTGCGCGCCTGCGCCGCGGCGCTCGCCGCCGCCGGACTGCTGGCCACGGCCGTGCCCGAGGCGGCGCGCGCGCAAGCCTTGCCGGTCTGGCGTGCCGGGCAGGCCAACCCGACCGGCGGCAACATCGCCAACTCGGGCTTCGCGTCGATCACGAGCCAGACCGAGCGCGCGCTGAACATCAAGCAGACCAGCGACCGCGCGATCATCAATTGGTACACCTTCAACATCGCGCGCGGCAACAGTGTGACCTTCGAGCAGAACAGCGCGACGTCGGCGGTGCTCAACCGGGTCGCGCGCGGCGTCGATGCGTCGCGCATCGCGGGCAGCCTGAAGGCGAACGGGCAGGTGTACCTCA
>JADHEF010001758.1_pt1 | contig 11897 bp, 9 predicted proteins | sample 8952391 | NCBI WGS metagenome assembly JADHEF01 (sample SAMN16124439, study PRJNA663245) | bioreactor sludge metagenome | isolation source: sludge (nitrite) | place: India:Bengaluru | collected 2019-02-28
GAGGCCTCAGGTAGAGGAGAGGCGTTTCAGGCCAGAACCCATCGGGCGCTGCTGGCACAAAGGATGTTGCCATAATCCAAACCTTCGGTGCCCAACCAGTGGAGGTGCCTTGTGGAAAACAGAACCAGCAGCCGGCATGAAATCGATAGCTCAATCGTCTGCAGTTTCTTCAGCAGCCGAAGCTCCAATGAGACAATTTGCGGTAAAATGAAGAATTACTGCGATTCCGGTCTGTATGCCGAATTGCAGGTGCAGTTGAAGGCGGGGACAGTTCTGCTTTGCAGGACAACAAGAACCTCGTTGGAGTCTTCCAAAATGAAAATTGAAGATGGATTCCGCTCCATATCTTTTGCTCAGGTCAAGTGGTCAAAGCCGATCAACGTTAATGGAACTACCAGATTTGCAACCGGCTTAAAACATCTTTTTGTTTAGAGATGAAGGAATGCCGAGGCCATAAAGAAGCATGGGAAAAAAACCATATTAAGGATAATGCACATGACAAACCGACAAGTTTCTTGCAGGGGCGGCACTGAGCTTGTTTGTCGATATATCGGTATTCATATGCATTGGGAAACTATCGTCCAGAAGATAGAAAACCTCCAAGAATCAATAGCAAAAAGATGTAGCGATGCAATGGCTGCAAGGGCCGCCTGCTGGAAGAAATCGGGATTTCAATGCGTTTTCGAAATCATTCATGAGTCAGAAAAAGGTGTTACTCCTTCATTTATAAAAAAGGCAACTGGATTCAAGGAACAAAAAATTGCCAAGATACTTCATACGCTATTCAAATATGGAGAGATAAGGATTGAACCCGGAGGGCTCTACATTGCAGTTGACCGTAGATGAGGCCATGGACGCGTAATGAAAAGTCAATTAGCGGGGCTGTCGGCGATTCATTTGACTCTTGCCGCCCGAGTGCGATTCCCAGAGGGCGACCATGCGTTGCCTGTTTGAGCAAGGTTGCCCTCGGACTTTTGCCGAACTGATTGGGGGGAAAAGGACTGGGCCCGACGGTTAGAACAGCCATTGGCTTCACTAAAGGGGGATTTAGGATCGATTGACCTGCCCCCGGGTTTTGTACCACTTTTTAAGTTAGAGTTAAGCCCAGTGAGGGTCCCCCAAAAACTGGTCCGCTCATGCGGTTAGTCTTCCGGCGCAGGTTGAGCCCCTGCTCACAATACAGCCGGTAAACCCGCTTGGGGTTCACCGCCCAGCCTTCACGCCGCAGCAAAACGTGGATGCGTTTGTACCCATACCGGACACGGACCGCAGCGATCTCCCGAATCCGAATCCGCAGCGCCGTCTGCACCGGCGCGATGCTCCGATACCGTTGCGTCGAGCGCCTGATGCCAACCACCGCACAGGCCCTTCGCTCGCTGGCCCTGAAGCTGTCCTCCAGATACCGGACCAAAGCCCGCCTCCCGGCAGGCCTCATAACTTTTTTGAGAGCACCTCCTGCAACATGTGCTTTTCCAGACTCAGTTCCGCCACCATCTGCTTGAGCTTGCGGTTCTCCTCCTCCAGCTGCTTCAGCCGACATACTTCGCTCAAGCCCAACCCCCCCGTACTTCCTCTTCCAGCGGTAATAGGTCTGCTCGCTGATCCCCATCTTCCAGATCACCTCCACCACCGGTGTCCCCGTCTCGGCCTGCTTCAGCGCAAAGGCGATCTGCTCCTCGGTGAACTTCCTCTTCATGGCATAACCCTCCTCCACCAGTTTGGCATTATGCCAGAAAACTAACTCTCCCGCTGGACCAGTTTACGGGGAGAAGGTCACCAGCTCCCCTGACCGTTCATATTCCATCTACGAATCTGAAGCAGTTAGTACCACCGGAAGATTGGGACGCAGGCACGCTATCTACCATCCAACCGTTTAAAAGGGGCGACGATTTGCAAATGTGATAGGATAGGCAATAAAAAAGAGAATTCTTATCCTTTCGCGAAAAGGAGGAGTCATGGGCGAAAAGCTGCTGGCGAAGACGCTCGAGGAGATGTCGCGTCGAAGATTTCTCGAGGCCGTGGGGGTCACGGGTCTCGCTCTCGCGGGTTTGTCGCTCGCCGGCAAGAAGGCCGTTGCTGCCGAGCCTGTCGCGATCGGCGACCCCCAGTCGGGCGAGGACGTCTTCGCTTACGTCGCGAGGGTCAAGGGCGGGTTCGATCAGGCCCTCTATCAGCAGGTGATCGGCGCGGCGAACGCGTTCAAGGAGGGCGACGAGGCCATCGGCGTGAGCGCCAAGGACGAGGCGACTCGTCAGAATGCGCGCGCTCTCCTGGCCAACACCAAGATAAAGGACCTCTACGACCACCCGATAGCGGTCGACAGCGTGCAGAAGCTCGTCTGGAGCACCACCGACCAAACCCAGTACGCCAAGGTCAAGGACTGGACCATGGGTCGGCTGAAGGAGTTCCTGCTGACGAAGTCCGAGGCCGAGATCAAGGGGATCATGTACGGCCTCACAAGCGACACGATCGGCTGCGTGCCGAAGCTCATGACAAACGAAGAGCTGATCGCCGTGGGCAAAAAGATCTTCAACGTCATTCCCGGCACCCAGCTCGGCGCCAAGGGGTACATGGGTGCCCGCATCCAGCCCAACTCTCCCACGGACCACCCGGACGACGTCCGGTGGCAGACCTTCAACGCGTTCGCCTACGCCACGGGGGACATTGTGATCGGCACGAACCCGGTCGACAGCCAGGTCAAGAGCAACATCGCGGTGCAGAAGGCTCTCAAGGACATCGTCGAGACCTTCAAGCTGAAGGACGTCGTCCCGTGGTGCGTGCTCGCCCACATCGACGTGCAGGCCGAGGCGGCCAAGCAGGACCCCGGCCTGGTGGAGACGACGTTCCAGAGCCTCGCCGGCACCGACGACTGCAACAAGACCTTCGACGTGACGGTGGAGAAGATCCTGGGCTACGCCAAGGCGAAGAAGGGTCGGCGTTACGGGCTCTATTTCGAGACCGGGCAGGGTTCCGAGTTCACGAACGGTGCGGCGAACGGCGTCGACATGATGGTGCTCGAGTCCCGAAAGTACGGCTTCAGCCGGGCGGTAGGGATGGAACTCGCCAAGGTCCAGCCCCGAGGGCCCTGGCTCCACGTGAACGACGTGGCCGGCTTCATCGGGCCGGAGGTGTTCAAGACGAAGGAGCAACTCGTGCGGTGCTGCCTCGAGGACATCGTCATGGGCAAACTCCACGGGCTTACCCTCGGCCTCGACATCTGCTCCACCCTGCACATGGAGGTCAGCCTGACCGACCTCGACTGGTGCCAGGACCAGATCATGCCGGCCAACCCGGCGTACCTGATCGCCCTGCCCACCAAGAACGACCCGATGCTGAGCTACCTCACCACCGCGTTCCAGGACCACGTCCGGATCCGGCAGACGTTCGGATACAAGGTCAACGACGCGATGTGGGACTTCTACAAGCGGCTCGGGATCGTGGGCAAGAACAACACGTACACAAAGCACTTCGGCGATCCCCTCTGGGTCTACTACAAGTACCGCGAGACCAAGGGCGACAAGAGATCCAAGGACGCGATCTACGCCGAAGGCAGGCGGAAGATGCAGGAGGTGGAGGCGAGAGGAGTAGACTTGGCCACGGGCCACGGAAAGGAGCTCTGGGACCTGAACCCGGCGCTCGAGAAGAAGGTGAAATCGTACTACGACGACGCCAAGAAGTGCCTATGGGCGGAGCTGACCCCCGAGTTCGCGAAGTCCATTCCGAATGTGCTGCGGGTCAAGACCCTGTCGAAGGACAGGAACGACTACATCCTCCATCCGCCCACGGGCGAGCAGCTGAGCCCGGAGTCGGTCGCAGCGATCGAGAAGCTGAGGGACTCCTGGGGAGCCAAGGCCCCCAGGGGTCAGATCGTGATCTCCGACGGTCTGAACGCCAAGGCCATCATGGACGAGGGCCACCTCACCCCGTACCTGCAGGAGATGCGGAGGCTCTTGGCCGAGGCCGACGTGCCTGTGAGCGATACGAACATCCTCGTCACCGGGGGAAGGGTGCGCGCAGGCTACCGGATCGGCGAGCTCCTGTTCGCGAAGGCCGACAACAAGGGCTTCAGGGGGATCCTCCACATCATCGGAGAACGGCCCGGCACCATGCACCACTCCTACTCGGTCTACATCACGGTAGCGAAGGGAAGCGTCTGGGGGGAGAAGAAAATCGACCACGACATCACCAAGCTCGTCTGCAACATCGCCGACACGGCGCTGCCGCCGAAGAAGGCGGCCGAGGAGACCCTGACAATCATCCGAGAAATCGCCGGCAAGGAGGCGAACAACAGCCGACGCCCGAGCTGAAGACTTTTGACGGATACCCAACCTGCCCGCCGTCTCCTACCCTTCGGTTTAGCGCTCCAAATCCACACTTTTGCTCTTGGATCGATTCTCCATCGTAATCCACTCAACCGGTCATCAACGGAATGCTGTGGGCCGGCTGTGGATAACGTTAGGTAACCCACCATTTTCTCGGCTCGCCCGTAGTTGACCATCAGGCACGCTATTCGCTTCTTGATTTCATGGCCGCGATCAAGAAACCGCGCGCCCTTCAAGTGCTGTGAAACAAGATCTCCCCTAAGCGTATACAGTATCCAACCATCCACAAAACGCCGACAGCTTTTCTCGAGGCGCATTCCAACCCTTGACATCTTATTCCACCTATGATGTACTCGCATATACGATAAATGTTCGTAAATACGAACATTGCCGCTCCAGAGAAATGTGCCCGCTACTACCCCACTAATCCTAACTGACGAAAAGGAAGGTGATGAGATGAGAAGATCGTCCAAAGTAGCAGCGATTGTGGTTTTTGCGGCCCTCTCGATCATTTTGCCCCGGACCGGACTTTTCGCGGAGGACCAAGTCACGCTCCATATCGGCGGCACGGTTTCGCCTCAGCATTCCTGGTACAAGGGAGCCCAACTTTTCGCGGCCGAGGTAGAGAAAGCCTCCGGGGGCACGGTCAAAGCCCAGATCGAAATGGGCGGGGTGCACGGCGGTGAGCGCCAGATGGTGACCGAGGCCATGCGAGGCGTCCTGGACATGGTGTGGACCTCCGACATCGGCGTGGCGGCGGTCATCCCTTCCGTCGGCTTCGTGAACCTGCCATACCTGTTTAAAGACTACAAAGATGTCGACACCCGTTACCTCAACGGCTGGATGGGCAAGCAAATCGAGGCGGAATGCCTCAAGAAGGGCATCCTCATCCTGGCGCACGGGGAAAACGATTTTCGGGCGGTCACCAACTCCCGCCGACCGATCAAGTCCGGGGAGGACTTTAAGGGGCTGAAATTGCGAGTCCCCGAGGTTCCCATCTACATTGCTTTCTACAAGGGATTGGGCTCGCTCCCGACGCCAATGGCCATCACGGAAGTCCCGACCGCGCTGCAGCAAAAAACGGTCGACGGCCAGGACAATGGCGCCATCATCACCTTCGATTTCGGACTCCATCAGTTCCAGAAATACATGACGCGTGCCAACCAGATCTACAGCGGGTCGCAGTTGCTCATCAGCAAGAAGAAGTTCGATAGCCTCTCCGACAAGCAAAAGCAGATCGTGCTGACGGCGGCTAAGAACGCGGCAGTGGCCCAGGTGAAAATGAACAGAGAGATGGTTGATAAATATTACAAGGAAATGGCGGCGAGCGGGGTCGAAGTGATTGATTGCACGCCGCAGTTGGCCAAGGACATGGCGGCCGTAGCCGAAAAGGTCTGGACCGATCCCGAGACAGTCAAGACGTTCGGCAAGGGAACCATCGATCGAATCGTGGCCGAGAAGAACTCGTGACCGAATGCGGCAGGCGTGCTTCTCCAGGACGCCTGCCGCTCCCGCGAGAGGATGACGGATGAAGACGATCAAGCGGCTGAATCAATACGCTGTCACTGTTCAATCGTATCTCTTAGTGGCGATGTTCATTGTGCTTCTGGCGCTGATGCTGATCCAGGTGCTGTTTCGGTATTTTCTGGAACTGCCGCTGCCGTGGTCGGAAGAAATGGCGCGGTACGTCTTCATCATTGTCACCTACCTGGGTGCTTCCATTGCGGTTGCCAACAACGGTCACATTGAAATCAACGTCCGCGACCTGCTGCTCGAAAAGCTTTTCAAAAGCCCCGAGCCCAGGGAGCACTGGAACAAGGTCCTCTCGCTGGCAGCCGAATCAGTTACCTTCGCCATCGCGGCCATCATTTCGTACGAGTTTGTCTTCATGGTGGCGGACGATTACACGTTCGATCAGGTTTCCACCGCAGCCGGATTCCCGATGTGTATGATCAGTGGGTTCGTATTGGTTTGCCTGACCATGCTGACGCTGCACTGCCTGTTCAGGGTGGCGGATTGCGCGGGAGAGTTCCTTCAACCCAAACCTGCCGGTACGGATTCCGCGGATCTACGGACCCTCAGCCACACACAGAGGCCTCAATGAACCTGATCGTCGTCTTCATCGTCGTTTTCCTGGGCTTGGCGGTGCTGAGGGTCCCGATCCCCTTCTCGGCGGCCGGTGCAGGTCTGGTCGGTCTCCTCGCGGTCCACGCCTCGTTCAACTTCATTCCGACCAAGATCTTCAGCAGCCTGGACTCGTTCGCCTTCCTGGCCATTCCCGCCTTCATCTGCGCCGGGGATGTCATGAGCTACGGCGGCATCACGCGGGCTCTCGTGTCGTTTGTGCGGGCCATGTGCGGACCGATCAAGGGCAGCGTCGGTGCAACTACCGTCATCGCCTCCGCCCTCTTCGGGACGATCTCGGGGTCGTCGGTCGCGACCGTGAGCGCGATCGGCACCATGATGCTCCCCGAGATGCTGCGCGCCGGATACAAACGGGACTATGCCATCGGCCTGATCGCGGCGTCCGGGTTTCTGGGGATCTTGATACCCCCCAGCATCCCCGGACTGGTCTACGCACTGTCCGCAAACCTGTCGATCGCCGACGTGTGGATTTCGACCATGGGGCCTGGGATTCTCCTCACCCTCGTCTATGTGGTTTACAATCGGATTTTTTTTGGGGGAAGGGAGCAGGCTGAGGTTCACGAAGGCAAGGACAACACCTACTTTAAAGTTATTTGCAAGCGATTCCCGCGCGGATCGGTGGCGGTCCTGATGCCGATCATCATCTTTGCCAGCATCTATGGGGGAGTGCTGACCCCCACCGAGGCCGGGGCGCTGGCGGTTACGTATGGGCTGGTTGCGGGATGGATCGTATTCCCGCTGCTCTTCAAAGAGAAGCCGGGGGACTCCTTTTTCAACGTGGTCAGGAAGACGGCGATCGCCAGCTCCACGATATGCCTGCTGATCGCGTTCGCCGCCATACCGAGCGCGATGTTCGTGCACGGGAACACCATCAAGTACGTCACGGATTTCCTGCTCGGGGTCACCGAGTCCCCGGCCGTCTTCCTGCTGCTCGTGAACATAGCCTTGATCGTCGTCGGCATGTTTATGGAGACGAACACGAGCATTCTGCTGCTGACCCCGATTTTGGTACCTGCCGCAAAAGCATACGGAATCGACCCAGTGCATTTCGGGGCCGTTCTCCTGCTCAACCTCGAAATCGGCATGATCACGCCCCCCTTCGCGGTCAACGTTTTCGTTGCGTGCAAGCTGGGGGGATCGACCATGGACAAGATCCTCAAGCACAATATCCTGTTCTGCCTGCTGTGCTTGCCGGTCCTGGCGACCACGACCTATCTGCCCTCGATTTCCATGTATTTCGTCAACCTTTTTAAATAGGGAGGCAAGGAGCATGTTCGTCATCATCGTCCATCTAAAGGTCAAGGACAAAAAGGATGCCGAGTTTGTAAAGAAGTGCCTGGCGGACATCTCGCGGATCACGCTGGCCGAGGAGCCCAACTGCAAGCGGCTGGACGCCTATCAGTCCGAGAGCGACGAATCGGTCTTCATCCTGTACGAGAACTGGGATGCGAAGAAGGATTGGGAGGAGCACCGCAACAAAACGGCCTTCAAGGAGATCTACGCGCCAAAGGTGCTGCCGTTGGTCGACCGGGTGCCTCACATCTGCCATCTCGTAAAGTAGAGGGACGCCATGAAGAGCTTCACCTTCTGCACCACGAAGACCATTGTGAACGAAAAGGGCTGTCTATCGCGGATCGCCGAGTTCGTTGCCGACCTGAGCTGCAAGCGGGTGCTCGTTGTCACGGACAAGGGGGTGGTTGCCGCCGGGCACTTCGACCGCCTCGTGCAGCGACTCGCTGCAGCGGGCGTCGCATTCTACCCGTATCAGGACATCGGACCGGACCCCTCCGAACAGATGGTCTATACGGCCGCCGCGGTCGGTAGCCGGAACGACATCGACGGCGTCATCGGGATCGGCGGCGGCAGCTCCCTGGACGTCGCCAAGGCCGTGTCGGTCATCTGCAAAATGAACTGTCGGCTGGACGAGATTTTCGGCATCGACAAGGTGACCGGTACGCGCTTGCCCCTGATCCTGATCCCCACCACCGCTGGGACTGGCTCGGAGGTGACCTACTCGTCGGTGATTACGGCGGCCGACGGCAAGAAGAAGGTGGTCATCAGCAACAAGCTATACGCCGATGTGGCGTTGCTCGATGTCGAGCTGACCCGCACCATGCCCGCCCTCGTCGCGGCGACGACCGGGATGGACGCTATCGTGCACGCCGTCGAAGCGTATACGAGCGTTAGCAAAAAGAACCCGATATCGGACATGCTGGCGATCGAAGCCTTGAAGCTACTGATCGGAAACATCGAACCTGCAGTGAAAGAGGCCGACAACTGGGAAGCCAAATCGAGCATGCTTCTGGGCTCAATGCTGGCCGGTCAGGCATTCTCCAACTCATCGGTTTCGAGTGTGCACGGGTTTGCTTACCCGCTGGGCGAGCTGTTTCACCTGTCGCACGGGCTGACCAACGCTCTCATGATCTCGCCGATTATGAAGTTCAATGCCGCGGATGCCGCCGGCCAATACGGCGCCATCGGCAAGGCGCTTTTCACGGAAGTAGCGGGGGACTCGGACGAGAAAGCAACTGCTTACCTGATTCAGAAGATCGACGGGATAATTGCCGGGCTCAATCTGAACAAGCGGCTGCGGGACTACGGGGTGAAGGAGTCAGATGTCCAAGGCTTGGCCCAAGGGGCGTTCAGCCAGGAAAGGTTGAATCTGAACAATCCGCGCAAGATCCACCTTGAGGATGCTGTTGCGTTATACAGAGCCGTGTTTTAAGGTTGCACCAGTCAGCAACGAACGAACCTCCGAGGACACCAACTATCGATACAGAAAAATGCCCAAGATTATCCCGTCGGTTAAGCGTGCGTTCGACATCTTGGACCTATTCTTCCGAGGCGCTGAATCCCTGTCAAAACCTGAGATCGCAGCGCATTTGGGCTTAGCCCGAACGACCGTTCACGAGCAAGTGCAGACTCTCTTGGCGTGTGGTTATCTGGAATCGGTCGGAGATCAGCGGAACCGTTACACATTGGGGTTTCGTGTTTTTGAACTCGGCTCTGTCTTTGCGTCTCGGCTTGATCCTTCACAAGAATGCTTTCGGGCAGCGAGGGAAGTCTCAAAATCGTGTGACGAAACCGTCCAAATGGCGATCCGGGACGGGATGGACGTCGTCTTTATCATTCGGGTTGACAGTTCCCGCATTCTGAGGCTGGTATCTGCTGTGGGATCCCGCTTACCAGCACATTGCACTGCCGTGGGCAAGATGTTGCTATCAAATCTTTCTGATCAAGAACTTGTCGCTCTGTACGGAAAAAATTCGCGACTCCATGGGATGACAAGTAAGAGCATTACCTCCCGAGAGCGTTTATTAGAAGAGTTGGCGATGATCAGGAGGAATGGATATGCTTACGACAACTGTGAGTCTAATGAAGATGCCAGATGTGTAGCCGCACCGGTGTTTGATCACAGTGGAGCAGCTTATGCTGCCATGAGTATTACTGTGCCCTCTACCCGCATGGATATGAAGCGTAAAGAAGAGTTAGCGAAGGTTGTAATCGCAGGAGCAAGGAAACTATCCAGAAGACTCGGATGGATTCAACAAGATCTTACACCCTCAGCTCCCAAGCGGGCGGATCTGATCAAATTATCTTAATTGCGTTGCTACTGCAGAGCGACTTCCCTGCAGGTTCGTTTGTCTTAGGGAGTGCCTGCTGAGGTGTATCTCGGCGATTATTCTCAACTTGCTATCGGCAGCAAGTTCGCACTGCTAATCTTAATCGGCAGCCCCATATTTTCTGACTTGCGGTCAGGCAAATATCTGCCATGATGCTATCGTTTAAGCTACGGACGAAAATTTCGGGTTAACAAACCAAACCTGCCGTAGCGGGAGCGCCTGGAGGTCGTTCGCTCGGCTTGACAACGCCGCCGCGAATGACGTAAATGCGGGTGCAACGTAGTTTCCGGGCGGGGAGATCCGGCCCACCCGGTGAAAGGGTGACCTCGTCGATCTTCCACTGTCCCCGGGGGCACTCTACCTGTTTTTCTGGGGCGGCGTAGCCAAGTGTTAAGGCAGGAGACCGCAAATCTCCGATCGGTGCGTTCGATTCCACCCGCCGCCTCCACCCCTCTTTTATCCCGCATTTAGACCTGTTCTCATCCGGCCCTCGTCGCGCCGCCCTATCCCGGACATTTCATGAAATGTCCGGGCTATTGACAAGCCTGCGGCGGGCTGCGATGGATGGGGGCAAACCCCGGGGAGGTGCCTATGGCGGTGCAGCTTCAGAAAAACCCGATCGTGAAGGAGTGCGAGGGGTGCGATAACGTCGAGGGCGAGGTCTGCCGCATCTGGGCGAGCCCGGCCGCCAAGTGGCGGATGGGGCCCTGCTCGTCGGCAACCCACGTGAAGGTAGAGCTTAAAACCGAGGCGACCAAAGTCCGCGTGGGGCAGCAGAAGCAGAAGAAGACCAAGTGAGCGCCGGGCGGCCCGTCGCGGCCCGCATTCACCCGGACATTTCACGAGTCGCGCGGCGCGCAGGCTTCTCCTCGTAGAGCCGGCAGTCGTCTCCTCCGGTCGCCCGCCGGACCTCGTCCGACCCCATGCAGCGGCAGCCGTTGGGGAGGCGTTCGTCCCAGGTGACGAAGTAGTGGACGCAGCGGCGGCAGTCGCGACGCGCGGGCGTCACCCGCCCACCTTGACGACCACCAGTGTCGCGTCGTCCTGGATTTCCAGCGGAAAGACGAAGCGGCGCAGCGCGTCCAGAACGGCGGAGAGGATCTCGACCGCCGGCCGGTCCTGGTGCTCGCTCAGCAGGGCCTGCAGAACCGATTTCCCGAACATCCGCCCCTCGGCGTTGTGCGCCTCCCAGATGCCGTCGGTCCCGATGGCGATGATCTGGCCGGCCTCGAGCGGACGGCTGCACTCCTCGTACCCCGCCTCCTCGAACACGCCCAGCGGCAATCCGCCGCGCCCGCCCAACTCTTCGAACCGGCCGGAGGCCGGGTCGTAGATGATGGCGGGATCGTGCCCGGCCCGCACCCACCGAATGGTCCGGGCGGAGCGGTCGATCTCGGCGTAGAAGAGCGTCATGAAGCGCCCCGAGGTCTGCACGTCGCGCGTGAGCTGCCGGTTGACGCTGCCGACGATCGTGGAGACGCTGCCGCGGCGGGTGGCGCTCTCGCGCAGGAAGGCCCGGGCGGATGTCATCAGCAGCGCGGAGGGCAGGCCGTGGTCGGACACGTCCCCCACCACGACCACGACCCGTCGACCGGCGATGTCCAGGCCTTTGATGCCCGGGGTCGCCTCCGGCATGAGGCTCTGCTGGATGTCGCGGGCCTGGGCCAGCAGACGGCGGGTGCGCCGGTTGAACTTGCGCTCCTTGTGGGATTGCCGGTACTCCCGCAGGCCGGTCTTGAGGGCGTCCAGCAGCGCGTCGGAAGAGCAGGGCTTGGTGAGGAAGCGGAAGATGTTGCCCTGGTTCACG
>JADHEF010001760.1_pt1 | contig 11880 bp, 13 predicted proteins | sample 8952391 | NCBI WGS metagenome assembly JADHEF01 (sample SAMN16124439, study PRJNA663245) | bioreactor sludge metagenome | isolation source: sludge (nitrite) | place: India:Bengaluru | collected 2019-02-28
ATGCGCATCTGGTTGACGCTATTAAAAGACTGCGAGCCGCCGCTGACCTGCATCAGTGCCAGGGTTTTGCCCTGTGTGGCACGAATGGCTCCAGCTGCCAGCGGAATCCAGTCAATTTGCGCTTTAAAGATCGAACTCATCGAGCCATGCCGTTCCGGGGAACACCAGACCATACCTTCGGACCAGGCCAGCAATTCATGCAGTTCCTTGACTTTAGGATGTTGCAGATCGCCATCTTCAGGCAACGGTAATCCTTTGGGATGAAAGATTTTGACCTCACAGCCAAAGCGTTCCAGAATACGGCCGGCTTCCATCACCGCCAGGCGACTGTACGAGCGCTCGCGGTTTGAGCCATACAGCAATAACATCCGTGGTGGATGGGCCAGCTCTTTGGCCTGCACCTCGGCAAAGGTAGGCGTTGGCAAAAGATCAGATTCAAGATTTGGGAGAGTCATATCAGCCTCTTAAGAATTGGGGTAATATTTTTTCTTGAGCCACAAAGATACGCTGACCAGCGCAATCAGTACTGGCACTTCCACCAAAGGCCCAATAATGGTGGTAAAGGCAATCGGCGAAGCCAAACCAAAAGTGGCAATCGCGACCGCTAGGGCTAACTCAAAGTTATTGCCCGCCGCGGTAAAAGAGATTGCAGTGGTTTTCGGATAGTCATTGCCCATCCATTTACTCATAAAGAAGCTAACAAAGAAGATCAGCACAAAGTAAACTGTCAATGGAATCGCGATGCGTAACACATCCATCGGCAAACTCACCACATCGCCACCTTTCAGGCTAAACATCGCCACAATGGTGAACAGCAAGGCCAGTAAACTGAGCGGGCCAATTTTTGGCAGGAATTTCGTTTGATACCAATCCAGACCTTTGGCTTTGACCAACGACAAGCGGGTCAGGAAGCCCATCAGAAACGGAATGCCCAGATAGATCAAGACGGCATTGGCAATGGTCCAGAAATCCACATGGATCACATGCCCTTCTACCCCAAAGAATGGCGGCAAATAGGTCAGGAAGAACCAGGCATAACTACTAAAGAACAGAATCTGGAAAATACTGTTAAAAGCGACCAGCGCCGCACCATACTGGTTATCCCCACAAGCCAAACCATTCCAGATTAGCACCATGGCAATACAGCGCGCCAAACCAATCAAGATCAGACCGGTCATATATTCCGGATAATCGCTGAGAAAGACGATGGCCAGCACAAACATCAGTACCGGGGCAATCAGCCAGTTCTGGATCAGGGACAAGGCCAGAGTTTTTTTATCCTGAAACACCTGTGGCAGTATCGCATAGTCGACTTTGGCCAATGGAGGATACATCATCAGGATCAGGCCAATCGCAATCGGCAGATTGACCGAGTTGATGCTCATGGCATCCAGTGCTGTCGATGCTTGCGGAAAAAACACCCCAATCGCAACACCCAATGCCATGGCCACAAAGATCCACAGGGTCAGGTTACGATCTAAAAAGGACAATCCGGGTTTAGACATGATCTGCTCGATTAAAGATGGGAAATTTGATTGATTGCAGCAATAAGCTCAGGACGGATCATTTTTTCGATATCCAAGGCAAATAAAGCATCCAGACGTTTATTGATGTGCTCTACCGTAGTCAAAAATGCCTGGAGTTTTTCTTCTTCAGCTAAGTCCAGGTGTGAAGGATCAGACAGGCCCCAATGTGCCTTGATTGCGCCCCCCAGATAAAGTGGGCAAGCTTCCTGTGCAGCTGAATCACAGACGGTAATCACTACTTCAGGCTCATATTGCTCACAGGCATCAATCGTTTTGCTGGATAAACCTTCAGTGGATAAACCCAAATTTTGCAAAGTCTTAATCGTCAAGGGATGCACCTGACCGGAAGGTTTGCTACCAGCACTGTAAGCCACCCAGCCTGCTGGCGCACGGCTGTTAAATAACACTTCAGACAGAATACTGCGGCAACTGTTGCCCGTGCACAAAAACAAAAATTTCATGAAAATTTACTCGCAATGGCTCTGAATCGACAGAGCGGAAGGATTAAATAAAACCGGAACATCACTACGTTTCAGCACCTCCAGAATTTCAAAACACCAGGCTGGTAATTGCGGATTGATGCTGTAATACACCCACTGGCTTTGCCGACGATCATTCAACAAGCCACAAGACCGTAACAAGGCCAGATGACGTGAAATTTTCGGCTGGCTTAACTGCAGTTTATCGGTCAGATCACAGACGCATTGCTCTTTGTTTTTCGCAATCAGCAGGACAATACTGAGACGCGTTTCATCAGATAAACATTTAAAAAACTGAACGTGGTCCATAGCTGCTCCCATTCTATTATTCAAATATATACATATCCATATATATAGTAAATAGTACAAGTTAAAAATTATAAAGGAAAGATTATAATGTGGTTTGAAAGAGGTCAATTTAAAAAATTGTCCGCTTTTCTCGGCTGTGTTATGAATAAAGAAAATTTTAACGATTAGAAAATTTAAGGAATATCGAATGACTGATAAAAATATTTTAGTGCCGATTGACGGTTCTGATCAGGCACTTGCAGCAGTCAGAGAAGCCGCCATTATGGCAAATGCCCTGGACAGCAAGCTGATTGTCATCAGCATTGTTGAAGAAAATCCGTTTGCCAATACCGATTTTTATTACTTTGGTGCAGATGCGACGACCATGAAAGCATTTTTTGATGAAGCGTGTGGTAATGCAACAAAGGCCTTAGCAGATGCACAAAAACTTTCGGTCGATTCAGGTGCACGTGAGGTTGAAACAAAACTCGTTAAAGCTGAAGTGTCTGCACAAACTATTGTTAATGTCGCTGAAGAACTTGCTGCTTCGCTGATTGTGATGGGATCACATGGGCGTAAAGGCATCCAGAAACTAGCTTTAGGTAGTGTGGCTGAAGAAGTATTAAAGTTGTCCCAAGTACCCGTATTAGTCGTTAAGCAATAACTGACCTGATTTCGGTTCACGCCATAAAAAAACCAGTAGTCTGAGCTACTGGTTTTTTTAAAAGAAAATGCATTTAGGGCTTATTTATTTTTCTCGATCAGTTCCGCGACAGCCTGAACTTCCAGAACTTTACCACTGGATACGATTGTATTGTTAATCATTAGACCCGGTGTGCTTAACAGGCCGGTTTCGGCAATCTGCATCATATCGGTAACATATTCAATATCCGCTTGCACACCGGTAGTTTTGACTGCTTCTTCGGTTGCAGCCAACAGTGCTTTACATTTACGGCAACCTGTACCTAAGACTTTAATTTGCATCTCTTATTCTCCACACGTTTTATAAAAACCAGTAACCTAAAGTATTCAGGCTATAGCCAATAATCAAGATTCCCACAAAAATAATACCAACAAACAGGCTCAATAAGCGGGTTTGCACCACTTGCTTTAACAGGATTAGGGATGGCAGGGAAAGTGCGGTGACGGCCATCATAAAGGCCAAAACCGTCCCCAAACCTACACCTTTCGCTACCAAAGCTTCAGCAATCGGCAAGGTGCCAAAGATATCCGCGTACATCGGTATGCCTACGATTGTAGCAATCAGCACAGAATACCAGTGTTCCTGACCAAGCAAGGCGGTAATCCACTGTTCAGGAATCCAGTTATGAATTGCCGCACCAATCCCTACCCCAATCAACACATACATCCAGACCTTGCTAAAAATCTCCACCACCTGTTCCCAGGCAAATGCACGCCGCTCTTTCGCGGTCATACTGAAATCTTCATCTTCTCCCGGAATCGCCTGATGATGGGTCACAAACTCAGCCACATACTTTTCCATTTTCAGGTAGCTAATCAAGGAGCCACCCAATACCGCCAGCACTAAACCCAGCAACACATAGACCATGGCGATTTTCCAGTTAAAAATACTGGCCAATAAAATAATTGAAGCCAGATCGACTAGCGGAGATGAAATCAGAAATGAAAAGGTCACCCCCACAGGCAGTCCGGCACGGGTAAACCCGATAAATAGTGGAATCGAGGAACAGGAACAAAATGGGGTAATGGTGCCGAGCAAGGCCCCCATGATATTGGCTTTGATCCCGGTCATGCGGCCTAAAATCTGCCGGGTACGTTCAGGCGGAAAATAACTTTGAATATATGACAGGGTATAGATCAGAACCGAGAGCAGAATAAAGATTTTGAAGACATCATAGATAAAGAAGTGAATACTGCCACCCAGACGGGTTGCGACCGATAAACCGAAGACATTTTCGACCAGCCAGCGCACACCCTCTGACAACCAGGTCATTTTGAGCAGAGCGTTATTCAACCAAGCAAAGAGGGCAATTATTTGATCCATTTAAATCTCCTGGTCTTGGGGGAATAATAGTGCTTGTGTAAATAGAGACAGTTCTTGAGCACGGATGGGATTCAGTGAATAGTGTATCCAGCGTCCGTTTTTTCTGCCTTTAACCAGACCCGATTCAGTCAAACACTTCATGTGGTGCGATAAAGTGGACTGGGTGATGGCCAGATTCTTCAGCAATTCACATGCACAACACTCCCCTGCCTGTAACATTTGCAAAATCTGAAGACGGGTCTTATCCGTCAAAACCTGATACAGGGAAACCGCTTGCTGATGATCCAATTCCTTTATCCATCAAGGACCTATTTCACCAGTATGTAAATTATATTGATCATCGTCAATGTATTTTCACAAAAAAAGCCCTAATCAAGTTAGGGCTTTTTGCTATCCAAGACGCTTTATTTCAGCCGATTGCCCTGTTCATCAATAATGAATTCACCGTCTTCTTTGGCAAAGGCTCCTAATTGCGGCAAAGGCAGAATATCCAGCACGACTTCGGAAGGACGGCATAAACGCGTTCCGAACTCGGTGACCACCAACGGACGGTTGATCAGGATTGGATGCTGCAGCATGGCTTCAACCAGTTTCTCATCGCTCCAGCTCGCATCATCCAGATTCAGCTCGGCATAGGGATCGACATTTTTACGCAAGACTTCACGAACCGTTAAACCGGCGTCCCGAATCATATTGACCAGCTGATCTTTAGAGGGTGGCGTAAGCAGATATTCAATCACTTCCGGCTCAATTCCTGCATTGCGAATTAAAGCCAGTGTATTGCGTGAGGTGCCACAGGCCTGGTTATGATAAATTTGCACTTTTGGCATTTGATCCATGAGCTTTACTCTTATCAATGAATCATGCCTTTATATATGAATATACGCATATTCGCAATATGAAATACATTCATTTGTAGCATTCACCTGAGAATGAGTGTCTACAAACATTTGACGACGTTTCCAGGTACGGTCATCTCATATTTAGATATTGGATCTGGCTATAGATTTATTCAAATACGCTACAAAAAACCTTAAAACAATAAGTCAGTATTGACCATGGAACTGGAACAACAATAATCATTAAAACAACTTTCGCAGCTCTGCAACTTTACTTAGACTATTAATTTTTATCTAAACAATTGTTTTAAAAATATTTTATATAAATAATTGGTATATTTTCAGCAAACAACCCTTAATTGTTGCTAAACAATTTCATTTTAGCTGCGTGCGATTCATTTTCGGATCAAATAGACCATTGCGCATGGTTCCCTGATCATCCAAAAGTGTGAATTCTATGCGATCAAATTCGGTAGACTGCGGAGCCTTCTCTAAGGGATAGATACGATTCGCTTGTGCAGGGGTCATCATATCCATCTGTTTTGCAACAATTCTAGATTGCTGACCCTGAATCACTTTTAGTCCGGTAAATGAAATATGGTAGGGTGTAGGGTTATGACAAACTAAAAACCTCTGCCCTGCAGATTGTTGTAAGGAAAAGCGTAACTGTGCAGCAATTTGTTCAATATTCATTTTGGCCAAGTTGGCTGGGCGATAGAAAATTTTCAGCTGGGTATTCATCGCCAGATCTAAACGTGCCTGATTTGCGCTGACTAGCTGACTTTGTTCAGGGGGCTTACCCGCAATTTCATAAAGATTGAGCCAATAGACTGATTCACGATCGGCAGGCATGGCGTCACCATTCTGCACAATGCGTATTGCCTGTATACCCTTAGGATTCATCTTAAATATTGCCGGCAACACTATAAAAGGGGCTTTGGCAAGATCGAGATTGCCCGAGCCATCATCTACCCATGTTTGCACAATAATTGGGTAGTCATTGCTATTGGCCAGTAGCAATGATTGTGCTCCGCTCTGCTCTGCATAAATGACCCGGCTAGAGGCAGGCACAATACCTGCCTGTGCAACAATACTGTGAGCGAATAAGCTTATGTAACATAAGTGTAGAATGGACTTCATTGCATTTTTACCAGCACATGGGCAGTTGCAAGTACGGAGCCCGCCGTCACTGCTCCAGCAGAAGGAAGTTTTTTTAGCACTGCTCGTAATGGAATATTGGTGATCTTGTCTCCAGAAGATTGCGTAAGCTCTGAAAATGCATACCACCCCGCATTATTACCATTCGGGAAATTAACAGGGAGGTAACATGTCTTATCGCCAGTTCCTTCAATGAGCGGATTATCCCAGCTACAAGCAGTAGACAGAAGACCTACGGTGGTAGGGGGGAAACTACTGCCTGTAGAACCTGGCTGTCCGACAAAGTTCATCAGTGTACTACCACCATCTTTGTAGAGGAAAATCCCGACATTTTTAGCTCGAGCTGTATTGGTAGCATAGTCATCCGAAACTAGTGCAGTCACCCCATTATCAGCATTCACCAATCCTAAAGCTTGTGCCTGAGTATAGCTGGCCTGAGAAGCCTGAATGCCAACCGCAAATTGCTCACTATTCACCCCAGCCGTCACACCTCCTGTACATTCAATCTGAATGTTAAAATCTGTAGCCACCTGTCCGCCAGCATCCAGATGAGCCGTCGTAGTCAAAGGTAAAGTAACCGTCTGAGTGTTTGCCGTGGTCGCCCAGCAGGTATTTGCAGCAGGGACAAGGTAGGCTGCATTATACAAGGTATAACCAAAACCGTTATTCACCCCTAAAAAAACCATAACAGTTCCAGAGTCTTGTCCTTCCAAGTCATGAGAAAAAGGTACGGGACCACCACTTAAGGAGCTATCTGCTAATTGAATATACGCTGAGGGTTCCTCACATGAATAATTACCTGAATTCTCCACAGAACCACATACCAAACTAACGCCTGGGCTACCATCAACCTTAAAAAATTCAACTGTTAGATTTGGAATATGTCTTAGACGGATACAATACCAGCCCAAAGGACATTGGGTTGCACTTGTGACAATACCTTCATATGCCCCTATATCATAGCTTACCGGCACACTTTTCCAAGTTCTAGTTAACGTAACACCGGACATGGTCTGACGAATGCCAATTCCATTAAACCCCGTATAGTAAACACCATCCAAACTAGAAACATGCTGACCACCATGTGGTGCATTGCCATTGGTAGCAACCAGGAACTTTACATCATCCATATTAGTTCCAGGCTCACAGCGCCATAAAATTGTGTCAGCAGTCGCATTTCTGACTTTATATTCCATTGGTGAGACAATAATCTCTGCGATTTTATCCCCTGCCTCTTGAACTGGGTTAAGGTGCAAATTTCCTATTGGAATTTTTGCTGCAGCATTATCTCCGGTATCGGTAACCTTATTAACTTCCAGTGTGCCTTCTTCACTACCATCACGATAGTCGACAAATATGCACTGTGCTTGTACGGTAATACTCATGCCCATTAACAGCATTACAAAAACAAGTTTGAGCACAGTGTAAAATTTATCGTCCATGTCATTGATTCTCTACTACGCATTGTATTTGTAATTTAATCAGTGGTTGTTGCAACTGCTGAGAATCTAGACGGTAAGGCAGTGTGCAACGTTGTCCAGCCTCATTTCCCCAATCGAAAGTCAGTGTACCTTGTGGCTGTTCAACGCGTACATAAGCCTGCCCAGCCTGTCCGACCATGCCAATCACTTCACCGGCTTCATTGCGGACATCTGCCCCCATCGGAATATTTTGCCCTTCAGCTAACCTACTTTGTATCAGCACACTATAGCCATAACGGGTTTTAAAGTTTACTTTCACTGCAGCACCGGCATAGGGTGCAATACGCTGTTCACCACCTTCCAATTCGATATTGCCGGACACCCCTTGCGGATCAAGGGCGATGGTATTGTAGCGATAAGGACTGATACTCAGGACTAAGGCATAACCAAAACGATCAATCCTGTTAGTTGGGGAACTGATAATTTTTGCACCTTTAGCACCTTTGGCTTCAACCAGTGCAAAAGTATCTCCAAGATAAGAACCTAATGTAATTCCACCAGAGTGAATGGCCAGGGCACCACTGGCATTCAGGGAACTTTGCCAATATTGCTGATTATAGGCACTATTCAGGCCCAGAGAAATTTTCGACAGCCTCTTGTACAAGCCGGCATTATAAGTCTGGTCATTCGACTGTCCGCCGCCATTCATGCCCAGGTTATAGCTCAAACTATAGTCTTCATCTAAGGCACCGCTAATGCCAACCTGATAGTTATCATTGTCATTACTGCGATTATAGTTTGCGTTCAGGTTCGGCCTCAGCCTGCCGCGGTTTGAGCCAAGCGGGAAAGACAGGCTCAGACCACCAAAGTTGTCAAAACGCTCTTGCGTCACCGAACCACCTTGAAGGCTATGCAATTTTTGCCGGGTATAGTTGAGATTAACACTCAGAATACCAAAAGATTTTTGATAGCCGGCTTGCAGTGATGTATCCCGTTCACGCCCATCCCGATAGTCTTGGGTAGAGCCGGATAAATAGAATGAACCATAACTTCCCAAGGGCTGACTCAGATTAATCTGAAAACGCGAACGCTGTAAGTTGTTATAGGAACTCCACGGATTGCCTTGCTCCCAAGCATAGCGGGATCTTAAAATATCACTGAATTCACGATAGCCACTGGTCGAATAGCGATAGCCCGCAAGGGTAATCGTGGTCTTGGTAGGTTGCAGAGTCTTACTGTACATCAGATTGCTCATCCAGCCATCGGTGGATTCCTGTCCATCCATACTTGGTAACTCGGCTCGCGAGTACGTCAAATTGGCACCCAAAGCGCCTAGGAAACTGCCATAAACGCCGCCGACTGCCAGTGCCTGATAAGCATCTGCAAACCGTATACCGCCATTCACGGTAATACTGTTGCTGACACCATATTCATAATTGATATCTGAAAAAAAAGCATCATCGGTTTGGTCAAGATCGGTCCAGCCCAGTGCCAGACTATAATTCGACAATCCGGCACGTAGAGAGGTGGGAACCGCCGCATAGAGAACTTCCGTGGAATGCTTTGAACCATCGGCTTCAGTGACAATCACTGTCAGATTGCCATCATAATTGGTCGGATAGAGGTCATTAATTTCAAAGGGGCCAGGAGCCACCGTAATTTGATAAATCTCCCTCCCATTCTGTTCAATCGACACTTTGGCATTGCTCTGGGCGATGCCGCGAATCACAGGCGCATAACCGCGCATCGAGTCTGGCCGCATCCTCTGATCTGTTTGCAGGCTCAGACCTTGAAATGCCAAGCCTGACAAAAAACGTCCTGAAGTATACTGCTGTCCCAGTATGAGTTGGGATTGCAGTTGATCCACTGGACGTTGCACATAGCTACGAAGATTACGCCATGTCATATCATGCTCATTATTCATGGACAGATTGGATTGCTGCCGATATTGCCATTTGCCCAGATTAATCCCGCCGTTAAAACTCATAAAGGCAGATTCATTATTATTCTGATGACTTAAACGACTCTGCGAATAATAATAGTTGCCCATATAATTGACAAAACCAATGCTGCTGCCACTGTCCAGATCGGCTGGATTGACATAGCCTCTTGGCAGATTCTTCATGAAACGTTGCGGCACCCTCATGTTTAGACGTAACAAGGAAAAGTCAAAATGACTGCTACTGCCTGTTGCAACCTGGGTGATGGTTAAACATGGGGGAGGTTCAGGGATACTGGCTTGTTGTTTACGGTATGCTTCATCTCCCAAAATACCGGCTTGTTCTAGCAGCTCGATAGATAAACAGGCATCTACGCCCTGTGCGGCTGCCTGGTTTTCAATAAACTGAATGCTGCGCCGTTCCAGAAAACGATCATTGATGTAGAGATCAACTTTATATAGCCCAGCTTCAATCCGGTCTGCCTGATTAAAACGTTCAATCATTGCAGGACTTAAGCCACTCCCTTGAAATAAATGCGGATCAAAAGTATAGGCTTCTTTTATGGAATTTTTAGTCTCTTGCTGTGGGAGAATATTATGCTCTGTGCTCAGAGTTAATAGCGGTTCCTGAGCAAATGCTTGCTGTAAGCAAATACAGTGAATCATTAAGGATAAACAGGATGGTAAGAATAAGGGAAGTGTTCTCTCCATATTTTATCCTTACACGACGCTAAGGCTGTTGTACAGGAATGTCCTGTCTGGCTATGGCACCATAATCATTCACATAAGTCACGCTCAGTACGCTGTCTTGATCTGCAGTTACTTTTTTAGGCAGTGGCCAGGTTGTATTGCTGTATGGGGCAATCATGGCAACAGATTTCGGGTCAATACTATAGCTTTGCTGTTTCACTTTGAGGGTCGCTGTGGTCAGGTTAGCATAATATCCAGTCGGGTTATGCACGGTCACCGTGCTGCCTTTAGTCTGCTGCTGTAGCGTATAGGTCCATTTTTGCGGCATGACTTCAACATTGCCAATAATGCTTTTAGGACGATAAAAAACTTTTAAGCGGTTCTTGACCAGAAAAATTAGCTTATTTTGGTCAGCCGAACTTTCCTGTAAAGCGGGAATCTGTTTGAAATTCAGATAAAAAATGGATTCACGATCCTGCGGCAAGGCAGTCTGAGGTACATAAATCAGGCGCGCCATTTGCCCCTTATGCGGATTAATACGGAATAACGGGGGATTCACTACAAAAGGAGCATCTGCATTTTCAGGCATAGATGCATCGTTCCCCCGATCCAGCCAAATTTGTACGATATAGGGAATGTCGCCATTATTACTGAACTGCAGGGTCTTTTCGTTGCTTTCAGCAGGAAAAATAACCCGTGTCCCGACCATCACAATATTTGCCCACGACTGCATGGAAATCATGGAAGCCAATAAAGTTAATATAAAAGCATAACGAAACACGGTTTGGATTCCTGCATTTTTTTATATTTTTACTGAAATTATCTGACACATATCTAGAAATAAGTAAAGATCAATATATGTCAGATCGTTTATGTATGTTTTAGTTGTAAGCTAATTCGTACTCTACTATCGCTTGCACAGTACCAGGGGTGACTACATCATCTACTGCAATATATTGTGCTACAAAAGGAAATTCTAAGGTCGCTGGAGCAACTGGTATATTCTTAAAAGTACTAGTTGTGGCATATCCGTTAGTAAAGTCTAATGCACCATTACCACTACTCCCAAGATTATCAACGTCGTCTTCCATAATCCGTATCGCGACGTTAGTTGCAGGCGTGGCAAGGGCGGATATATTAGCTAAGTCTTTTCCATCCACCTTATTAGCGAAAAAACTTGGTTTAATTTGGGTAGCACCTGTAGCTGTACAACCAGCTACCTGTAAGGTAAAAGGAGTAGCCCCAGCTGTCTCATCTTTAACAAGTAATTTTGAGGCGCTCACTGTTGGCAAGGTTACTACCCCGCCAGTAGCACCAACAACTGTTACTGAACAAGTACTCGAAACAATTTCTCCTTTGAACTCAATTGTCTCTAGAGCAGCCATCGCCATATTTGCTGCTCCAGCAGCAACCCCAGCCAGTAATATCTGTTTTAATTTCATAAAAATCCCCTATTCCTATATATGGTAGATGTACACGCCGTTATTAAGTGAAAATTAACGAAACTTTTAAAT
>JADHEF010001764.1_pt1 | contig 11870 bp, 10 predicted proteins | sample 8952391 | NCBI WGS metagenome assembly JADHEF01 (sample SAMN16124439, study PRJNA663245) | bioreactor sludge metagenome | isolation source: sludge (nitrite) | place: India:Bengaluru | collected 2019-02-28
CCCTCCGCGAAGGAGCTCCGCCTGCAGGTGAAGGAGACCGACACCGGCGAGGTGCACCTCCTGAAGCTGGCTCTTTAAGGGTTGGGACAAAACAGCGGGGGCCATCCGTTGCGGATGGCCCCCGTGGTGAAAATGGCGGAGAGATCGGGATTCGAACCCGAGATGCCTGTTTCCAAGCATACTCGCTTAGCAGGCGAGCGCCTTCGACCTACTCGGCCATCTCTCCGGAAATTTTGACCCTGATCGTCGCCTGCACGGCGGCGGTGATATTTTCTCGCCGTTAAGAAAGTCAACCGTTGATGAGCGCATCTGAATCTAAAAAAAGAGATCGCGAAGCGATGTCTTGGCGGAGGGAGTAGGATTCGAACCCACGTCCCGTTGCCGGGAAACGGTTTTCAAGACCGCCGCTTTCGACCACTCAGCCATCCCTCCGGCGAATTTCAAAAATTTAGCACCGCCGGTCGGCAAAGGTCAACAGTTTTTGAGCGCCCTAGAGCGCTTTGTCGTTGACATCTCTCAGGCGGGAGTGTAAGCAATCCCCCAAAATTCAACTTGTTGAAAGGGAATCCGCGGGTATGAAACAGAAATACGAGATCCTCAAGGACGAGGACAACAAACGGCTGATCATCCGCGAGTACGCCGAGTTGGACAAGGATGTCATGTCGCTGCTCTGCGAGGAGAGCTACGACCGCAAGGCCGTCAAGTCGGCCATCTCCGGAGGCCGCGAGGATCTGGTTTCCCTCCTCCGGACCAAGAACCTCTACCCGCCGGGGATGTATGCCGGCCGGATTGCGGACAAGGTCGCCGAGATGTACGGCTCCAAAGGCAAGGCCGGCGACGAGATCGTCTTCGACGACCTGGAGTTCCTGGCGCGCGACCACGAAGCCGCCCCGGCGGCCGCTCCGTACGAGTCCGAGCCCGGGGACATCGAGGAGCTGCTCGACGTCAGCCCCGAGGACGACAAGTTCGAGGAGGGCGAAGAGATCAAGCAGATCGACACCACGCTCAAGATCGAAGACGATGAGTTCGCGGACATCGACGACGAGAGCTGACCGTTCCTAACAGTTGCCGCGCGGCTTTCGGCGGCCCGCGAGACGGCGGCACGGCATCTCGCGGGCCGCTTGCGTTTGCACGATTTTCGTTTGACTTGCCCCGAATTTAAGAATACAAGCTCTCCCTCAAAGGGCGTAGGACTTCCAGCAGGCAGGCTGACCGCCCAACCCACATTCTCCAACTCCACACAATTTGCATCAGCTCCACAATAGGTGCGCCTTAGGCGTTGAGGAACCCGCTCGGCCAAGGCAGGTGAACCGCTGTTGCTGTGACCCCAATCGCATCAAGGAGGTGCAAATGGACAACGAAGAAAGGGCGTTTTACGAGAAGCTGGAGGGCAAGGGCGTCTCCAGGCGGGACTTCATGAAGTTCTGCACGTTTCTGACCGCGACCATGGGCCTCTCCTCCTCCTTCGTCCCGAAGGTGGCGGAGGTCTTCGCCCAGCCGGCCCAGCGGCCGCCCGTGGTGTGGCTCCACCTGGGCGAGTGCACCGGCTGCACCGAGTCCGCGATCCGCACCATGTACCCCTGGATCGACCAGCTCGTGCTCGAAGTCCTCGACATCACCTACCAGGAAACGATCATGGCGGCCGCCGGCCACCAGGCCGAAGAGGTGCTGCACACCGCGGTCGAAAAGCACAAGGGCAAGTTCATCTGCGTGGTCGAAGGCGCCATCGCCACCAAGTACAACGGCGGTTGGGGCAAGGTCGCGGACAGAACCTTCCTGCAGATCGCCAAGGACGTCTGCACGAAGGCCGCCGGCGTCATCTGCATCGGCAGCTGCTCGGCCTACGGCAACATCCCGGCCGCCAAACCCAACCCCGGCGGCTACAAGGGCGTCGGAGAAGTATTGGGCATCAAGACGATCAACATCGCCGGCTGCCCGCCCAACCCGATCAACTTCGTGGGCACGGTGGTGCACTACCTCCTCCTGGGCAAGCTGCCCGCGCTCGACAACCTGGGCCGCCCGCTGTTCGCCTACGGGCAGACCATCCACGACAACTGCCCGCGCCGGGGACACTTCGAGAGCAACGAGTTCGTCACCGAGTTCGGCTCGAAGGAAGCCGCCGAAGGCTACTGCCTCTACAAGGTCGGCTGCCGCGGACCCGAGACCTACAACAACTGCAGCATCGTCAAGTTCAACGGCGGCACGAGCTGGCCGGTCCAGGCGGGCCACCCGTGCATCGGCTGCAGCCAGCCGGACTTCTGGGACAAATTCACCCCGTTCTACGAGGAGATGTAGCCCCGCGGGAACGCGATACCATCGCCCACTTTTCTTTCCAGACACGGAGGAGACGATATGGCAGACCGAATCACGATTGACCCGATAACCCGCATCGAGGGCCATCTCAAGATCGATATCGAGGTGGCCGGAGGCAAAGTCACCAACGCCTGGAGCTCCGGGACGATGTTCCGGGGGATCGAGCTGATCCTCCAGGGACGCGACCCGCGAGACGCCCAGCACTTCGTGCAGCGCACCTGCGGGGTCTGAACGTACATCCACGCTCTGTCCTCGGTGAGGGCAGTCGACGACGCCGTCGGCGTCAAGATTCCGAAGAACGCGCGCCTGATCCGCAACCTGATGCACGGCGCGCTCTACCAGCACGACCACATCGTCCACTTCTATCACCTCCACGCGCTGGACTGGGTGGACGTCGTCAGCGCGTTGAAGGCCGACCCCGCCAAGACGGCGGCGCTGTCGGACAACGTCTCCAACGCCCCCTGGGGCGGCACCGCCTACTACAAGAGCGTCCAGCAGCGGCTGAAGACCTTCGTGGACAGCGGCCAGCTCGGCCCCTTCTCCAACGCCTACTGGGGCCACCCGGCCTACAAGCTGCCGCCGGAAGCCAACCTCATGGCGACCGCGCACTACATCGAGGCGCTGCGGCTGCAGGCCAAGGCCGCGCGCATGCACGCCATCTTCGGCGGCAAGAACCCGCACCCGCAGCACCTGGTGGTGGGCGGCGTCACCTGCGCCAACGACCTCACGGCCGACCGGATCGCGGAGTTCCTCTTCATCACCAAAGAGACCCAGGAGTTCATCAAGAACGTGTACATCCCCGATCTCCTGGCGGTGGCCTCGTTCTACAAGGACTGGGGTGCGATCGGCGGCACCTCCAACTTCCTCGCCTGGGGCGACTTCCCGATGAGCGAGAAGGAGCCGGACAGCCTCTTCATGCCGCGCGGCGTCATCATGAAGCGCGACTTCGCCAACGTGAAGATGGCCGACCCGGGCAAGGTGACCGAGCACGTCGCCCGCTCCTGGTACGAGGGCAAGGACGCCAAGCACCCCTACCAGGGCGTCACCAAGCCGCTGCCCGAAGACCCGAAGTACGCGCCGAACGACGGCAAGTACTCCTGGCTGAAGGCCCCGCGCTACGAGGGCGAGCCCTGCGAGGTCGGCCCGCTGGCCCGCGTGCTGGTGGCCTACGGCTTAGGCAAGAAGGAGATCAAGGAGGTGGTGGACAAGACCCTCTCCACGCTCAACGTCCCGGCCACCGCGCTCTTCTCGACGCTCGGCCGCACCGCGGCGCGCGGCCTCGAGACGCTCGTCATCGGCGAGGCCGTCCAGGGCTGGGTCATGGAGCTGGTCGAGAACCTGAAGAAGGGCGACAGCCAGATCTACGAACCCTACGAGATGCCGACCAAGGCGCAGGGCATGGGATTGAACGACGTCCCGCGCGGCGCCCTGGGTCACTGGGTCGTCATCGAGGACAAGAAGATAAAGAACTACCAGTACGTGGTGCCGTCGACCTGGAACCTCGGGCCGCGCTGCGCCAGCAACAAGCTGGGCCCGATCGAAGAGGCCCTGATCGGGACACCGATCGCCGACCCCAAGAAACCCCTTGAGGTCCTGCGCACGGTGCACTCGTTCGACCCCTGCATCGCCTGTGCGGTGCACGTCATCGACCCGGATTCGAACGAGGTCTACAAGATCAAGGCCCTGTAAGGCGTGCGAACAGCGTCGGGCCCCGCTCCGCACGGGGAGGGGCCCGACGGGTTTGGGAGAAGAGGGGTCAAGGGATTGAAGGGAAGACAGATACTCGATGCAGGATCCAGGATTCAAGATGCAAGCGGAAGTTCCGGCTGCTGCTCTATCTGCATCGTGTATCTTGTATCCTGCATCTGCCCTATCGAGCATCCAGAATCCAGAATCAAGTAGCTGTCGTCCCTTGCAACCCCAGCGCGCCCTTGACCGCTTGCGTCGTTCGGTCTAAACTGCCCATTCTGCTTGAGCTTGCAGGCCAGCACCCTAAAGGACCCCGCCCCGTGGCATTGTCCGACCGCAACCCGTTCGACGACCTCTACGCCCCGGAGATCATGATCCTGGGGATCGGCTCCATTCTTTATTCCGACGACGGGTTCGGCATCCGGGTGGCCCAGCGAATCGAAGCCGGCTACGAGTTCCCGGACCCGGTCCTGGTGGTGGACGGCGGGGTGCTGGGCATCAACCTGCTCGGCGTGATCTCCAAGCCCAAGCACCTGATCGTCGTCGACACCATGCGCAGCGGAGGCGCCCCCGGAGAGATATACCGCGTGGAGGGCGAGGCCATTCCGGAGCGGATCCGCGCCAAGAACAGCCTGCACCAGGTCGACTTCCTGGAGGCGCTGACGCTCTGCCAGGCGCTCGACCACGTCCCGAACACCGTGATCATCGGGGTCGAGCCGGCCGACGTCGACACGCTCAGCCTGGTGATGAGCGCCCCCGTCCAGGCGCAGATCGAGCCGGTCATCCGGATGGTGCTCGCCGAACTCGACCGCCTGGGGGTATCCTACCGCAAGAAGGACAATGCCGATGTGCCTCGCGATCCCTTCCAAGATCGTTAGCATCGAAAACAGCATGGCCGTCATCGACGTGGACGGGGTTCGCCGCGAGTGCAGCCTGCTCTTGGTCGAAGACGCCCGCGAGGGCGACTACGTGATCGTGCACGCCGGCTTCGCCATCTCCAAGATCGACGAGGCCGCAGCCAAGGAAACGCTGGCGCTGCTCAAGGAGGCGGCCGCGCTGATGGATGCCGGGGGCCGCGGCGGTAGCGGGCCGGACGCATAACCGATGACCTCGGAGATCGAGGCCCGGGGGCTGCTCGTCAACGGGATCGTTCAAGGGGTCGGGTTCCGGCCGTTCATTTACCAACTGGCCCGGCGCCACGGTCTGACCGGCGAGGTCGCCAACACGCCCACCGGGGTCGCGATCCACGTCGAGGGCCCTGCCGAGCGCCTGAACGCCTTCCAGCACGAGATCTCCGCCAACCCGCCGCCGCTTGCGCTCGTCATCGAGGTCGTGAGCCGGCCCGAAGCGCCGCAGGCCTGCACCGAGTTCCGCATCGTCCACAGCCGCGCGAACGCGGCCATGGCCACCCTCATTTCGCCCGACGTGGCCGTCTGCGACGACTGCCTGCGCGAGCTCTTCGACCCCGCCGACCGGCGCTACCGTTACCCGTTCATCAACTGCACCAACTGCGGCCCGCGTTACACCATCATCGAGGACATCCCTTACGACCGCCCGGCCACCTCGATGCGGCACTTCCCGATGTGCGCCGCCTGCCGGGCGGAGTACGATGACCCTCTCGACCGGCGCTTCCACGCCCAGCCCAACGCCTGTCCGGCCTGCGGGCCGCAGGTCCGCCTGCTGGACGCGGACCGTCGCGAGATCGAGGCCGCCGATCCGGTCGCGGCCGCGGCCGACCGGTTGCGCCGGGGGCTCATCGTGGCCATGAAGGGGCTGGGCGGCTACCACTTGGCCGTCGACGCGCTCGACGCGGCGGCCGTCACTCGGCTGCGATCCCGCAAACTGCGCGAGGAGAAGCCCTTCGCCGTCATGTCCCCGGAGCTGGACGCCGTGCGGTGCTACGCGCAGGTCGCGCCGGAGGACGGCGCACTGCTCCGCTCGATCCAGCGGCCGATCGTGCTGCTGCCGAAGCGCGAGCCCGGGCCGCTCGCCGAGGCGGTCGCCCCGCGCAACCCCTTCGTGGGCGCGATGCTCCCGTACACGCCGCTGCACCACCTGCTGCTGCGCGAAGGCTTCGTCGCGCTGGTGATGACCAGCGGCAACCGCAGCGAGGAGCCGATCGCGATCGACAACGACGACGCCTTCGAGCGCCTGGCCGGCGTCGCCGACTGCTTTCTCGTGCACGACCGCGACATCTACCTGCGGGCCGACGACTCGGTGGTGCGCCGGTCGGCCGGGTCGACCCGTTTCCTGAGGCGGTCCCGCGGCTACGTGCCGGTGCCCGTGTTTCTGAAAGACGAGCTCCCGCCGATCCTGGCCTGCGGGGCCGAGCTCAAGAACACGGTCTGCCTCACCCGGGGCCGGCAGGCCTTCGTCAGCCAGCACATCGGCGACCTCGAGAACCTTGCCACCTACGAGTTTTTCCAGAAGACCATCGCCCACCTGCAGCGCATCCTGGAGGTCAGGCCCGAGCTCATCGCCTGCGACCTGCACCCGGATTACCTCAGCACGCGCTGGGCGGACGAGCAGGCGGGAATCCCGAAAGTGCGCGTGCAGCACCACCACGCCCACGTCGTGAGCTGCCTGGCCGAGCACCGCATCGACGGCCCGGTCGTCGGCATCAGCTGCGACGGCACCGGCTACGGCCCGGACGGCGCGGTCTGGGGCGGCGAGATCCTGGTGGCCGATGCCGCCGGATTCGAGCGCGCAGCCCACATCGCCTACGTGCCCATGCCGGGCAGCGCGGCCGCGATCCGGGAGCCCTGGCGCATGGCCGTGAGCTATCTCCACGACGCCTTCGCCGAGGAGCTCCGGGAGCTGGATCTGCCGGTTCTGCGCGAGGCCGGCCGCGACCGGGTTCGGGTGGCGCTCGAGATGATCGCCCGGCGGTTCAACTCGCCGCCGACCTCTAGCCTGGGCCGCCTGTTCGACGGGGTGGCCGCGCTGGCCGGGCTGCGCTCGCGCGTCACTTTCGAAGGCCAGGCGGCGATGGAGCTCGAGATGGCGGCGGGCGACGGCGATGGCGAGGCCTACCCGTACGCGTGGGAAGATGGCCAGCCCGCCCGCATCCTGCCCGCGCCGATCATCCGCGCCGTGGTCGAGGATGTTCTGAAGGGCGCCCCGGCGGGGGTCGTCAGCGCCCGGTTCCACGCGACCCTGGTCCGGCTCTTCGGCGAGCTTGCCGAAGCAGTCGGCCGGCGACGCGGGCTGCAGCGGGCGGCGCTGAGCGGCGGGGTGTTCCAGAACGGCCGCCTGCTGACCGGGCTCACGGCCGAGCTCGAACGGCGAGGCTTCGAGGTCTACAGCCACCGCCTCGTCCCGACCAACGACGGGGGGATAGCGCTGGGGCAAGCCGTCGTAGCGGCTCACGCCGCTTAAGAAATTCGAAATTCGAATATCGAAATTCGAAACAATGAAAACAGAAAATTCGAAATTCGAATATCGAAATCCAAGACAGTGCCGCACCCGAAGCGTTTTGGTGTTTTGAAATTTTCTTTTTGTTTCGGATTTCGAAATTCGTGTTTCGAATTTCCCCCCGGGGGGTCTTATGTCGATCAAGCACAGCGAAGAGTACCGCGACGGGGAGCTGTCGCGGCCGATCGCCGAGAAGATTCGGCGCACCAGCCGCCGGCCCATACGCCTGATGGAGGTCTGCGGGACCCATACGGTGTCCATCTTCCGCAGCGGTATCCGCTCCGTCCTGCCCGAAACCATCACGCTGCTGTCCGGCCCAGGCTGCCCGGTGTGCGTGACCGACCAGGCGGAGATCGACGCCTTCATCGGGATCGCGCAGCAGAAAGACGTGATCGTCGCGACCTTCGGCGACCTGATGCGGGTGCCCGGCACCGAGTCCTCGCTGCAGCGCGAGCGCGCGGAGGGCCGCGACATCCGCGTGGTCTACTCCACGGTGGACGCGCTCGCGATCGCCGCCCGGCACCCCGACCGGGAGGTGGTCTTCCTGGGGGTCGGGTTCGAGACCACCGCGCCGACGGTCGCCGCCGCGATCGTCTCGGCCGCGCAGGCCGGGGTGCGGAACTTCTCGGTCCTGTCCGCCCACAAGACCGTGCCGCGCGCGCTCGAGGCGCTCATGGCACTCGAGGGCGTGCGCATCGACGGGTTCATCCTGCCCGGGCACGTTTCGGTCATCATCGGGCTGGACGCCTACCGGGGGTTTTTCGAGCGCTACCGCATCCCCTGCACGGTCGCCGGCTTCGAGCCGGCCGACATCCTGCATGCGATCGCCTCGATGGTCGAACAGCTCGAAGCGGGCAGCCCCCGGCTGGAGAACGCCTACCCGCGGGCGGTGAGCGCCGAGGGAAACCGCAAGGCCCAGGCGCTGCTCGCGCAGGTCTTCGAGCCGGCGGACGCCTGCTGGCGGGGGATCGGCACGATCCCGCTGAGCGGCCTGCGGATTCGGCCGGCTTACGCGGCCTTCGACGCCGGCCGGCGCTTTGCGCTCGAGCTCCCCGAACCGCGCATCCCGCGGGGCTGCGCCTGCGGCGAGATCCTCACCGGCAAGCGCACGCCGCCCGAGTGCGCCCTCTACAAGAAGGTCTGCACGCCCGAGGACCCGGTGGGGCCCTGCATGGTGTCGAGCGAGGGGACGTGCGCGGCGTACTACCGGTATCACTTCGAAGAGTGAAGACGTTGACCCGTGTGTCCGTTGGCCGGTTTGCCCGATGAAAGCTCCACGCATTCACGGGTGCACGGGCAAACGGGTCCACGGATTAACGCCATCCGGAATCGAGGTAAAATGAAAACCGACAAAATCCTACTCGACCACGGCAGCGGCGGGAAGGTCTCGCACCGCATGATGCGCGAGCTGCTGCTGCCGGCTTTCGACAACCCCGTGCTGGCCGAGTTGAACGACGGGGCCATCTTCGATTTGCAGCCCGGGGTGCGCCTGGCGTTCTCGACCGACTCGTACACCGTGGACCCGATCTTTTTCCCCGGCGGGAACATCGGCGAGCTGGCCGTCTACGGGACGGTGAACGATCTGTCCATGTGCGGCGCCCGGCCGCTGGTCCTCAGCGCGGCGCTGATCATCGAGGAGGGCTTCCCCATGGAGCAGATCCGGTCGATCGTGGCCTCCATGGGCGCGGCCGCAGCGGCCGCGGGGGTCCAGGTCGTCACCGGCGACACCAAGGTGGTCCCCAGGGGGACCGCCGACCGGCTCTTCATCAACACCTCCGGGATCGGGGTCGTCCCCGCCGGTGTCGGGGTGTCCAGCCGCGGCGCGCAGCCGGGGGACCGGGTGATCCTGAGCGGGAGCCTCGCCGACCACGGGGTGAGTGTGCTCGCACGGCGCGAGGGGATCTCCTTCGACCTCTCGGTCGTGAGCGATACGGCGCCCTTGAACCACATGGTCGAGGCCATGCTTGCGGCCGCGCCCGGGGTCCACGTGCTGCGCGACCCCACGCGCGGCGGGCTCGGCACGGCGTTGAACGAGATCGCCGAGCAGTCCGGGGTCGGCGTTCGCATCCGCGAGGAGCGCATCCCGGTGAAGCCCGAGGTCGCCGGCCTGTGCGAGCTGCTCGGGCTCGACCCGCTCTACCTCGCCAACGAGGGCAAGCTCGTCGCCTTCGTGGCCCCGCAGGACGCCGACGCCGTTCTGGCGGCCATGCGCTCCGACCCGCGCGGCCGCGAGGCGGTCGTGATCGGCGAGGCGACCGCCGAGCACCCGGGCAAGGTGTTCATGCGCACGCGCATCGGGGGCACGCGCATCGTCGACATGCTGACCGGCGAGCAGCTGCCCCGCATCTGCTGATCGAATGCCGCAACGTCTTTTACCCGGTGGCCTCCGCACCCTGGCGCTCGCCGCAGCGCTTATGGCGCTCTGCGCCTGCGACCTGCGCCGCGAGCACACGCTGACCGGCCGCACCATGGGCACCACCTACGCGGTCACGGTCGTCACCGGCCCCTTCGGATCGGTCGAGGGCCTGCAGGCGAGGATCGACCGGCGGCTGGAGGAGATCAACCGCGCCATCTCGCCTTACCTCAAGGAGAGCGAAATCAGCCGCTTCAACCGCTTCGACCGCGTGGGCGAGGAGTTCCCGATCTCGGCCGACTTCCTGCGGGTGATGCAGGTCGCCGCCCGGCTCTACGCGCTCTCCGGCGGGGCGTGGGACGGGTCGGTCGGCCCGCTCGTGGACCTCTGGGGCTTCGGCCGCGGGGGGCGTCCGGGGCAGGTGCCCACAGCCGAGGCCATCGCGGCGCTGCTCGCGGACGTGGGGTTCGACAAAATCGAGATCCGCGACTCCGGCGCGCTGGTCAAGCGCCGGGCCGGGGTTTCGCTCGACCTCTCCTCCGTCGGCCAGGGGTTCGGAGTCGACCAGATCGTCGCGCTCCTGCGCGCGGCCGGGTTCACGGACTTCCTGGTCGAGGTGGGCGGGGAGATCCACGCTGCGGGCGCCCGCCGCGACGGCCGCGCCTGGCGGGTGGGCATCAGCCGGCCGGTCCCCGGCGCGCGGCCGGACGACATCTACCGGGTGGTCACCCTGCGCGACCAGTCCTTCTCGACCAGCGGCGACTACCGTCAGTTCTTCGTGCAGGGCGGGGTGCGTTACTCCCACCACATCGAGCCGTCGACCGGCTATCCGGTGCCAAGCGGTCTGGTGAGCGTCTCCATCCTGGCCGCCGAGAGCTGCGCCTTCGTCGACGGACTCGGAACAGCCGTGCGGGTCATGGGCGTCGAGAAGGGGCTCGCCCTGATCGAGCGCCTGGAGGGAGTTGCAGCGTTGTTCATTACAGAGGCGCCCGACGGATCGCTGCGCGACCACCTGTCGCAACGCATGCGGCTGGAGCCCGTCCCCTGACCGTGCGTTGACATCGATTCCGCCCCTCCTTATTTTCCCTGCGGAAAATCGGTCAATCGGATCACTCGGGGCAACGTCGCGAGAGGCCCCGGGGCATTGCTGCGGCGGACACACCCCCTCCCCTCCCAGGAGATATCCCCGACAGCCCGTTGCCTGTTCAGTCGCCGGAGTCCCGAAGCCTTCATGCAGCCGAAACGACCTTCTCAACCCCGCGCCCGCACGCGCAGACTGCACCTGGTCAGCCTGGGGTGCGCCAAGAACCAGGTGGACAGCGAGGTGATGCTCGGCCGGCTGAAGCAGGCCGGGTGGCTGCCGACCGACGATCCGGAACAGGCCCACGCCATCGTCGTCAACACCTGCAGCTTCATCGAGTCCGCCGCCGAGGAATCCATCGAGACCATCGTCGAGCTCGCGGATTACAAGAAAAGCGGTCTATGCCGGCGGCTGGTAGTCACCGGCTGCCTGCCCGAGCGTTACCGAGAGAAAATCGTCCAGGCCCTGCCCGAAGTGGACGCGTTCCTCGGCACCGGGGCCTTCGACCAGATCGAGGCGGCACTCGAGCCGGTCGCGGTCCCGCGGTCGGTGTCGCTGCCGGACCCCGACCGGGCCTGCCTCGACCCGGGCGGCGCGCCTCGGGTGCTGACCGCGCGCCACATGGCCTATCTGAAGGTCGCCGAGGGGTGCAGCAAGAGCTGCACCTACTGCATCATCGGCAAGCTGCGCGGCCGTCACCGCAGCCGCCCGCCCGAGGACATCCTGGGCGAGGCGCGCGAGCTCGTCGCCGCCGGCGTGCGCGAGCTGGTGCTCGTCGCCCAGGACACGACCGCCTACGGCGCGGACCTCGACCCGCCGGCCGGCCTCGGCAGCCTGATCCACCAGCTGGCCTCCATCCCCGGCAACGGCCGGAGGAAGGAGCTGCCCTGGGTCCGCGTGCTCTACGGGCACCCGGAGAGCATCGACGAGGGCTTCATCCGCGCGGTCGCAGAGCATTCGAACGCCTGTCCCTACTTCGACATCCCGGTCCAGCACGCGAGCGGCCGCGTGCTGAAGCGC
>JADHEF010001765.1_pt1 | contig 11863 bp, 11 predicted proteins | sample 8952391 | NCBI WGS metagenome assembly JADHEF01 (sample SAMN16124439, study PRJNA663245) | bioreactor sludge metagenome | isolation source: sludge (nitrite) | place: India:Bengaluru | collected 2019-02-28
CTCTGGGCCTCGATCAGCCTTCTCGTAAGTGTCCGTGATAACGGGGGTGAACCCGTCTTGCCGTTGCCGATTCAGACTGTGCGGATAAGTATTTGTCGCCCGTTGCCGGCCGATTTTGAACGGCGCACAGTGCTGGCATGACCCGGTCCGCACCCGCACCAGCACCCGACTTCCATAATCTGGCACCTGCTGCCCTGGACGGCGTTACGGCCATCGATGGTTGCTATCCCGTCCTTGCAAAGATGGAGCTTCCCAACGACAAACGGACAAACGTCGCAATCGCCCTGCTGTATGCCTCCTTGGCGCAGGCGCGGTCTGCCTGCTTCCTGGTCGCACACGACGTCGAACAGAGCGTCTTCGGTGCCTTTATCCTTCTTCGCTCCCAAGTCGACCAGCTCATGCGGGCGGCCTTCTTCGCCGGCCCCGCGACGCCGGAAGAATTAGTGTTTTACCTCGACAAAGACGATCTGCCGCGCCGCGACGGAAACAAGCTCGGGCCGCGTTCGCTGTCCCGGATCAATGAAGCACATTTCGGATGGACGCCCGTCGGCCGAATTCCGAACACGGTGGACAACTCTTGGGCGACGCTTAGCGGCATGACGCACGGGGGGCACGCGCTGCTGAACTACTACATCGGTGAAGATGGCATCGGGGCCTATCCGCCGAACGATGAATTCGTCGAAGTGCTGACGAACGCCGTCGTGCTGACGCACCTTGCCGTCGCGGCCGCGCTTTCGATGGCCCGAAACCAGGAAGCGGATGATTTGCAGGTTGCGTTGCGTGCCTGGTACGACGCGGGCCATGCGTACTTCGCGAAATGGGCGCCAAAGGTAGATAAAGAAACGTCCCCATGAAGGGGGCGTCGTCAATGGATTAGGCGTCGAAGCCCGGAGGCGGCGGTGCTTTCCTCCCCAGCGCACGCCAAGCGGCCATTCTCGCCAGCTCGCCAGCCATGCCGGGCGGAACCATGTTCACCAGCGCGGCCAAGTCGGGCGCGTGGTCTGGAATCACGGCGACCGCACCCAGCATTTCGCCGGTGTGCCTGTCATAGATCGCGAGTGTTCCATTCGTCGATGGTCGCGTCGTAAAGCGTGCCGCTGTTAACGGAAGTGGCGACGGTGATGGCCTGCGGCGGGCCAACCCGGGCGACAGAAAAGGGCTTTCCTGTTCGACTTGCCGTCATGCGATGCCGGTTAATCCCACAAGCCGGGTGGCCGATTTCCGACGGCCGATGTGCCGTGCGCGGGGCAGGGTGGAAGTCCATCCGTCCGGGCGTGGGTGTCCATGAAGGCCAGCTTGATCCAGTACTGTTTCGAGTCGGGAGTTGCGGCGCGGCGCATGCCGGCGTGGATGCAACCGGTGCCGCTGGCCGGCATCGCATCCGCGCTGGCCTTGCTGGTCGGTGCCACGGCTTGCCTGTGCATGCCGGCCTTGCCGCCCGGCTGGTTGTGCATGGGCATGCTGGCCGTCGGCGTGGGTGCATTGTGCTTTGATGGAATCCCGCGCCTGGCGGGGTGGGGCGTGATCGGTTTTGCATGGTTGGCTCTGCATGGGCAGTGGATGCTGGCGGCACAACTGCCCGTGGCGTCGGAGGGCCACGTGTTCACGGTGTCCGGGCAGGTGGCCGACTTGCCCGATCCGCAGCAACGGCGCACGCGCTTCCTGCTGTGGGCCGATGGCACGGCGCCGGCTGCGGTGCGTGGCCGGCTGCTGCAGCTGGACTGGTACGACGGGTTCGGTGTCCGCGAGGCGGGGCTGCGGGTGCATTTGCATGCCGGCGAAAGTTGGCGGCTGAAGGTGAAGCTGCGTGCGCCGCGCGGCTTGGCCAATCCCGGGCCATGGGATGTGGAGCGGACGCTGCTGGCGCGTCGCATCGTGGCGACCGGTTACGTGACGGACCCGGACGATGCCCTGCGCCTGATGTCCGCACGCGGCGTGGATGCCTGGCGCGAACGGATGTCGGCGCGGATTGCCAGGTCCGTCCCCGCGGCTTCGTCGCGTTTCGTGCGTGCGCTGGCCTTGGGCGACACGCATGCGTTGGCCGACGAGGACTGGGAAAAGCTGCGGGCCGACGGCTTGACCCACTTGATCGCGATCTCCGGTTCCCATGTCGGGATGGTGGCCGGTTTTTTCGCCGTGCTGGTGGGCGGTGCATGGCGTCTGCTACCTCGCATCGGGCATGTCACGCCGCGCCCGGTCGCGATGGCATGGGCGGCATTGCTCGGCGGTCTGGTCTATGCCGCCGTGGCCGGCTTCGGTTTGCCGACGATGCGCACCGTGTTGATGATCGCCGTGGTCGCCCTGGCGCGTGCCTCGCGCCGCAGCGTGCGGGTTGCCGATGCCCTCGCATTGGCCTTGATGGCGGTGCTGTTGGCCGATCCCTTGTCGGTGATGGCGGCCGGTTTCTGGCTCAGTTTCGCCGGCGTGGCATGGCTTGCGTGGTGCCTGCCCGGGCGTGACGGGCAGAAGCGGGGTTTGTTGCGCGAGTTCCTGTCGGCGCAAGGCGTGGCTACGGTGGGCTTGCTGCCGCTGACGGTGATGTTGTTCGGGCAGGCATCGCTGGCCGGCCCTTTGGCCAATCTGCTGGCCATCCCGTGGTGGAGTCTGGTGGTGGTGCCGCTGGCCTTGTCCGGCCTGTTGGCCGAAGTGCTTTGGCCGGGAGGCGGGGGCGTGTTCTGGCGATGGGCCGCGCAATGCTTCGACCTGACATGGCCCGTGTTCGAGTGGTTGGCATCGAGCCGGTTCGCCTTGTGGTGGCTGCCCGAGGCGGCGTGGTTCGCCCTGCCGCTGGCCTTGTGTGGTGCGTTGTGGCTGCTGTTGCCGCGGGGCGTGCCGGGCAAGCCATTGGCCTGCCTGTTGTGGCTGCCGCTGTTGTGGCCGGCGCGGCATCTGCCGGCACGCGGCGAGGCCGAACTGCTGGTGATGGACGTGGGGCAGGGGCTGGCCGTGCTGGTGCGCACGGCCACGCATGTGCTGGTCTACGACGCCGGTCCGGCCGTCGAAGGCGGCTTCGATGCGGGCGAGCGGGTCGTGTCGCCGACGATGCTGGCCGTGGGCAGCGCGCGTGCCGACCGCATCGTGGTCAGCCATGCCGACGCCGATCATGCCGGCGGCTTGGCTGCGCTGCGTCGTTCGATGCCTCGTGCGGATGTGTTGGCCCCGCCGCAGGCGCCGGTCACGGGTGCGGCCGCGTGCGAGGCCGGGACGGCATGGCAATGGGACGGCGTGCGCTTCCGTTTTTTGCATCCATCGCCGGGCTTTCCCTATCTGCGCAACGAATCCAGTTGCGTGTTGCGCATCGAAACCGCCCATGGCACGGCCTTGCTGACCGGCGACATCGGCGAGGCCATCGAGCATCGCCTGTTGCGCGAGCGACTTGCCGATCTGCATGCGGACATCGTGCTGGTGCCGCACCATGGCAGCGGTGCGGCGGCCGATCCGGGTTTCATCGCCGCCACGGGTGCCCGATTGGCCTTGGTGTCGGCGGGGCACGGCAACCGGTTCGGCCATCCACGCGCGGACGTGGTGCGTCGTTGGCGGGCCGCGGGAGCCGAGGTGTTGAACACGGCCGACAGCGGCGCCTTGCGCGTATGGTTCATGCGGGAAGGGCTGCATGTCCGCGAGCAACGGCGCTGGCGCGCGCGCTGGTGGGACGCTGCCGGGCGCGTGCGTGCGACTGCTATCCTATCGACCGACGATTGACTGCCCTTGCCGGGCCGAGGATTCGCGACGTGTGGGAACTGGTCAAGGCGGGCGGTTGGCCGATGGTGCCGCTGTTGCTGCTGGGCGTGCTGGCGCTGGCGATCGTGCTGGAGCGGTTCTGGACCTTGCGTCGCAAGGAAGTCCTGCCGCCGGGGCTGGCCGACGAGGTCTGCGCCTGGGCCGCGAAGGGCAAGCTCAACCGCGAGCATGTCGAATCGCTGCGCGCCAACTCCCCGCTCGGCGCCTTGCTCGCCTCCGCCCTCGACGTGCGCGGCAAACCGCGCGAATTGATCCGTGAGCGCATCGAGGATACCGGCCGGCACATCGCCTTCGGCATGGAGCGCTTCCTCAACACGCTGGGCAGCATTGCCTCGGCGGCACCGCTGCTGGGCCTGCTCGGCACCGTGGTCGGCATGATCCAGATGTTCCTCGGCATCCTCGACCACGGCGTGGGCGACGTGAACCAGCTGGCCGGCGGCATCGGCAAGGCGCTGGTCTGCACCGCCACCGGCATGATCGTGGCCATTCCGGCGCTGATCTGCCACCGCTACCTGCGCGGCCGGGTCACGGCCTACGTGATCGAGATGGAGCGCGATGCCACGCGCCTGCTGGATGCGCTGGATGCCGCGCGGCCGGCTCCGGCGGCGCGCCGTCCGGTCAAGGCCGACTGAGCCCGCCATGCGCATCCGCGACGACCGTGCCCGCGAGGAGCCCGAGATCAACCTGGTGCCGTTGATCGACGTGATCCTGGTGCTGATCATCTTCTTCGTGGTCACCACCACCTTCGACGCGCGTTCCACGCTGCAATTGCAGTTGCCGCAGGCCAGCGACCATGACGCGCCGCCGCCGCAATATGCGCTGAGCGTGCTGATCAATGCTGACGGCCATTATTTCGTCAACGACCGCGAAGTGGTCGCCGCCGATGGCGAGGCGCTCAAGCGCGCCTTGGCGGCCCTGGCGGACAGCGGCCGCGACAAACCCGTGCTGTTGCGGGCCGATGCGCGCACGCCGTACCAGGCCGTGGTGACCGCGCAGGACGTGCTGGCGCAGCTGGGCTTCCAGCGCATCGCCATTGCCACCGCGCAGCTCAAGGAGGCGCGCAAGTGAGCCGGATGCAGTCTCCGATGGACGTGTACAAGCGCCTGCTCCAGTTTGCGGCGGACTACCGCGGCCTGCTGCTGTCGGCCGCCGCCGGCGCCTTGCTGGAGGGCGTTGCGGGTGGTGCGTTCCTGGCGATGATGAAGCCGGTCATCGATGAAACCTTCATCGCCAAGAACCGGGAAGTCAGCTACTGGCTGCCGCTGGCGATCGTCGGCCTGTTCGTGCTGCGCGGCGTGGCCGGCTATCTGACCGATACCTCGATGGGGCGCGCGGCGCGCAGCGTGGCCCGCGACATGCGGGTACGGGTGCTGGACAAGTACCTGAAGATGCCGGGCACGCGTTTCGACGACGAAAACGTGCCGTCGATGCTGGTGCGGCTGGGTTCGGACAGCGATCAGGTGGCCCAGGCCGCCGTGGACGCGATGAAGGTCATGGTCCAGCAATCGCTGCAGGTCATCGGCGCGGTGGTGGTGATGCTGTGGACCAGCTGGACGGTCACCGTGGCCATCGTGCTGGTCGCGCCGCCGCTGGCCTGGGTGATGGACCGGGTGGCCAAGCGCTACCGCCGCGTGAGCCACCGCATCCAGGAAAGCGGGGCGCAGCTGATGCAGGCTGCCGACCAGGCATTGTCCAACCAGCAGGACGTGAAGGTATATGGCGCGCAGGCCAGCGAGATGCGGCGCTACGGCGCATTGGCCGATACCAACCTCAAGCTGGCGATGAAGGTGGAGTCCACCCGCGCGATCTCGTCCGCCGCCGTGCAGCTGCTCGGTTCGGTCGGGCTGGCGGTGCTGCTGCTGATCGCCGGGCACGAGGCCATGGCCGGGCGCCTGACTGCAGGCGACTTCGTCGCGCTGATGACCTCGATGATGGCCATCCTGCCTTCGCTCAAGCAGCTCACCAACGTGCAGAACATGCTGCAGCGGGGCGTCGCCTCCGCGCAGCGCCTGTTCGGCGTGCTCGATGCCGAGGACGAGCCGGACCACGGCACGCGGACGCTGGCGCGCGCACAGGGGTTGATCGAATTCCGCCACGTCGGCGCGCGCTATCCGGGGCAGGACAAGCCGGCACTGGACGATGTCAGCTTCGTGGCCCGTCCCGGCACGGTGACGGCGATCGTCGGCCGTTCCGGCAGCGGCAAGTCCACGCTTATCAAGCTGATCCCGCGTTTCTACGCGCCCGAAAGCGGCCACATCCTGCTCGACGGCCACCCGCTGGACGAGTACCGGCTGGCCGACCTGCGTCGCCAGATCGCGCTGGTCGGCCAGCAGGTGATGCTGTTCGACGGCAGCGTGGCCGACAACATCGCCTATGGCGAAATGTCCGGGGCCTCGGCCGAAGGGCTGCGCTCGGCGGTGGCCGGTGCCAATGCGGCCGAGTTCGTCGACGAGTTGCCGGGCGGGATGCAGGCGCAGATCGGCAGCAAGGGCGGGCGCTTGTCCGGCGGCCAGCGCCAGCGTCTGGCCATCGCCAGAGCGATGCTCAAGGACGCGCCGATCCTGATCCTCGACGAGGCCACCGCCGCGCTGGACAACGAGTCCGAGCGGTTGGTGCAGGATGCGCTGGAGCGGCTGATGCCCGACCGTACCACGCTGGTCATAGCCCACCGTCTGTCCACCATCGAGCACGCCGATCAGGTGCTGGTGCTCGATCACGGGCGGCTGGTGGAGCAGGGCACGCCGGCCGGGCTGCTCGCCGCCGGCGGCCTGTATGCGCACCTGTACCGGATGCAGTTCCGCGAAGGGCCGGGTGCGTGAGCATGGCGAAGAACGACACGCCGGCCTGGTGGTACGACGAACGGGTTGCGGTGCCCGCTGGCGCGCGCGCGCTGACCCCGGTCTACGCCGGCGTGACCGCATTGCGGCGCTGGATGTACCGCCATCGTCTGCTGCGCGCGCGCAGTGCCCGCGTGCCGGTGGTGGTGGTCGGCAACCTCACCGCCGGCGGCAGCGGCAAGACACCCTTGACCATCGCGCTGGTGCAGCGCCTCGTGCAGGCGGGCTGGAAACCCGGTGTCGCCAGTCGCGGCTACGGGCGCAAGGACCCGGCGGCGCGCTGGATTGATGCGTCCACGACGCCGGATCAGGGCGGTGACGAACCCTTGCTGATCGCCGCACGCACGCAGGTGCCGGTGCGGGTGGATCGCGACCGTGTCGCGGCCGCACGCGCACTGGCGCAGGCCGGTTGCGACATCGTCGTTTGCGACGACGGCCTGCAGCATTACCGGCTTGCGCGCGATCTCGAGATCGAAGTCATCGACGGCCGCCGCCGCTACGGCAACCGTCGCCTGATGCCGGCCGGGCCGCTGCGCGAGCCGGAGGCGCGCGGCAAATTGTGCGATTTCCGCGTGCTCAACATCGGCGACGGCCGCCAGCCCGGCATCGAAGCCGGGTTCGGCGAATGGACGATGCGGCTTGCGGCGGATGCGGCGGTGCCCGTTGCCGGCGGCCGCAGCCTGCCGCTGGATGCTTTCCGCGACCGGCGCGTGCATGCCGTGGCCGGCATCGGCCATCCGGAACGTTTTTTCGGCATGCTGCGCGGGCGCGGCATCCCGGTGGTGCCGCATGCCTTCGGCGACCACCATGCCTATCGCGCCGCGGATTTCGATTTCGGCAGCGACCTGCCGGTGCTGATGACCGAAAAGGATGCGGTGAAGTGTCGCGGTTTCGCCGATGCGCGCTGCTATTGCGTGCCGATCGATGCCGAACTGCCGGAGGCGTTCTGGGTGGCATTGCTGGAACGTCTGGCCGGCAATGCCGGTGGTCATGGCGATGCCGGCGCCGATGCCGCCGCGGAAGCCTGATCTTGCCGCCGTCCTTCCGAATGCGAGGCCTGTCGTCGTGAATGCCGTTGCCGCTGCCGATTTCATCGTTGCCATCCCGGCACGTCATGCTTCCACCCGACTGCCCGGCAAGCCCTTGGCTGCGCTGGGCGGCAAGCCGCTGGTGCTGCACGTCGCCGAGCGGGCATTGGCCGCAGGGGCGCGCGAGGTCTGGGTGGCCACAGACGATGCGCGCATTGCCGCCGCGCTGGACGGCAGCGGCGTACGCGTGGCGATGACCTCGGCCGAACATGCCTCGGGCAGCGATCGGCTGGCCGAGTGCGCGGACATCGCCGGCTGGGACGACGAAGCCGTCGTGGTCAACCTGCAGGGCGACGAACCCTTCGCGCCAGCGGCCGGCATCCGCGCGGTGGCGCAGGCGCTGGTCGCCAGCAATGCGCAGATGGCCACGCTGGCCACCGCCATCGACACGGCCGACGAATTGTTCGATCCCAACGTGGTCAAACTGGTGCGCAGCGATGCCGGGTTGGCGCTGTATTTCAGCCGCGCGCCGATCCCGTGGCACCGCGACGGTTTTGCCCGCGCGCGCGATGCCTTGCCCGACGGCGGTGCGTGGTGGCGGCACATCGGCATCTATGCCTACCGGGCCGGATTCCTGCGCCGTTTCGCGCAGATGCCGCAAGGCAGGCTGGAGCAAATCGAGTCGCTGGAGCAACTGCGCGCGCTGGAGGCCGGTTTCGGCATTGCGGTGGCCACCACCCCGGAAGCCTTCCCGCCCGGCATCGACACGCCCGAGGATCTCGCGCGGGCCGAGGTCTGGCTGGCCGACCTGACGGCATGAGGTTGCTGGTGGTCTGCCTCGGCAACATCTGCCGCTCGCCGATGGGCGAGGGCGCCTTGCGCGCACGCCTTGAAGCTTCGCACTGGGCGGGCCGGGTCACGGTGGATTCGGCCGGTACCGGCGGCTGGCATGCAGGCGAGCCGCCGGACAAGCGTGCCATCGCTTGCGCACGGGGCCATGGCGTGGACATCGCCGGCTTGCGTGCGCGCCAGTTGCACGCGGCCGACTTCGCCGATTTCGACTGGGTGCTGTGTGCCGATGCGGACAACCTGCGCGACGTGCGGGCGATGGCGCCCCGTGGAAGTGCGCACAAGACGGCACTGCTGCTCGACTGGGCGGCAGGTCGCGACATCGGCGCGCAGGTGCCCGATCCGTATTGCGGCGGGCCGGAGGATTTCGAGCGTGTCTGGCAACGGGTAGATGCGGCGGCATTGCAGGCCGTTGCCCACCTGGACGGGCTGCAAGGCCGCATCGCCGGCTGAGGCGGTTTGTGCGCGTTGCAGGGAGCTCCATGGCCCGGGTGCTAGGCTGGTCAGTCCCATGAATGCGCGTGGCTGGATACGGCCGCGTGCGCGGATCAACCGATGAGCGAACTTGCAGAAACCGCATTCGACGGCAAGGCGTTTGCCGCCCGACTGGGCACCGCGCCGGGCGTGTACCGCATGTACGCGGCGGACGGCGGCGTGCTGTATGTCGGCAAGGCCAAGGCCCTGCGCAACCGCGTGTCCAGCTACTTCAACGCCACGCCCAAGAGCGCGCGCATCATGGTGATGCTTGCGCAGGTGGCGCGGATGGAAGTCACTGTCACGCGCACCGAGGCCGAGGCGCTGCTGCTGGAAAACCAGCTGATCAAATCGCTGGCGCCGCGCTACAACGTGATGCTGCGCGACGACAAGAGCTACCCCTACGTGCTGCTGACGCAGGAGACCTGGCCGCGCATCGCCTTCCATCGCGGCCCGCGCGCGATTCCCGGGCGTTACTTCGGCCCGTATCCGGGCGTGACCGCGGTGCGCGAAACGCTGAACTTGATGCACAAGCTGTTCCAGCTGCGCAGCTGCGAGGACAGCGTGTTCCGCAACCGTTCGCGGCCCTGCCTGCAATACCAGATCGGCCGTTGCAGCGCGCCCTGCGTCGGCCGGGTGGCGCGCGAGGACTACGACGAATCGGTACGCCGCGCGTCGTTGTTCCTGTCCGGGCGCAGCGACGAGCTGGCCAGAGAGCTGTCCTCGACGATGGGGCAAGCCAGTGAACGGCTCGATTTCGAGCAGGCGGCCCGCCTGCGCGACCTGCTTGCCGCGGTGCGCAGCGTGCAGTCGCGTCAGTACGTGGATGGGCAGGCGGCCGACATGGACGTGCTGGCCTGCGCGATGCGCGGCGCCAGTGCCTGCGTGTTGCTGCTGGCGTTCCGCGACGGGCGCAACCTGGGCACGCGCGCGTTTTTTCCCAAGACCAACGGCGAGGAGGCCGCCGACGAGGTCCTTTCGGCCTTCGTCTCGCAGTACTACGCCGAGCAGACGCCGCCGGCCGAGATCGTGCTCGACCGCGAGATTCCCGATGCAGCGATGCTGGCCGAGGCACTCAGCACGGAGCAGGGCCGCAAGGTGGTGCTGAAGTGGAGCGTGCGCGGCGAGCGTGCGGGGTATGTCGACCTGGCTCGGCGCAACGCGGACTTCGCGCTGCTCACCGAATTGACCAGCCGCGATGCGCAGCATGCGCGCAGCGAATCGATGCGCGAACTGTTCGGCTTGTCCGAGCCGGTCAAGCGGGTGGAATGCTTCGACATCAGCCACACCATGGGCGAGGCGACGGTGGCCTCGTGCGTGGTGTTCGATGCGGCCGGGCCGGTGCGCAACCTGTACCGGCGCTTCAACATCGCCGGTATCACCCCGGGCGACGATTATGCCGCGATGCACCAAGCGCTGGAGCGCCGTTTCCGGCATGCAGTGGAACACCCGGATTCGAAAGAATGGGCGGTGCCCGATGTGCTGCTCATCGATGGCGGCGCGGGGCAACTCGCGCAGGCCAGGGCGGTGCTCGACGATCTGGGCGTGCAGGGCGTGATGCTGGTCGGCGTGGCCAAGGGCGAGGAGCGCCGCGCCGGCCACGAAGCGCTGGTGATGCCCGATGGCAGCGAGCTGCGCCCGGGTGCCGGTTCGGCGGCCTTGCAATTCATCCAGCAGGTGCGAGACGAAGCGCACCGTTTCGCGATCACCGGGCACCGTGGCCGACGTGCCAAGACGCGCGCGACCAGTCGCCTGGAAGACATCGAGGGCATCGGCCCGCGTCGACGTGCGAGCCTGCTCAAGCATTTCGGCGGGTTGGCCGGGCTGAAGGCGGCCGGCGAAGAGGAAATTGCCCGCGTCGAAGGCATCAATGCCGCACTGGCCGCGCGAATCTACGCTAACCTGCACGGGTTGCCGGTGCCGGACCCGGCAGGCGAATGATCGACGCATGAAGCTGACTCTTCCCACCTGGCTCACGCTGCTGCGGATCGTGATGATCCCGGTGTTGGTGCTGGTGTTCTACCTTCCCTACAAGTGGACCAATTTCGGTGCCGCCGTCGTTTTCGGGCTGGCCGCCGTGACCGACTGGCTGGATGGCTGGATCGCCCGCCGCTACGCGTTGACTTCGGCCTTCGGCGCCTTCCTCGACCCGGTGGCCGACAAGCTGATGGTGGCGGTGGCCTTGTTCCTGATCGTGCAGGCCCACCCGACGCCGTGGATGGCCTGTTGGGCCTCGGTTATCGTCGGTCGCGAGATCGCGGTGTCGGCCTTGCGCGAATGGATGGCCGAGATCGGCCAACGCGCCAAGGTGAAGGTGGCGATGATCGGCAAGATCAAGACCACCGTGCAGATGATCGCGCTGCTGTGCCTGCTGTACTCGGTGACGCCCGGCTATACCCGCACCGGTGAAATCTGGCTCGGCGTGCCGCTGTTCCATCTCGGCGACTGGCTGCTGGCGATTGCCGCGTTGCTGACGCTGTGGTCCGGCCTGCAGTACCTGCACGCCGCATGGCCGGCCCTGCGCGAGGACGAACGCAATGCGGTGGGGCAGCGCCGCGAAAAGGATGCGGCGAAGGCGCCGAAAAACAGTTGACATCATCCGGTTTGCCGCTAGAATTTGCGGCTCCCAAGCGGGAATAGCTCAGTTGGTAGAGCGCAACCTTGCCAAGGTTGAGGTCGCGAGTTCGAGCCTCGTTTCCCGCTCCAGGTTTTCGGTAACGCCTTCGGGCACTTTGCCGAGAGTCCGAGGGAGTCGCCGATACTGCATGGCGCAAGGCCTGATGGCAGAGTGGTCATGCACCGGATTGCAAATCCGTTTACGCCGGTTCGATTCCGACTCAGGCCTCCAGCAGTATCCGGCAAAAAGCAGTACCCAGACAACGCGGGAATAGCTCAGTTGGTAGAGCGCAACCTTGCCAAGGTTGAGGTCGCGAG
>JADHEF010001767.1_pt1 | contig 11856 bp, 10 predicted proteins | sample 8952391 | NCBI WGS metagenome assembly JADHEF01 (sample SAMN16124439, study PRJNA663245) | bioreactor sludge metagenome | isolation source: sludge (nitrite) | place: India:Bengaluru | collected 2019-02-28
ACATCAGCCACGCCCACACCGGCCGCAGCGCCAACCGCGGCGACTGCTCGCAGGCCTGCCGCCTGCCCTACACGCTGCAGGATCAGCAAGGCCGCGTGGTGGCCTTCGAGAAGCACCTGCTGTCGATGAAGGACAACAACCAGAGTGCGAACCTCGCCCACCTGATCGCTGCCGGCGTGCGCAGCTTCAAGATCGAAGGGCGCTACAAGGACGCGAGCTACGTCAAGAACATCACCGGCCACTACCGCCGCCTGATCGATGCGCTGATCGACGCGCAGCCCGAGCTTGGGCGCAGTTCCAGCGGCCGCACCGAACTCTTCTTCACGCCCGACCCGGACAAGACCTTCCACCGCGGCGCGACCGACTACTTCGCCACTGGCCGCAAGGCCGACATCGGCGCCTTCGACACGCCGACCTTCGTCGGTCTGTCGCTCGGCACCGTGACCCGCGTCGGCAAGGACAGCTTCGAGATCGACGCGCTTGAGCCGCTCGCCAACGGCGACGGGCTCAACTACATGCACAAGCGCGAAGTCGTCGGCCTGCAGGCCAACGTCGTCGAAAAGCTGGGCGCCGGCGAAGAAGGCACCCTGTGGCGCGTGTTGCCGAACGAGCCGGTGGCGCAGTTGCCGGGCCTCAAGCCCGGCGTGGCGGTGAGCCGCAACCGCGACCACGCTTGGGAACTGGCGCTGCTGAAGAAATCGGCCGAACGCCGCATCGCGGTGTGGGCGCAGTGCGCCGAGACTGCTGCAGGCCTCGCGCTGACGCTGACCGACGAAGACGGCTTCACCGCCACCGCCGAGGCCACTTTCGACAAGCAGCCGGCGCAGAACATCGAACGCGCCGAGACGACGCTGCGCGAGCATCTCGCCAAGTTCGGCGCCACCGAATTCGCGCTGCAGGAACTGACGCTGTCGTGGTCGGCGCCGCTGTTTGTGCCGGCTTCGGTCGCCAACGCGCTGCGCCGCGACGCCGCCGAGCGCCTGATGGCCACGCGCCTGGCCGGCTGGCAGCGCCCGCTGCGCCGGCCGGAAGTCGAACCGCCGGTGCCCTACCCGGACGAGACGCTGTCCTTCCTCGCCAACGTCTACAACCTGGCGGCGCGCGACTTCTACACCCGCCACGGCGTGAAGCTGATCGCCGCGGCCTACGAGGCGCACGAGGAAGCCGGCGAAGTGCCGCTGATGATCACCAAGCACTGCCTGCGCTTCTCCTTCAACCTGTGCCCGAAGCAGGCCAAGGGCGTTCAGGGCGTGCAGGGGCAGGTGCGTGCCGAGCCGATGACGCTGGTGAATGGCAACGAGCGCTTCACGCTCAAGTTCGACTGCCGCCCCTGCGAGATGCATGTGATCGGCAAAGCCAAGAAGCACGTCCTGCAAAGCCCGCCGCCCTCGCAGGTGCCGGCCAGCGCGCCATTGACCTTCTACAAGCGCCGCGCTGACGCCCCCGCGCTGCCCTGAGGGCCGTTCGTCACCGGGTCTTGGGGTGGCCCGCCCTGCGGGCCTACACTGAAACATTGCCCAAGGACTGACGCACGGCGGCGGCAGTGGACGACCTGCTATTCATCGACGACAACGAAGAAGCGGAACCCCCTGCCGCCGAGGCTGATGGGGCCGGCTGGGTCGTTCTGGTCATCGACGACGATCCCGACGTGCATGCCGTCACTCAGATGGCGCTGCATCACTTCCGGTTTGAGGGACGGCCGCTGAAGTTCGTCGACTGCTACACCGCCCGCGAGGCGCAGGCAGTATTGCCGACCTTGCCGGACCTTGCCTTGATCCTGCTCGACGTTGTGATGGAGGACGAGGAAGCCGGCACGCGGCTCGCCCGGACGATCCGCGCGACACCCCGCTACGACAAGATCCAGATCGTCGTCCGCACGGCGGCCGGAGGATACGGCGGATGCGTTGCATTCAGTGACATTCCGATCCATGCGTTCGTGTGGAAGAACGAGATCGGCAAGGCGGATCTGGAACGCATCGTCGCCAGCGCGCTGGCCGCCCACTGCGCCGCCACCGCCGCGTCGTCCTGAGGCCGCATCCGGCCGGGCGCTCAACACCGGCTTCGCCTGCGGCCTTGCCCGATGGCCGCCCTCCGCATAGCCTGTGGGGCCCCAACGCAGGAGTTTGGCCCATGAGCGTCCGTGACCGTGTCCGAGTGATCGAAGAGCGCCTGCTCTCCGACAACTGGTACATCCTGAAAACCACGCATTTCGAGTTCCGCCGTGGCGACGGGCGCTGGCAGGCCCAGCATCGCGAAACCTACGATCGCGGCAACGGCGCGGCGATCCTGCTCTACAGCCTGCCGCGCCGCAGCGTGATCATGACGCGGCAGTTCCGCTACCCGGCCTTCGTCAATCACTACGACGAGCTGATGATCGAAGTGCCCGCCGGCCTGCTCGACGAAGCCGATCCGGAAACCCGCATCCGCGCCGAAGCCGAGGAAGAAGCCGGCTACCGCGTCGGCAAGGTGCGCAAGGTGTGCGAGGCATTCATGAGCCCCGGTGCGGTCACCGAGCGCCTGCACCTGTTCGTGGCCGAATACGGCCCCGGCGACAAGGTCAGCGATGGCGGCGGGCTGGAGCAGGAGGGCGAGGATATCGAAGTGTTCGAACTGGACTTCGACGAAGCGATGGCGATGGTTGCCGATGGCCGCATCTGCGACGCCAAGACCATCATGCTGCTGCAGTACGCAGCGCTGCACCTGTTCAGCCCGCGCACACCGGACGTTGCTACTGTGACGATGGCCTAAAACTTCAGCTCCAGCCCCACTTTCAGGTCGGGGCTGGTGCTGTTGTGTGCGGTATCAACCGCCATGCCGACGCCGTAGCGCAGCAGTACGCCGTCGTCGAGCAGGTAACGACCGCTCACGCGCGGTGTGAGTGTTGGTTCCGGCGCCGTCAGCAGGCTCTCGTCCGCGCGCCGTGTGCCGGACGCCGCGATGCCGAACGACAACACCGGGCGGTATTCATAGTCGGCACGCCAGGTGTAGTTCATCTCGGTTTTGCGCAAGTCGGCCATCGGCTCGCGCTCGACCGAGAAGTCGGCGCCCAGGTTCAGGCGGCCGATGCGCGAACGCACGCGCGGCCGCAGGCCCATGCCCCAGCGCGAATCGTCGTCGAACTGGCGGTCGAGGCGCATGCCCATGTCCACTCGCAGCGGCACGCCGCCCAGCCGGAACTTGCCGAGGTCGACATCGTGATCGAGCCGCAGCGAATCGAGGCGCGGCCCGCCACCGCCGGTGCTGAGGGCTTCGGTGGTGAATGAGGTGCTGCCTGCGGCGCTCTTGCCGAAATCCACGCTCATGCCGAGCGTGTCGGTACCGCGCGTGGCCGCATCGGACTGCGCACGCAGCTTGAGCTGCGGGTCATCCGGGCGCACCGTGAGGGTTTGTTCGCGTACGTATTCCGCGCCGCTGGCGACGCTCACCGCGCCAAGCATCGCGAGCGCCAGCAGCACTACCTTGCAAGACGACATCGCCCGAGTATCGCGGATCGGGCGACCGCCCGACGCCGGCAGCCGCGGGCAAATTGCAAGCAAATGCAAGCCGACTCAGGCGGGCCGCAAGCGCGGCCAGGCCAAGGTACCGATGCGCGACTCGAAGCCATGATGGAACGCGGCGCCGGCCGCCACGCTACCGAGCCACGCAAGCAACACGCCCAAGCCTTGCAGCACCGGATCGGCGGGCAGGTTGGGCCACACGATCGCCGTCACCACCATGCAGACAGGGAAGTGGATCAGGAACACCGAATACGAGATTCGCGACAGGTAGGCGATGACACGGTGCGAAGCCCAGCTCGCAAGCGCCGCATGCCGCTGCGTCAGCGACAACACCACCGCAAGCACGGTGGCCAGCGCAAGGCGATCGCGGAAGTCGATCAGCAAGGCCAGCGCTGCCATCGCCACCATCAGCACGAGCCAGCTGGCGCGCCCGCGTTGAGCCCCCCACCAGGCGAAGGCGCCCAGCGCGTAGGAACCGAAGAAGTAGGGCGCGGCCACATCCCAGGCCGGATCGCGGTTGAAGCCGAACATCGACAACACTGCCAGCAAGGCAACCAGCAACGGCGGCGGCAGGTGACGCCGCGCCACCGGCCAGCGCGAGACCTGCATCAACAAGGCGAACAGCAGGAAGAGCTGGAAATCGATAGCGACGTACCAGACGCCGGCCGACAAGGCGGGGTGGCCGACCAGATCCTGCAGCAGGAATACATGTGCCAGCACTTGCGCCGGCGTCGGCGCCGCGGGCAGCAGCTCATGCTCGAACTGCGTGCGCGCGAAGGCCGCCGTCAGCATCGCGATCGACAGCACTACCAGCAGCGGCAACGCGAGGCGCACATAGCGCTGCCATGCCAGTGCGGGCAGCGACGTATCCACGGTCAGGCGCCCCCGCGGCGCAAGGCTGCGCGCGGCGAGAAAGCCTCCGACGACAAGGAAAGCCTGCACCGCCAGCCGCGCGTCGCGCGCCAGCCATTCAAAAAGCGCAGGCGCCAGCACCGCCGCCACGTCGGACATCGGGCCGTAGAACGCGAGGTGGTGCAGAACGATCAGTTGGGATGCGACCGCCTTGATGAGATCGACACAAGGCAGGCGTGAAGCGGGACGGGTCATCAAACCAGCATCCGGCCGCGATTCCGCCGGATGGTGAAACGAAAGGCGGCGATTGTAACCCCTGCCTCGACAGCGTGCGAGACGTCGTGACCCGGCGACGCTCAGCCCCCAGCCCAGGCTACGACACGCTAACGCAACGCAGGGCCGGACTGCGCCCCTGCAAGGGGCGCCTCCTGACCTTAGAACAGTTCGACTTCGGTTTGCTCCGGCGTGCTCAGCTTGAAGTAGCCAACGTCCTGCGCCAGCGCTTGCGCGATGTGATCGATGCGGTCGCTGGTGACGGACACGCCTTCCGAGGCATCGGCGTTTTCCGCCGCCATCTGCGCGATCTGTTCGACCTTGGTGGCGATGTCGTGGGTGTTGGCACGCTGTTCGGACAACGCGGTATGGATGCGGCTCACTTGATCGCAGGCGCCGAGCGACTCCTGCTTCAGCGCATCCATCGCAAGGCGGGCGTCCTCAGCCATGGCCGCGCTGGTCTCGACGCGTTCGACGCCGCGCGAGATGGTGCTGACGACTTCGCCGGTCACCGCATGTACGTCGGCGATCATCTGCGCGATCGAAACGGTGGCGCCGCTGGTGCGTTCGGCGAGCTTGCGCACTTCGTCGGCCACCACGGCAAAGCCGCGGCCCGTTTCGCCGGCGCGCGCGGCCTCGATGGCGGCATTCAGCGCGAGCAGGTTGGTCTGGTCGGCGATCGCGCGAATCGTGGTGACGATGCCGGCGATGTCCTGCGCCCGGGCATCGAGCCGGCTGACCTGGCTGGCCGCCTCCTGAACAGTGCGCGCCACTTCTTCGACCTCTTGCCGCACGAAGGAAATGATCTGGCTCGATTCCACCGCCGACTGCCCCATGCTGCGCACATGGGTGTTCGCCTCACCGGCGTCGGCCGCGATCTGCTCGGCGCTGGTCGACAGCTGTTCCACGTTCGCCGCAATCGCGGCGGCCGCCTCGCTCTGCCGCGCGCCGTTGCTGGCCAGCGCATGGGCCTTGTGCTGCAACTCGCCGGCACCCGCGCTCATCTGCGCCGCCTGGCCGCGCAAGCCGCTTGCCACATCGGTCCAGCGTGCGCGCATCGTGGCCAGTTGCGCAATCAGGCTGTCGGTATCGCCGGGGCGTACGGCAATCGTGTGCGTCAGATCGCCCTGAGCGAGATAGGCCGCGAGCTTCGCGCCGTGCAGCGGCTCTGCGCCGATCAGGCGATAGATCAGATCCACCAGTTTCCAGGCCACACCGCTAACCACAAGGCAGATCAGCAAGGCCAGTCCGACGGCGCCCCACAGCGTGCGCTCGATCGAAGCCTGCACCCGCCCGCGCGTATCGTCCTGCAGCGCATTGATCCGGGCTCCGAGGCGGTCGATCGCCGCCTGAGCGAGTTCAGCACGCTTGTCGAAACCGTCCGCGCCCTTCATCACCTGGTTACCGGCTTCGCGGCCTGTCTTGTAGGCCTCGACCATGCGCATCCCGACCTCACGCAGTTGCTCGACCTCACGCGACAGCGCTTCAACCTCAGCGGAGAACGCAGGCGCAAGCCCGCTCAGCTTCGCAAGCGAGGCGCGTGCCGCGGCGTAGGCCTTTTCGGCGTCCGCCACACCGTCCTGCTCACCGGTTGCCGACGCGTCGGTCAGGAACTGCTGTACCTGAACGATCTGCAGCTTGGCCGCTGCCAGCTGATCAACCATCACGTCGGTCACGCTGTGCTCGTATTCGCTCTGCGCGCGCAGGGCGCTGAGCTGCAGCACGACAACCGCGGCCAGCACCACGACCAGCGCGATCGTGATACCGACGAACGCAAACACGAGAGGGCGAATCTTCTTCATCAGGGGGCTTTCGCTTGCAGGATTGGCCGATACGGGCTTTGAGGCACTGCACTGAATACCAGATTACGGCAGCCAATGGCATCCCTACAGGTCAACCCGGCTCGCGAGATGCGATAAGCTCGCCGCCTGCCGCATCCAAGGCGGCCGGTAACATGCAGGAGCCCCGTCTTGTCTTCCCGTATCCCCAACGCGCTGACCATCGCAGGCATCGACCCTTCCGGCGGTGCCGGCATCTATGCCGACCTGAAAGCCTTTTCCGCGCTCGGCGCCTACGGCTGCGGCGTGGTGGCCGCGCTGACCGCGCAGAACACGCAAGCCGTGACCGGGGTGCACACCCCGCCGGTCGATTTCCTGCGCCTGCAGATCGACACCTTGTTCGCCGATGTCCGCATCGACGCGGTGAAGCTGGGCATGCTCGGTACCGCCGACATCGTTGCCGCCGTGGCCGACCGCCTCGCGCACTACGCGGCAAAGTTCGTCGTGTGCGATCCGGTGATGGTCGCCAAGAGCGGCGACCACCTGCTGGCGAAGAACGCCGTCGCGATGGTCAAGGAGGCGCTGCTGCCGCAGAGCTTCATGATCACGCCGAACCTGCCCGAAGCCGGCGTGCTGCTGGATCAGCGCGCGCCCGAATCGGTCAAGGAAATGTATCGCGCGGCGGAACGTCTGCGCGAGCTGCTGCCGCTGTCTTCAGAACGCTGGGTGCTGCTCAAGGGCGGCCATCTGCCCGGTGGCGAGTTGATGGATCTGCTGTTTGACGGCGACCGCATGGTCGAGCTGCCGGGGCGACGCATCGAGACGAAGAACACCCACGGCACGGGCTGCACGCTGTCCTCCGCCATTGCGGCGCTGCTGCCGCAGGCGCAAGACCAGATGCTGCCGGTCGAAGCCGCAGTGCGCCACGCCCGCGAATGGCTGCTGCGCGCGATCGCTGCGTCGGGCGAGCTGGAGGTCGGCAAAGGCCACGGGCCGGTGCATCACTTCCACGCCCTCTGGCGGCGCTGATTGGGGTCAGCTGCAAGCGGGCGCATGGCGGCTTGCAGCGCCGGAAAATCGGTTGCAATCTGCAGGCGCCGCGATCGCGCGGTCTGACCGGAGGAAGACAGCCATGAAGCGCCCTGCGTCCGCCCTTGCCCTTGCTGTATCCCTCGCCGCCAGCCCGATGAGTTACGCGGCGCCGCCTGACGCCAGCGCCGCCTTCACCCAACTCAAGGCGCTTGAAGGCCGCTGGGTCGGTCATGTCCAGAAGGCCGACGGGCCGCCGGCGGAAGTCACATACCGCAACATCTCGGGCGGTACCGCAGTGATGGAAGTGTTGTTCCCCGGCACGCCACACGAGATGACGTCGATCTACCACCTCGATGGCGATCAACTCGTCATGACGCACTACTGCGCGATGGGCAACCAGCCACGCATGAAGCTCGTAGCAGTCGATGGCAATCGCCTGCGCTTTGACTTCACCGGCGGCAGCAACATGGATCCACAGCAATCGACCCACATTCACGGCGGAGAGATCCGGCTGCAAGGCCCTGACACGATAGAGGCCGAGTGGGACGTGTTCGCAAAAGGCAAACCGGCCGGCACCAACCGCTTCTTCCTCATGCGCCCGAAGACCTGAGCGCATTGCAGCACTGCAACCGCAAAGCGGCAGCGGGAACTGCCGCGCATAATCGCGGTCAGGGCAAACGCCGCCCGAACAGACAAGAACAAGATGCCCACACTGAACCAACTTCGCACGCGTCTGCGCCCCTGGCGCCTGCCCGTCGCCTTCGTCCTGGCGCTGGTCCTGCTGATCGGCTGGATGCTCAGCCGCGGCAAGGAAGTCGAGTTGCGCAGCGCGACACGGCAAGCCATCGCCCAGACGCTGATCGCGACCGGCCGGGTCGAAACGCCTGCCCAGGTGCAGTTGGGCCTGCCGGTGGCCGGCATTGTCGAAACCCTGGCGGCTAAGGAGGGCAGCATCGTCAAGCAAGGCGAGCTGCTGATCGCGCTGCGCGCTGACGAAGCCCGCGCCAGCCTCGCCGCCGCCGACGCGGCGGTGGTCGAAGCGCGTGCGCGGCTTCGGCAGGTGGAACAGGTGGCCGGCCCGGTAAGCAGCCAGCAGCAGCGGCAAGCGGAAGAAAACCTGCGCGTCGCCCAGCTCGAATACGAACGGGTTGAAGCGATGATTGCGCAGGGCTTCGTATCGCCGAGCCGGCGCGACGACGCCCGCCGCACCCTGCAGAACGCCGAAGCCGCGCTGTCGGCCGCACGCAGCCAGGCCGCAGCGAACCAGCCCGCCGGCAGCGAGATGGCCGCAGCGGCGAGCCGGCTGGCGCAGGCCGAGGCCAACCTGCGAGCCGCCCGCGCTCGCATGGCCAACCATGAACTGCGCGCGCCAGCCGACGGCACGGTGCTGTCGCGCGAAGTAAACGTGGGCGACATCACGCAGGCTGGCCGGGTACTGATGCGCTTCGCCGCTGGCGGCACCCTGCGCATCGTCACGCAGATGGACGAAAAACACCTCGCGCGTCTGAAGCCCGGCGTGGCGGGCAAGGCGATCGCCGACGCCTACCCCGGCCAGCCCTTCGACGTGGTGATCGACTATGTCGCACCCGGCGTCGACGCGCAGCGCGGCACGGTGGAAGTGAAATTCTCGGTGCCGCAGCCGCCGGCCTTCCTGCGCCCGGACATGACCGTGTCGGTCGAAATCGTCGTAGCGCGCAAGGACAGCGCCGTGGTGCTGCCGCTTGACGCCATCCACGCACCGGAGGGTGACTCGCCCTGGGTGCTGCGCGTGCGCGAAGGTCGTGCCGAGCGGGTCGCCGTCACGCTGGGCGTGCGAGGCATGGGTGCCGCCGAAATCGCGAAGGGCCTCGACGCGGGCGAACTCGTCGTCGCCGCGTCGGAACCCACCCAGCCCGGCGAACGCGTGCGCGGCAAGGCACCGCGCAAGGCCGGCCTGCAGGGCGCACCGGGTTTGACGCGCTGAGCCGCCGATGCGCATCCGCCTGCCGTTTGAACTGCTCGTCGCGCTGCGCTTTCTGCGCGAGGGGCGTACCCAGTCGCTACTGATTCTGGGTGGTGTGACCGCGGGCGTCGCGGTGACGATCTTCCTCACGCACCTGATCGGCGAACTGCAAAGCTCGATCATCGAACGCGTGCTCGGCAGCCAGCCGCATGTGGTGATCCGCCCACCGGACGAGGTCAATCGCCGCGCGCTGCCTGACGCCCCCGGTACGCTCGCCTCCGACCAGCCTCGCGCACAGCGCCTGCGGCCAGTCGATCAGTGGGAATCTGTTGCCAAACTCGCCGCCGCGACGCCGGATGTGGTGGCGGTGTCGCCGCTGGTCACCGGCCCCGCGTTCGCACTACGTGGCGAAGCGAGCAAGTCGGTCGCGCTGATGGGCGTCGAGCCCGACGCCTACCGCCGCATCGTGCTGATGGACAAGTACCTCACCGCGGGTCGCTTCGCGCCATCCGGCACCAACACCGTGATCGGCATCGAACTGGCGAAGGATCTGGGGGTCTCGCTCGGCGACCGGATCCGGGTGCAGACCGCCGGCGGCCGCGAGGAAGTGCTGACGATCAGCGGGCTCTTCGACATCGGCAACCGCGACCTGAACCGCCGCTGGGTCTTCGTGTCACTGCGGCTGGGGCAGTCACTGCTCGATCTCGCCGGCGGCGTATCGCAAGTCGACCTACGGGTGACGGATATCTTCGAGGCAGAAGCAGTCGCGCGCCCGCTCGCCGACGCCACCGGCCTCAAGGTCGAGAGCTGGATGACGACCAACGCACAGTTGCTCGCCGGCCTGAAGAACCAGAGCACCTCGCTGAACCTGATCCGCAGCTTCGTGACGCTGATCGTCGCGCTCGGCATCGCAAGCGTGCTGGTCGTGTCGGTGGTGCAGAAGCAGCGTGAGATCGGCATCCTGCGCGCGATGGGCGCGGGCCGCCGGCAACTGCTGGCGGTGTTCCTGATCCAGGGCGCACTGGTCGGCAGCGTGGGCTCCGCACTCGGCGCATCGCTCGGCTGGGGGCTGCTGCAGATTTTCGCCTCGGTGTTCCGCAATGGCGATGGCACACCCATCTTCTCGCCCGAACTGCCTGCCAACATCGTGATCAGCGCCTGCCTCATCGCCACCGTAGTCGGCACGCTTGCCGCGATGATCCCGGCGCGGCGCGCCGCCTCGCTCGACCCGGTCGACGCGATCCGGAGCTGACGATGGCACAACCCGTGATCCGCCTCGCCGGCATCCGCAAGTCCTACAACATCGGCACCGAAGTCGAGACCGAAATCCTGCATGGCATCGACCTCGACATCGCGGCGGGCGAGTTCGTCGCGCTGATCGGCCCTTCCGGTTCAGGCAAGAGCACGCTGCTCAATATCGTCGGACTGCTCGAACGCGCCACCGCCGGCCGCATCGAGATCGACGGCATCGACTCGGCGACGCAGGACGATGCGGGCCTCACCCGCCTGCGCAACCGCAGCATCGGCTTCGTGTTCCAGTTCCACCATCTGCTGCCGGCGTTCAGCGCGCTGGAGAACGCCATGATGCCGGGCATCATCGCCGAGGGCCGCGCCACCGACGCCCACGAAGCTGCCGCGCGCGAGCTGCTGCGCCGTGTCGGGCTCGAAACGCATTCGCACAAAAAACCCAATCAGCTCTCCGGCGGGCAACAACAGCGCGTGGCGATTGCACGCGCGCTGCTGCTGGGGCCGCGCCTGATCCTCGCCGACGAGCCGACCGGCAACCTCGACACCCACACCGCCGACGAGATCTTCGCGCTGATGCGCGAGGTGAACCGCGAGCGCGGCTCCGCCTGCCTGATCGTCACGCACGACCCGCGCCTGGCGGAACGTTGTGATCGCGCAGTGACCATGATCGACGGCCGTCTGCGCGCGGACTGAGCAGCGCCGGCCGGTGCTTGCGGGTATGCTGTTGCACCCCGTTTTTTGCCTCGACAATGCCGCTCGCCGATCTGCTCAGCCGCTTTACCGACGATGTGCTGCAGGAACTCTTCACCAGCGCTGCGATTGCGAAGGGCCGCCAGTACATCGGCCGCGTGCGCGAGCTGGAGGTGTCCGGCGACTCGCTGAGTGCGCTGGTCACCGGCAGCGCGCCGCGGCCCTACCGCACCACGGCACGCATCAGCCAGCGCGAACTGCTCGGCGAGGTTTCGCTCGATCTGCACAGTCGCTGCTCCTGCCCGGTCGGCACCCGCTGCAAGCACGTCGTGGCATTGCTGCTCGCCGCGCAGCGCCCCGGCGCATTGGTCGAGAAGCCCCGCGCCGAGGTGCTGGCCTGGGCACAGCAACTACGTAGCCGGGTCAGCAAGCAACGCCTCGGCACCAAACCCAAGGCTTCCGCCAATCGCCAGATGCTGCACTACACCGTGACGCCGGGGCCGCAAGGCGCTGGGGCCACCCTGCGCATCGACAAGGTGCGGCG
>JADHEF010001771.1_pt1 | contig 11849 bp, 7 predicted proteins | sample 8952391 | NCBI WGS metagenome assembly JADHEF01 (sample SAMN16124439, study PRJNA663245) | bioreactor sludge metagenome | isolation source: sludge (nitrite) | place: India:Bengaluru | collected 2019-02-28
GCGGCAAGCTGCTGCTGCGTCGCGGCTACCGCATCCTGATGCCGGATCAGCTCGATCAGCTGGTGGTGCGTGGTGCGTATGTCGCCGATGCAAGCCCGACTGCGACACCCGATCGCCCGCCGGTACGCTCCGAACCCGCCAAGCGCCCGCGTGTCAGCGACCCGGTCGGCACTTGGGCTCGCGCCGAAGGCCGCCTGGCAACGTTGCTGCATGCGTTCGAGCGCACGCCTGACTTTGCCGGCCGCTTGGGCGAGCTGGCGCCGCTGATCAGCGAGCTTTGCGAGCGTGATGCGGACCTAGCGCTGTTCCAGATGATGCGCTGGAGCGGCACCAACTACGCCGTGGCGCACGCGATTCACGCGGCCACGCTTTGCGAACTGGTGGCGCGTCGCCTTGGCTGGCCGCCGCACCAGCGCGAACAACTGCTGCGTGCGGCGCTGAGCATGAACATCGGCATGCGGCAGCTGCAGACCAGCCTCGTCACCCAGACTGCGCCACCGAGTGCGCCGCAGCGCGAGATCATCCACCAGCACCCGGTGCGCGGGCTGTACCTGCTTGAAACGGCGGGCGTGACCGATTCCGATTGGCTGCGAGCCGTGGCGCTGCATCACGAAGCGCCGGACGCCATGCCGGCAAGGGTGCGCCATGGATCCGCGGCGCAATTGGCCGAGGTGATCCGGCTTGCGGACATCTTCGGCGCCAAGGTCAGCCCGCGCGCGAGCCGGCCCGCGTTGTCCGCCGATCAGGCCTTGCGCGAGACCTTCATCAGCCACGGTGGCGCCGACAATCCGCTGGTCAACGCATTGGTGCGCGAACTGGGCATTTACCCACCGGGGTCGGGCGTGCGGCTAGCCAGTGGCGAACTGGGGTTGGTAATGCGCCGCGGTGCGCGCGCCGACCAGCCGCTGGTGTATGCGCTGATCAATCGCAAAGGCCAGTTCTACATGGAGCCGGTGATCCGCGACAGCGCACGCTCACAGTTTGCAGTCGTCGCAACCGTGCCGGTGGAGCGTTTCCGCCAGATCAACCTCAATCCGGCCCTGATCTTCGGCTATGAGTCGCGCAGCCGGACGCGCCCATTCGATACCTTGGAATTCGACTTCTGATCCCGTCGCTCAGTTGGCGTACCACAGCACCGCAAAGAAGTGGCAGGCCGAGCCGGCCAGCACAAACAGGTGCCACACGAAGTGGCCAAAGCGCAGGCGGGCATCCAGCGCATAGAACACCACGCCGCCGCTGTAGGCGAGCCCACCTGCAAGCAGCAACAGCAGCCCGGCCGGCGCCATGTGCGTGACCAGCGGCACCGTCGCCACCACGATCAACCAACCCATCGCAAGGTATAGCCCGTTCGACACCCACTGGTTCCCGAGCCGGTTGAATTGCATCAGCAGCAAGCCAAGGCCCGCGATGCCCCAGACCAGCCCGAACAGCGTCCAGCCCATTGCGCCGTTGAGTACGCCGAGCGTGAAGGGTGTGTAGGTGCCGGCAATCAGCAGGAAGATCGCCGCGTGGTCGAACTTGCGGAACAGCTGCTTCAGCTGCCCCTGCGGCATCCAGTGGTAGATCGATGAATTCAGGTAGGTCAGCACCATGCACAGCGCGAAGACCACCGCGCCAACGATGTTGGCCGTGCTGCCGCTGCGGGCGGTGACGACGATCAGGATCGGCGCCGCAATCAATGCGGCGAGCAGACCGATGCCGTGGCTGATGGAATTCGCGAGCTCTTCGGCGCGCGATTGAAGGCGCTTTTTGACTTTCATGATGGGCGTGTCCGTGTCCGTGCGCGGGCTTGGCGAAGGTGAACAGCATCATGCGCCATCGCCTGCCCAACCTTGAGCAGGATCAGCCGCGGCAAATGGTGCGCAAGCGGGATTAAGTTCTGCGGCAAAACGATGCACTGCAATTGGTGCGGCGCACCAATTGCGCCCCGTCGGCGCCGGTTCCGAACGTTTCCGGTGGCCGGCCACGCTGTGGTGAATCTGGCAATTTTTCAAACAAAATCAATGGTATGACGTGATCGTTCGGCAGTTTTCAATGGCGGCGGAGAGGTGGCACAGCTTATGCGTGGTGCCTATGGCCCCAACCTCAACAGGAGTATCGCGATGAAAACCATGCGAACTATCCTCGCCGCACTTGCGCTCATGGCCACCGCCCTGAGCGCCAACGCGGCGGACCTCGGTGTCCTCGATACGGAACTCAGTACTGCGGTCACTGAAACAAAAACCAAGAGCTTTGCCGAATTCGTGTCCTTCACGATCGAAAGCCCTTCAACGGTGTTCGCGCAGGTCAGCGGCGTCGGCGCCACCGGCTTCTGGGCACTGTTTGATACCGGCCTGAACAAGCTGTCCACCAGCTACGTGCTCGGCGTACACGACTTCTTCAACCTTGCCGCAGGTGACTACCTGCTTGGTGTTTCGGTCAAACCCCTGTTCGGCGCCGGTTACGCAATAGCGAGTGCGGGCGCGATCCCCGCCGTGCCTGAACCCGAGACCTACGCGCTGCTCTTGGGCGGCCTAGGCATGATCATCACAATCAGCAGTCGCCGCATGCGCCGCTGAAGCCTTCGCACCCTCGCCGCCAAACCGCCCGCAACGCCGGGCGGTTTGTTTTTCAGGCGTGCGGAAATACCACGAAGCGCTGCGCGGGTCGCGGCGAACGTAACGAAAGCATGGGAGGGTGCGGCAGGGAAAGTGGAGCGGGCGATGGGAATCGAACCCACGGCTCTAGGCGGGTAAGGAGGTGACCTCGCGGCCACCCCCTCCCCTAAGAACCGTACGTGCAAGTTTCCCTGCATACGGCTCAAGCAACCCCTAAGCCTTCCTACTTGAACATAGAAGGGCCGGCAGGGCCGTATTTCTCAAGCGCGTGATGTTGCCTGTGACAATTCGGATGTAGCAGCACAAGATTCGTGAGCTTGTCCGAGCCGCGCTCCGATCGCTTGATGACGTGGTGAAGATGCCACCCCGTTTCTCTCGTGATCTTCTGTTCGCAGATGGGACAGCATCCTGCCTGCCACCACCATAGGAACCGCAGCCTGCGGCGCCCCTCGAGCGTCTTGTCCATCCGCTGTGCCAGCCGTTTGGAAAAGTACCCGTCATACGCTGGGTCGTATGGATTCGCTTCCGCCTTGATCTTGGAGTGCGGCCGTTTCCGGTACTCCGCCAAGACGGGCAAAAGCTTGTCCTTGTCCGCAAATCGCCAGTCGCGCCCCTTGAGGCACTTGAAGTAGCGCGTTTTGATCCATCGCTGCCCTTTCTCAGGGTGACGACGGCCAGCCCAACGCCACAGTGCTTGCCAGATTTGATGATCGCACCTTGAGAATACCCGCGATGCCATCTGACTTCGATGGTAGTTCGCCCACCCCCTAACCACAGGGGCAAGGCGTTCGATCACCGTAGTTTGTGCAGCCGATCTCTCTTTGCGCAGGATGACGCGGATCTTGTTGAGAAACGCTTTGGTGTTCTTCTTGGACGGCTGTGTGAGCAGCGCGCCCTTCATCCACCGAACGTTCCAGCCCAAGAAGTCGAAACCGTCGGTCACGTGCGTGACCTTCGTCTTCTTTTCCGAGAGCTCAAGACCTCGTGTTGCAAGGAACCTTGCAACCAGAGGTTTGACCTTGTCCTCCAGCAGTTCTTTCGAACTGGCAGTTATCACAAAGTCATCCGCGTACCGCACTAGATTGACCTTAGCCTTCCTCGCCTCCCGCTTGGTGCGGAACAGCGTGGTCAGCTCATGTTGCAGTCCATCTAGTGCGAGATTGGCCAGCACGGGCGAGATGATTCCGCCCTGTGGCGTACCTGCGTCGGTAGGAAACAACCGACCGGTTTCGATAAACCCTCCCTTCAACCATTTCCGGAGCACTCGCCTGTCCATGCAGACATTCGAGATAAGCCAGTCGTGGCTGATGTGGTCGAAACAACCTCTGATATCCCCTTCCAGCACCCATTTCGAAGAAGCTTTTCGGCCAAGTACATTTCGTACTTGCTCGATGGCATCCGCGGTTGAGCGCTCACGGCGAAAGCCGTATGAGTCGGGATCAGCGATTGTCTCGGCGACGGGGTCTAGCGCCAGTAGATGCAGCGCTTGCATCGCGCGATCGCGCATGGTGGGTATGCCCAGTGGGCGTTTGTCACCATTTGCTTTCGGGATGTAGATGCGACGTAGTGGTAACGGCCGGTACCTCTTGCTGCTAAGGTTTGCGACCGCGTTCCATTTCGCCTCCGGCGTGTCCCAAGTTTGGCGATCCACACCTGGGGTTTTCCGGCCTTGATTCTCCGTCACCCGCCTGACCGCCAAGGCTTTCGCGCTGGTGGAGCGAGTTAGGAGTTTCTGCAGGGCGCGTACCTTCCGCCATTCCCCTGCTTTTGCTGCCTTCGCAATGCGTGTCTGTAACCTCGCGACTACACGGTGTGCATCGACCCACGCAATGTGGTGCCAAGCGTGCCATGCAGTGGAGGCGACATCGCAATCCTGAAGACTTGCGTCCATATCAACCTCCGGTTGTATGGAGCGGGTGAAGGGAATCGAACCCTCGTATGCAGTCGGGTAAGGAGGTGACCTCGCGGCCACCCCCTCCCCTAAGAACCGTACGTGCAAGTTTCCCTGCATACGGCTCAAGCAACCACAGAGCATCCTCACTTGAACATGCTGATGCCGGCAACAGGGCCGTCGTTCTCCGTGGCGTGGTACTGCATATGGCAATTCGGGTGTAGCAGCACAAGATTCGTGAGCTTGTCCGAGCCGCGCTGGGATCGTTTGATGATGTGGTGCAGATGCCAACCACTTTCTCGCGTGATCCTCTGCTGACAGGCGGGGCAGAGACCTTCCTGCATCCACCACAACCAGCGCAACTTGCGACGACCCTCGAGCGTTCCGTCCATTTTGCGGGCGAGCCGCTTGGAGAAATACTCGTCGTACTCTGGATCGTATGGGTTCGCCTCCGCCTTCACCTTCGTGTGTGGCCGTTTCCGGTACTCACTGAGTGTTGGCAGCAGCTTGTCCATGGTCGCAAATCGCCAGTCCCGACCTTTCAGGGACTTGAAGTAGCGCTTTTTGATCCACCTTGCACCCTTTTCAGGGTGTCGGCGGCACGCCCAGCGCCACAATGCTTTCCAGATTTGATGGTCGCACCTTGAAAAGCGCTGCGATGCCATCTGACTTCGGTGGTAGTTCGCCCAACCCCGGATGACCGGTGCGAGCTTGTCTATCACGTCGGCCTGTGCGGCTGCCTTGTGGCTGCGCAGGTGGTCGCGGATCTTGTCTAGAAACGCTTTGACGTTCTTCTTCGAGGGCTGGGTGACCAGCATCCGATTGAAGCGCCTGACGTTCCAACCAAGAAAGTCGAATCCCTCGGTCACGTGAGTGATCTTGGTCTTCTTCTCCGACAGGGCAAGACCTCGTGCCGCCAGGAACTGCACGATCAGAGGCTTGACCCTTTCTTCCAGAAGCTCTTTCGAACTCCCGGTAATGATGAAGTCATCCGCATAGCGCACCAGATTGACCTTGGCCTCCCGCGCCTGCCTCACAGTGGAGAACAGGGTGGTCAGCTCATGTTGCAGTCCATCAAGCGCGATGTTCGCCAGCACAGGGGAAATGATGCCCCCTTGCGGCGTTCCTGCTTGGCTAGGAAATAGCTTGCCGGTTTCGATGAACCCCGCCTTCAACCACTTCCGAAGGATGCCTTTGTCCATGCAGACATTGGCAGCCAGCCAGTCGTGGCTGATGTTGTCGAAACACCCTTTGATGTCTCCCTCCAGCACCCATTTTGCCGACGCGTCCCGACCAAGTACATTGCGCACTTGTTCGATGGCGTCGGCGGTCGAGCGCTCCCGGCGGAAGCCGTAGGAGTGAGGATCCCCGGTTGTCTCGGCGACAGGGTCAAGCGCCAGAAGATGCAGCGCTTGCATTGCCCGATCACGCATGGTGGGTATGCCCAGAGGGCGTTTGTCACCATTGGTTTTCGGTATGTAGATGCGACGCAATGGCAGGGGTTTGTACTGCGTGCTGCCTAATGCGACGACAGCGTGCCACTTCGCGTCCGGCGTGTCCCAGAGTTGTCGATCCACCCCTGGAGTTCTAGCGCCTTGATTCTCCGTTACCCGCCTCACAGCCAGCGCTTTCGCACTGGTAGATTTGGTCAGGAGCTTCTGCAGGGTGCGAACCTTCCGCCATTCCCCTGCTTTTGTTGCCTTCGCAATTCTTGCCTGCAGCCTCGCGACCACACGGTGTGCATCGACCCACGGAACGTGGTGCCAAGTACTCCATGCAGCAGAGGCGACATCGCAATCTTGAAGACTTGCGTCCATATCAACCTCCGGTTGTATGGAGCGGGTGATGGGAATCGAACCCACGCTATCTGCTTGGGAAGCAGAAGTTCTACCATTGAACTACACCCGCTCGTCGCCGAGAGGAAGACGCAGCAATCCCGCTAGCGGCGGGATTGTACGTCATTCCCGCCCGGGATGCGATTGACAGACCTGTCTTGCGACGGGTCACCAGATGGAAGTCAGCACGCTTTCGCGTCGAGGTATTTCGCCTCTATCCCCGCCATTACAGAGGGGCCTTCGCTTTTTCCATCCTCCTTTACCCCCTACAGCTTCGGATGACCTTGCGGTCACCTTTGTCTGCCGTGTGGGCCAGACGCTGCGTGGGGCTTACCGTGTTCCGTACCAGTAACAGGATTGGGAAGGTTCCGCTTTTTCGCCGGTGATACTAGTGTCAGCGTGTCCGCACCAAGCAGGCAGACAACCGATCACATGCCATTTTGGCTGAGCCCGATACTACAAGTTGCCTTTGGCTCATCAAGCTTGACGACGTTTAACAGCGGTTCACATTACGTTAACCATCCAGCCCAGCCTAGCGCCTCATCCGGGTGCAACTCCCGAAATCACGCCGACCCCTCACGGGGCTGACGTACCCCGTAAGGTGGCTGCATTGTCAGAGCGCTTAGGACCCCACTGTTACCAGTGACGCCCCGCTCCTTGGCTACCGGGGGCTGAACCCCGGGTTCTGTCACTCTCTTGCGAGAGGCAGAACAATTACTTGTACGGCTTACGCCGTTCTGCACCGTGGCGGTACAGATTGGTACTGCTGCGTTTTGCACTGATCCACCGCAATGGTGGTGATCCCGCAATGGGATCTGCGTTGTGCAAGGTTACAGCTCACCTTCGACTCACGTCGCACGCTTGGGAAGCTGCCGTTCTACCATTGAACTACACCCGCCCGTCCCGAAGGAAAGACGCATTCACTCCCAAACGGGAATGATACGTCATTCCCGACCGGGTAGCGATTGACAGACCTGTCTTGCGACGGGTCACCAGGTGGAAGTCTGCACACTTTCGTGTCGGGGCGATCGTTTCATCCCCTATCCCGACCATTACAGCCGGGCGTTCGCTTTCTCCACCATCCTCTGCCCACTATGGAATCGGAGCCCCTTGCGGGTCTCTTTGTCTGCCATGTCGGCCAGACTCCACGTTGGGTTTACCACGTTCCGCACAAGTAACAGAGCAGGGAAGGTTCCGCGATTCCGCCGGTGATCTATATGTCAGCGTGTCCGCACCAAGCAAGCGAACAACCGATCACAAATCGTGACAGCCAAGGTCACGATCAGAGCCCGATACTGCAAGTTGCCTTTGGCTCTTTAAGCTTCACGACGTTTTTAAGCGGTTCACTTACGTTAACCATTCTGCTCAGCCTAGCGCCTCATCCGGGTGCAACTCCCGAAATCACGCCAGACCCCTCACGGGATTTGACGTACCCCGTAAGGTGGCTACTTTGTCAGAGCGCTCAGCACCTCGCCGTTACCAGCGACGCACCGCTCCTAGACTACAAGGGGCTGAACCCTTGGCTCTGTCGATCCGCTGATCTGGATGCGCAGAGCAATTACTTGTACGGCTTTCGCCGGATGCCATTGCTGGCATTTGATAGGCTGCGTTTCTGCACTAGACCTCGCAATGAGGATGAACACGCAATGCGGTCAATTGACGTGTGCAGCGGCTGCAGCTCACCTTCGCGACTCGTGTCGCACGCTTGGGAAGCTAGGGTATTACCATTATACGACGCCCGCTCAGGCAGCTTTGAACGCCCCGGCTGCAATGCCAGAACGTGAAAACGGCCCGGATTGTACCGGGCCGTTGGTGTTTCAGGCAAACAACCGCGCTTCAGCGCCGATATCAGAACGCGTAGCGTACGCCGGCGCTCAGGCCGTAATCGTCCACATTCTTGCGGCCGAAGGTACCGTTGAACTCAACCCAGGTGCCCAGTTGCGGGCTGAGCAGGAAGCGACTGCCAAGCTGTACCGACGCAGCGCTCTGCTCAACCTCGCCGGCCGGCAACGCATAGCGCCCTACGTAGACAGACGGCGTACCGACCTTGATGTCGCGATCGCCGCTCTTGATGAAATCGTGTTCGATACCGACGCGGCCATACGGGATGAAGCCGTTTGCGTCATAGGCCATCTGGTAGCCCAGACGACCCAAGACGGAGCTGCGTACCTGTTCGCCGAAGGTCAATGCAGTTGATACGCCGGACGCGGTGTCTTCTGCAAAGCCCGCGACCTGCACGCGTTGCGCCGTGATGTCCAGAACCGGGCCGTGTGTGAGTCGACCGGATTGAAGCTGGTAATGCGCACGCATCGCAAACGACACGTTGCTGCCGTCGGTCTTGCCGTCGACGTCGCGTGTCGCGGCACCGAGCTTGACCGAACGCGTGGTGTCGTAGTCGAGGTAGCCCAGCGTGCCGGCAAACGCCAGCCCGAGTTGGCCGAACAGCATTGAACCGTAAAGGCTCACGCTGACTTCGCTCTGCGAGTAGTTGCCGGTGTTGCCACCAAAGTCCGGTGCGTAGCGGTTGACGTTGAAGGCGACACCGATGCCGCCTAGGCTGTTGCGCGCATCGAAGCCGGCCGACACCCCGAACGGCAGCCCGTCTGCACTGCTGGCGTCGGCGTCTTCACCGTAGGACAATTTGCCACCGTTGGCGGTTGCCCAAACGCGGTTGGGTCGTGTAGGGGACTCGATCGCTTGGTCAAGCAGCGTGGTCGCGAACGCGCTGCGCGTTCGCACGGCCGTTTCGGCAAGCATTCCGATCTGCTGCGGCGCGATCAACATCGAGTAAGCATAGTCGGCCAGCAGTGCGTGGGCGGCCGTGGTCGGATGGACGTCATCGGCAAAGACGTAGCTCTGGTCGGCGCCCGACGCCACGTATTCGCTTGGGGTACACATCAGCGAGCGGGTTGCGCCGCAGGCACGGTCCGTCGTGTTGCTGAAGCCGTAGCGAGCGGGATCGGCCTGCACTTCGCGCAACAGATGGAAGGCGTCGAGTGGAATGATGTTGAGTTTTTCGCCTGCCAGTTTCCCGAACAACGCGGAGTTGTAGTTGGACGCCAGTGTGGTCAGGCCTGCGGCACCTGCTGCACCGGCGGAGATGCCCAGCGGGGTTGCGCCAATATCGGGCAGATTGGGCACCATTACGTACTTCGCGCCCGCGTTGAACAGTGTTTTTACGGCGTTGACCTGATCTGTCGTCGTTGCGAGCACGTAGTTGGTAATCGCCCCGGTGTCGCTGCCGAAAGTACCGACCGCGTAAAAGATGTCGTTCGCTCCGCCCCACAGCGTGTAGAGCGTCCGGCTGTCGGCAACGCCGCCGTTGGAAGCGAGGTGGCGGTTGATCTGTGCCGTGATTGTCTCAGCTCCCCACGCGTCCGGGACGCCGATCGCCGGGCTGCCGGATATGCGTGCACCACCTTGTGCATAGTCGGTGCCGCTGGTGCCGGGCAGGGCAGGCGTCGCCGATGTGCCGAGCTTGGCTGCCAGGTTCTCCGCCCACACCTTTCCCGGATTGGTCGTGAACTTGCCTCCCGTGACACCGGCTTGCCCGGCGTAGTAGCCCGAATCAGTGAGGCTGTCGCCGAAGAACACGGTGGCGTTGAAATCGCTAGCTGCGGCCGGGATCGCAAACAGCGCCGCGATAGCGGCACCAAGCGGGTGGCGAATGAACATCAATGTCTCCTCAGGTGCAGGACTTGTTATGGGCCGCCGGATGAATACGCGGCCGTATGGGTGCGGCGACTTTGCATCAATCATGCGGGGTCGGCAAGCCAAATGCTGTAACACGCGCGTGCTAGAATCCGCGCCTCTGTCGCGGAAATGCCATGATCGAGATCGTCCTCAACGGCGCCCCGCAATCCCTGCCCGCCAATACCACCATTGCCCAACTGCTCGAGCGCCTCGGCTATGCCGGGAAGCGGCTCGCGGTGGAACGCAACGGCGAGATCGTTCCCAAAGGTCGCCACGTCGAGTTTGTGCTCGCTGCGGGCGACCGCCTTGAAATCGTCGTCGCCGTTGGCGGCGGCTGAATCCCGAGCCCAAGCACATGACTGACCCGCTGATCATTGCCGGTACCGAGTACCGTTCACGCTTGCTGGTTGGCACCGGCAAGTATCGCGACTTTGCGCAGACCCGCGAGGCCATCGTCGCCTCCGGCGCCCAGATCGTCACGGTGGCGATCCGCCGCACCAACATTGGCCAGGATCCGAACGCGCCGAGCCTGCTCGATGCGCTGCCGCCTAGTGAATTCACCTACTTGCCCAACACCGCCGGCTGCTACAGCGCGGACGATGCGGTGCGCACGCTGCGGCTCGCGCGCGAGCTGCTCGATGGACACGACCTCGTGAAGCTCGAAGTGCTGGGCGATCCGCATACGCTGTTCCCGAACATGCCCGAGACTTTGAAGGCCGCCGAAACGCTTGTGAAGGATGGCTTCAAGGTGATGGTCTACTGCTCGGACGACCCGATCCAGGCGCGCATGCTGGAAGAGATCGGCTGCGTCGCGGTGATGCCGCTGGCCTCGCTGATCGGCTCCGGCATGGGCATCCTGAATCCGTGGAACCTGAAGTTGATCATCGAGCAATCGAAAGTGCCGGTGCTGGTGGATGCCGGCGTCGGCACCGCTTCGGATGCTGCGATCGCGATGGAGCTGGGCTGCGATGGCGTGCTGATGAATACCGCGATCGCACTGGCGCAGGACCCGGTGCTGATGGCCGGTGCGATGAAGAAGGCGGTTGAGGCGGGGCGCGAGGCCTTCCGCGCCGGCCGCATGCCGAAGAAATTCTACGCCGCGAGCCCGAGTTCGCCGACGACCGGCCTGATCGGCAGCTGAAACTGCGACCTACGCCGCGGACATTGCGGATCGACACGGCCCGACATGACCGTGTGCATCCCGTTCTCCGCGGCGTCGTTTTTTCCGGAACCTCCGCATGAGTGACACATCCGAACCGCGCAAGCACCTCTCGGTCGACGATCCGAAGACGCGCCCGATCCGTAGCTATGTCGTGCGCCAGGGGCGCATGTCGCCGGCGCAGGAGCGTTTCATTGCCGAAGGAATGCCGCGCTGGGGCATCGAATATCGCCCGGCATTGCTGGACTACACGGCAGCCTTTGGCCGCACGGCGCCGACCATTCTCGAAATCGGCTTCGGCATGGGTGACACCACGGCCGCGATCGCGCAGACACGGCCGGGCGACAACTTTCTTGGCATCGAAGTGCATGGCCCCGGCGTCGGGAACCTGTGCAAGCTGATCGACGAACGCGGCATCGGCAACATCCGCGTGATGCAGCACGACGCCTTCGAGGTGGTGCGCGACATGCTCGGCGAGGCTTCACTGGCCGGCGTACACGTGTACTTCCCCGATCCGTGGCACAAGGCGCGCCACAACAAACGGCGATTGATTCAGGGCCCGTTCGTACACGAGCTGGCCAAGCGCCTCGTGCCCGGCGGCTACATCCATTGCGCCACTGACTGGGAAGACTACGCGGTGCAGATGCTCGAGGTGCTGTCGGCAGAACCGCTGC
>JADHEF010001768.1_pt1 | contig 11834 bp, 10 predicted proteins | sample 8952391 | NCBI WGS metagenome assembly JADHEF01 (sample SAMN16124439, study PRJNA663245) | bioreactor sludge metagenome | isolation source: sludge (nitrite) | place: India:Bengaluru | collected 2019-02-28
GGGCAGGAGCTGGTGGTCCGAACCAGACCGCAGGAGTTTGCAGCGATTGCCCGCTTCGTACTGTTTGCGTTTACGATTATTTTTATAATAGCAGCCCCTCGGAAGGAGCAAAGGTGCTGCGAAAGCAAAGCGACATTCCTAGGCCGTTCGCATTCGATCCGCCGTCCCCTGGCAGGCACTTGGCCGGATCAGAAGCGGTATTCAATTTTGCCTTAATCGGTCGGAGTGTCGAATACCTGCCCTATTTCTTGCTGGCGCTGAGGAACCTGGGCGAGAGCGGCATGAGCCGGGGCTATCGACTGGGCTATGGAAAGTTCCGCCTGGAGGCGGTGGACTCTCTGGGATATGGAACCCGAAATAATATTTTCTCTGGAGACACGGTCTACAACCGGGCCATTCCCCTCAACTTTCAGGAGATGCAGAAGGCCTGCACCGAGCACCGGGGCGACCTGACTGTGCGATTCCTCACCCCGGCGCAGATCAAGGAGGATGACAGGTTCACGGCCACTCCGACCTTTCGCGGCCTGATGTCAAGGCTGCTCTTCCGGGCCAACGCCCTCGCTGAATTCTACGGCTCTGGAATGCTCTACGACAACGAGCGGGTTTTAGCTATCCTTGGCGAGTGCCGGACGGTGAGCACTGTCAGTGCACGCACCGAAGAGGTCAGGGCAGAGAGGTACTTCCACAAGCAAAAGATAAGGAAGCAGCGAATTCCGCCGTTCTTCAAGGGTGAGATAAAATACCACGGGGAGTTCTCCAGGGATGTCATGGCCCTGTTGGAGCTGGGCCGGCTCATCCACGTGGGAAAGATGGCAACATTTGGAAACGGGCTGTACGAGATCGAGGTTTGAGTCAAGAGGAGAAGGCAATCGACGTCTGCGTGTGCGTGCATGTGCGGGCGAGGGCTGGGGCGGGGCTGCCCAGGCGGGCCCACGGGCGCGCGCAGGCGCACGCGGAGGAGGACGCGGGGGCGAGCGAGCGCGGGAGCAAGAGGGCACTTGGCATCTACAAGTTCTCTGCAAATTCTTCGGGATCGACTTTCGCCAGTTTCAGAACGTTTTTTAATGTTCCCGGCTTAAGCTCATCATGCATCGGGACAACTGTGCCTATCTTGCCTTGTGTTGTGACTTTCGAGAGCCTGACATGGCTTCCCGATTGTCCTGAGATCATGAATCCGAAACGGTTGCATAGGACTTTGATAACGATTTCACCAGAGATGCCTCTAAGTTTCGGCAACTTCGATTACCTCAAAGGTGGTTATAAAAGATCTCTCCTTGCGCTTCAAGGGGAACTCTTCCAAATAAAGCTCAGTAGCCTCCTTTAAGTTTTTAGCGGCCTCTTCAATAGTCTTTCCCTGGCTTGCCGTCCCCACCTCCGGGCACTCGGCAACATACATGTCTTCTTCTTTGCGGATTACTGCAGTAAGTGTAAGCATACGGATTTATTATTGACTCTGCCCGCTTAAATGTTCTTTGATGGGCAGGCACAGGTCCTGAGTAGGGCGGCCTCGCTGTGAGGGCGGGCCCACGGGCGCGCGCACGGGAGGCCGCGGTGGGTAGGGAGGCGGGCAAGCGCTTGGGAGATGTCAGGGTGGCGTTTATTTCGGGGTGATACTGTGGCTTTGCAATCATCCATTTTTTCCCCGTAAATCAAGCCCGAACTCGTAACTGTAATTTGCATTTACAACTCTAATTTTTCTCTCCTTATCATAATAACCTAATCCGTTTCGCTCTAATTGCGCATACTGCCCCCAGCGAACTGAAACCAATAATTGGCTGGCTTCAAGCGGATTATCTTCCAATCCAGTTTTATACTCTTCTTCAAGACTCATTGGTAAGACTTCCAGGCTATCAAATGCCTGATAGAACGCCTCTTCTAGGCTTTCGTCTGAGTTGAATGCTCTCAGGCTTAGAATTGCACCCTCCCAAAAATCATCATACGCTTCTTGATATTCTTGTTTCCAGCTTTCTGCAATTTTTCCTGTGTAGACTTCATCTAACCAATCTGATATCTTGGATTCATCAATCATCATGTCGTCATTTTTTTCAAGAACGGCTAAGGAAGAACGTACAAGTGCTTCGTTGTAAATCCTTTGTTCATCTACAGGTTCTCGAAATACATAAACATATGCGTATGGCTTCGATCGGCGTCTATTTATTCTGCCGAATCTTTGCAATAATGCTTCCAGGGGAGCCGGATCAGTGTAAATCACATCAAGATCAATATCTAAACTGACCTCAACAACCTGAGTGGCAATTAATAGAATCGGTTTTCTCTGATCTGATTTTGATCCCGTGGCCTCTCGCACATTCTTTTCTTTGGCCAGCCGGTCTTTGCCGTTGAAGCGACCATGAAGTAAAATGATCTCACTCACTAAACCAAGTCTTTTCTGAAGCTCAACAAATGCACCCTGTGCTCTTTTTACTGTATTGCAGCACACCAGTACTGATTGCCCTCCCTGAAAAGCATAAGCAATTTCATCTAAAGCCCCTGGCTTCATCATATCTCCGTCCTTCAACGAGAGATGATGGCGCTTAAATTGGGAATAAAGATTGGCAGATGCCTGCAACAGCGCATAATCACCGAGAGCATCCTTCAATTGCTCTTGCAGAAGTGCTGGCAGGGTAGCAGACATCACAAAAAAACTTGCGTTGAAGTTTTCTCGCAGATACTTTACAGTTGCAAGTATCAATGCCAATCGTTTGGCCTCATAGGCATGTACTTCATCCAAAATAAACACAGCATTAAAGCAATCTGAAAGCAGCGATTCATAGCCTTTCAAGCAATACGGAGCTTTAAGGATCTGGTATGGACTCAATACGCGAACCGGATAATAATTTAACCGTGCCAAGTTGCTTAACCGTTTAGCCAAACGAGCTGCTTTTTCAGAATCGTCTTCGAGCATGCTTCTGTAATATGCCAGAGTGCTCCTGCTGTGTTCAAGTCCTACCTGCCCAGGAAAGGCTCCTGATTCAGGATCATTCAATCGATCATACATGGCGTTCATGCTGGCCTGAAAGGGCAATGTGTAATAAAGCCGCGGAACAGGTTTACCTTTCTCAGCTTGGGCCATAGCCCAAAGCAACGAGGCCTCAGTTTTACCGCTGCCAGTGGGCGCCATCAATACCGCAGAACCTTTGGTTCTTATGCAATCTCGCTGATGGTCGTAGGGATCATAAGGTCTACCAGAAGCTGTGCTCCATCTTTCCAGCAATTTTTCAGGTTCTGATAATCTCGACAATGGCAGATCGCCAGTATGGGCTGATGCAAGATGATCTGATGATATAATATGGCCCCGAAGCACAATTGAGCCTATTATCAACGCCTGCTCTTCGCTTTTGTTAATTTTCCTAATCAAGCGTTGATATTCATTTAACCACTTTCGTGTATTATTAGAACCATTGTCTTTAATTATATTTATTGCTTCTGATGTTGGTTTCAAATTTGCGAATTTAATGCCCATATCGCTGAGATCTAAACTTTCAATCCAAGCAAGCTGGCATTTTTCGATCCATCTCCTAAGAGATATCAGTGTGGCTTCGTCTAATTCGTTGATTCTTTGAGCCAGGATTTTATTGCCCGGATCGCCCCTCTCGCTGTATGCTCGTTGAATCTCCTTTGCATCTTTGTGATGAGATACAATCGCCGCAGCTACCCATGCGTGCTCCTCTTCAGATAATGAGTCGCCAACCCAATCAAGGAAGGACAATGAAAATACTTCATGACGATGAGGCCAGCGCGGCCCTCCACGAAGCATTTCCTGAAATCCCCTGGCAGCTTTTCCAAAATCATGCAAGAAACATGCCCAAAAAAGGCAATTCCAGAGATTAGGAAAACCGATCTGTTCAGGCAATGTAGGACGCAATCGGATAAGATCTCCTAGACGCTCAAGCACATTCCAGGTGTGCTGGGCTAAAGTCTCTGGTTTTTCATTCTTGCCTTTCGAAGCGCTCTTTGCCCAAATATCATCCAATTCATCCGGCCAAACTTGGGGTATCATTATGCTCTCCGATGAAGGAATGGAACCACAAGCCCAGATTAGAATTGCCAACTTTAGGAGATGTTGGATCGATCAGGAAATTCTTGTCTTTGGATTCGGCTTCATATTTAATAAATTCTGTACTATCTATGCGTCTATTTAAAATAATGTATCTGGCAAAAGTAGGCTGTCTGCTATTAGTATAATCGAGATAGCGAGGCATTAGTGTTGCATACCCTCTTCCCATTTTCAGCATCATGCTATACGGTGCAAGAGTATGCTCAAAGTAAGCTTGTGGACTGTATTCGAGCTCAACGACTTCAACACTCTTGTACATAAATAGATCTTGGGAGCGTCCCAAAACGACTGGATAATATGGGCTTTTAAAAGCCGATTCCCATTCAGGTTTATTGAGATACAAAACCAGCTTGGGCTTGAAGAGCATTCTCCGCTTAAATGGGTTTACTGCGCCTTCTAGCACCTTCGGTATTTTTGTTCCCGGAAGTTTCCCTGATGATGCAGCTACTACATGAACATGCTCAACATCATCAAAAGCTCCCTGATGCGTGAAATGATAAGCGAATTCCAACCCTTCTGGATTTACCCACTCGCCTAGCGTGCTGCAGATATGACCATAGATTGTAGCTGGAGGCGGAAGCTCGAATGTGGGATGAATGCCCAGCATGAAATGCGGATAACGAAAGGAGGTAGTTATCCCTTCCGCTACCACTTTTAGCGCTTTCATTTCCTTTTTCCTCTAGTCAAGCCATGACGCATTTTCGGCTTTCTTCATCGCATCTATGAATGATAGGAATGACTCGCGCGGGTGGCTAACCGTTATTATCTTGCCATTACCGATCTTGGCATCTTCAGTTTCGATAAATGCATCAAGCTTGGCTCGTTCTTTTTCAGCATAACCCTTGACCCAGCCAATGAAAATATCCGAAAGTATTTCATCTTTGAAGACGCGCAAGGATTCCTTCAGTGCATCCAAATTTAATTGAGGCAATCCTTCACTGGTTGCGTTGATCACATGGCTGAAGATATGGTTGCCGCCTTTTGTGACTGCCATGATTATTACTGCGGGAGAGACATCAGTATAATGGAGCGTCTGTTTGGCTCCACCTTCTAATTGTGCCATCCCTTGAAACAATGCAGTCAACCTCTCTATACGCTCATCTTTCGGCAATCGGTATGCTTTTTCATCCTTCAACTCATCGAGTCCCTTGGCCTTTGCGATTTCAATTCGAACATCATCCAAGTTGCGAAAACCAGTCTTCTGCTTATACCAGAATGTGCCGCTTGCTTTCAAGTTGAGTGAGAATAAACCCTCGAGGGTAGTGCGGTAGAACTGATGCTCATGTGGCACAGGATCGCCTTCATGCCTAGACATAACTCCAAAATCATTTATAGGGCGAAATGGAGCGATTGAGACAAGTGTGCTCACCCGAAAAGGCGATGCACGAGTAATAGTATCTGATGTTTCGGTCTCCCCGGCTCTTGAAGAATCAGCCTCCCGTTTTGCTTTGGCGGATTCTTTTTTAGAGGGTGCACGCATATAGCCAAAGAGGTCGTCATCCCACCATTCGATAGGATTTGCATCTGTGTATGCGATTTTCTCCTCTCGATAAATCGGAGCTGCCTTCCAGCCAAAATTCCCCTGCTGGAGAGTCTGTCGCAGCCAATATCTGAATGCCTGCGCAGAGACATAGGGATAAAAGGCATTATTGGAGCGGATTACCTTAACCCCTGTGCTATTTTCATAACGCTCACCTTCAATTGAACCCAAGTTGTTTAATGCTGATGCATTGGCATCAATCAAGAATAATCCGGTTACATATGCCATAAAACAATTCACCAACTAGTTTTCAGCTAAATCTTCTTTCATTGAAGCATCATTTGACTCTGGAAGAGCATCTGTATGTTTTTCTATCCATTTAAGATCATAGAGACGTTCGATCATACGGATAAGAACGAGATCACGAGCAAGACGCCAATTGGACCATCCTTTTTCATCTAATTCTTCAAAAACCTCGACAAAAGGTTCAAATCTTATAATTGGTGGTTTGCCTTGCTTGAGTCTAGTATGATTTACTCGAATGAGAGCATTTCTGAGAACATCATAGCGGCCCTGCTCGCTGTAGAATGCAGAGAAAAACTTTTTGTCGTTTTCCTCGTTCACATAATCAGCTAACTGATCGCCGATTTCACGAATGAGTTTTATTCGGCTTTCTTTCACATTCATCACCTTATTCAGGAAGAGTTCAGTAAGTTTCCATGAAACTAAGCTTGCATCACTTTTTAACGAATAGGCACGTCTTGGATCATCATTCGAAGGATTTCTGGTTGGGATGCGGAGAAAATAGCTGCGCAAAAATCTATGAGCGTCTTGGGGCAACCTGAAAAGATCCTCATAAAGATAATTTCGTCGCATCTTATTCTCGCCACTCACAGATGGTTCTTTATCTTTCTTTCCTTTCTTAGGATGATCCAATTGCCAGGCACGTTGAGCTATTGCTTTCCATTCATCACTGTATTCCGGATTTTTTATCGCTGCTAAGAAATCTAAAAGCTCCATTGGCAAATGGTAGATCTCAAGCGGTGGATTGCGAGAATCAAGAGCATTTGATTGTCCGCTATTGCTGAAATGGTAGGCGGTTATTGATGCGGGCTGATTGTCTTCCCTGGCATGCGCTATGTCTTCGTCGGTTTCAAGAAGAGTATCGATTATGATCGTTCTTGCGGAGCCAAATTCTTTAAGCTTGCTTTCGTTTGCCTGATGCGCTAGCTCGATGCCTTTTCGATTTTTTTGCAGGAATTTTTTAGCAAATTTTTCAATAATTTCAGGATTATCTGAATGTACTGCCAAGAGCTTTCCACCACACTTAGCACATCCCAAAGGCATAGCTTGGATGCATAGAAGGGCTTTGCCAGAAATGGGCAAGCCGGAATTACCATTTGCAAAGAAATTAATTTGGTTCTCACCTAAGAGGAGAGGTACATGCTGCCTGAATACTCTTCCCTGAGGATATCCCTCCTTATCACTCAATGCTATACCTATGGCAGGATCTCCAGAAAATACACAACGATTCGTGCCCGAATTTATATTCTCATGAAAGCTTCTCGTAACACGTCTGGCATAATCAAGCCTTTTTTCGGGAGTCTTTTCAAAAGCTGGCTGAGTAAAACCCGAATTAGGAAAGGCTACGGTTAAAAAGGATTTAAGCGGATTAATGACATACTCTTTTGATATATAATCAGCCATCCCATCAAGATCTGATTCTGTCAACTCGGAGATCTTGCGTTTATGGCTGAAGGCAAGAATGACTGCAGCACCTACATCAACTAGCGGATGGCCTGTATAGTCCAACATATTCTTTCACTTATTATTACTGCTTCTCGTATATTGTTTTTGAATTTCTGATTCAGGATATTTCTTCTACGCGTTAAAGTTTTCTGTATGCCACGAAAGTAATCTCCATTCCCGCCCGCATCTCCCCCCCAAATCCTAAAATAAAAATAGTAGTACCCCCTCTTACTTTCCTAGGTTTCTTTCCAATGTCCCGCATCATCCTCTCAGACCGGGGCTCATTCCTCGGCAAATCCGGCGAGCAGTTCCGCATCACCAGAAAGGACGAGCCGGAGGTCTGGTCCCTGCCCGAAAGGTCGAGCAAATCCTGGTCCTCGGCAGCGGCATCTCCGTCTCCTCCGATGCCATATGGATGGCCGATGAACTGGGCACAGAGATCCTCTTTGCCAGCTACTATGGCAAGCCCCTAGCTCGGCTCATCCCTGCAAGCCTCGGAGGCACGGTAAAAACAAGAAGAGAGCAGTACTACGCCTACGGTGATGCCCGCGGAACCGATCTGGCCAGATCCTTCATCTGCGGCAAATTGAAAAACCAGCCATCGCTTCTCAAGTCATTCTCTCAAAATACGATGAGGTCGTAGAGCAGCCGCATCCGTCCCGGATGCAGACCTCGCTTTCCGGCCTGAAAGAGCCAGGAGCATCTCCATTCCTTCCTTCTTCTTTCTGGCAATATCTGCTCGACCATCCTCTCCGCCTCTATATTGCGCCGGCATACCGGGCAGATTCGGATCCATTCGAGACCGGTTGCATCCTTTTGAATCACAGATGGAAGCGACGACTCAATCCTCTGAAGCATGGGCTCGGTGGCGTACCGTAATCCGCAGATCTTGCAGGCTACCAGATCAAAAGAGACCTCGCCCTCTGGCTCAGTCTCATCCCAGGGCATCAGAGTAAGAGCCTTGGTCGGGCACATCTTCATGCATAGATCGCACTTTTCTTTGCACCTTTTCCAGTGAACCGTTCTCTTTCCATCAGTCTCGCTTCTGATTATATTCTGGCTGGGACAGACATTGGAGCAGGATTGGCAGCCCAAGCATAGGCTGGTATCGACTCTAATCATCTTATGCCTCCAGGAGCTGCGGCTGCTTGAGCGGTAAACGAGCGTGCCCTCTGCAATGCCAGATCAAAATCGTCTGAAAGAGCCTGGGCCGGGCAGGCGGCGACGCAGGCAGGCCCATCCTCCCGTCCCTGGCAGAGATCGCACTTGTGAGCGATTTTGTCTGCCCAGACTATGCCGAAAGGACAGGCGAGGGTGCACAGGCCGCATCCATTGCATTTCTCCTCTTCAAAGATCGTCATCTTTCCTTCTTTATGCAAAGCTCCCATGAAGCAGATCGTGATGCAGCAAGCCTCCTCGCATTGATGACAAAATATGGGAACGGCTGCCAGGTCCTCCACGTAGTGCACATTGATGTGTCCTCGCCCATCATGCTCCATCTGGCAGGCCGCCTCACAGCAGCGGCAGCCAATGCATCTGCTGATATCAATATAAATCGTCATTTGATTTCTCCAGGATCTGTCATCTACGCGGCGAGTTATGATTCATCTTCCTCGGAACACTGTAACCTTAAATGTATTGATTAAAAAAGCTCCCCCGGGCCCAAAGCCAGGCCCGGCTAAACCTCCCTTACTCCTCTGCAGGGGCGTCTTCTTTCGCCATCTCGTAGTAGCTATCCGGCACTCCGGCGAGCTTTCCATCGCCTTTGATGAGCGGCGGGTAGATGAAGACGCCATGCTGATCTAAATCGTAGTCCAGACCCAGGAATCTCTTGACGGGCCATGGCCCATCTCCAGGATCGCCCTGCCGACCTGCTGACCCTCATCGCGGCCGTGGACGCAGTGGGTGTGGCCGAACGGATCTTCATCCCCCTGGCCCTGATGCAGTTCCTCTGGGTCAAGCTCAGTCTCCTCTGGATGGAAGATTCGGGCAAGGTAGGCAGCGCCTATCAGGCCTTTGCTTGCATCATTTCTCAGATTGCCGCTCAGGATGTAGACACGACCACTCTTAACAGCTGTCAGGTTGGAATACTCCGGGCGGCTCATGAATGCCTCACGCGCCTGCATGATTCCTGTGGCGTTATCGGCATCATAGCCGCTTGGCGGGTCGAGAACCAGACCGCTGTAGGTGGTGGCAACCACCAGAAGAACTATGTAATCTGGATCTTCTGCAATAACCCACTCCGGGTCTACCTCAATCCTGTAGGTGGACTTCATGAAGTCGGGCAGATCTGCTGCAATGCTCAGGCCTCCCGCCAGCTCCATCATGCTGGTCAGTGTGTCAATCTGGGCAAAGGTGAATAGAGTCTTCTCGTCAGCATCCGGATAGGCGGCAACGAGGACTGTCGGCTTCTTTTCATCCGGAATCTTTTCTGTGGCCTCCCTGAGACTATTGAGCGAGTCAATGTGCCACTGGATGTACTCTTCTGCCTCTTGTCTGGCATCGAGGATATAGCCCATTTTCCTCACGGCATCGGTGAATGCCGAGGTCTCAGGATTCCGTAAATCCGGATAGTAAAGGCCGGCGGCGAAAAGAACCGGGACTCCCGGGAGATTTGCCTGCTTGTCCTTGGTGATATTAGAGAAAACAAGCAGAAGATCTGGATTCAGACTCAACACCTTCTCGTAATCCGGCTCCTTGTGCATCGCCCCCACATTCGTCCTGCTTGAGAGTTCTGGAAACTCTGCTGGGGATTTGGCAACAGCTAGATCCACGCCCACGACTTTGTCGGTCTTCTGCAGGATCTGCATCAGATCTGCGTTGTCCAGGTACTCAGCTACAATCCGTTCCACCGGCTTGTTGATTGTGATGGGCTGATTGTTGCCATCCAGCACGGTGATGTTCTTCTCTGTTCCGTTTATCGTCTCCTCTACCTGGGCGATGTCCGCCAGGTCAACTGTGCCATCGAAATTTGCATCAGCCAGAACAGTTTTATTCTCATTTCCGTCGATCATAGCTCTTATGGAAGCTATGTCGGACTGATCGATGGTTCCGTCCATATTCGCATTGCCAAATACATGCAGCACATATCCTGATGCGGATACGCATGGCAGCGCCAGGGCGCATAGCACCAGGAAGGCCAGTGGAAATCGAATTGATCTCATTTCTTCCTGACTCCTTTTTCCCGGCCATGAATTGCGAAAAGCCAGCTTTCCATCTCGGAGCAGAAGGCAGTCATCGGAAATAGGCCGGTAGAATATAGTTTTAGCGCATTTAGTATGCTAAAACAGTTTATGAGTTATAATGCTTTTGGGAGGAAATGCTTATAAATATGAACTTAGTATTAATTATTGCCTAAAGGCATTTTAATATTTATCCTTGAAAGCGCTAAGGTCAATCAATTAGGGAGGGACATGCGATTTGGACCAGAAAGATTCTGCATGCAAATACACCGGCCTAGACCGGGTTTATTCAGTCTCGGACCTGGCGGCATTTCACGGCCACCTGGGCCCGTATATCGTTCTTGGCTACAGGATAGGCAGATATGCAAAAGAGAGCTTCTGCAGCGATCCATTTCAGATGAAAGCCGTTGTATTCTGCCAAGGCGCACCTCCTCAGTCCTGTCTGGCAGACGGCATTCAGATAGGCAGCGGTTGCACTCTCGGTAAGAAGAATATTGAAATCGTTGTGAGCAATGAGATAGCAGTTGAGTTCTCTCAAGGCGAGAGAAAGACAATCATCCGGCCGAGGCCAATCTCCTTTCTGCCTCTGGACGGCGAAGGTTCCGACCGCCTTATCGAGAAGCTGGCTGAGGAGATGTATGCGACAATTTCTGATTCAGATCTATTCTCTGTGGAGGTCACAGGCGATATTGCCTCAGACCAGGAAAAAAACCCTTGAGTGTCATCGATCTTCAGGGGATCTTCACTGCTTATGAAGGTGGAGATAAGTCGGTTATCAGAGATCTGTCGCTTCATGTAAATCGTGGCGAGTTCGTGGTTATCGGAGGGCCAAACAGCGCCGGCAAGACCACTCTGCTGGAGTCGATAAACGGCCTGGTCAAGATCACTCACGGAAGGGCAAATGTCCTGGGCCTCAATGTTCGAAAACAGGGTGATGAGGTGCGACAGAGGGTTGGATATGTAATTCAGAACTTCTATTTCGACCCCTTCACCCCGTTCACTGTCCAGCAAGTGGTGATGATGGGGCGATTTGGGCACATGGGACTCTTGAATCGTCCAAATAAGTCTGATTATGAAGCTGCAGAGAGGGCACTGATGCTCGTAGGCATTGAAGATCTGGCGGACAAACGCATAGGGACTCTCAGCGGCGGCCAGCAGCAGAAGGTCATGATCGCCCACAACATCGCCAAGGCCCCGGAGGTCATGATGCTGGATGAGCCATTTAGCAATCTCGATTTTTCTGCTAGGGAGTTCCTGCAGGGCGTGTTTTCCAGGATGGCAAGAGGTGGAGTTGCAATCCTCATGGTGGCCCACGCTTTTGATGGGCTGCCCGATATGCCCATTCACCTTGTGGTCATGAACCGGG
>JADHEF010001774.1_pt1 | contig 11830 bp, 6 predicted proteins | sample 8952391 | NCBI WGS metagenome assembly JADHEF01 (sample SAMN16124439, study PRJNA663245) | bioreactor sludge metagenome | isolation source: sludge (nitrite) | place: India:Bengaluru | collected 2019-02-28
TCTTCGTCATCCGCATCGGCAATGCTGACGGAGACGAGCGTGGCGTCCGCGTCGAGGCGCACGAGACGCACGCCCTGCGCGGCACGGCCGCAAATGCGCACGTCGCTGACCGGCGAACGCACCATCATGCCCGTCGAGGTGATCATGATGGCCGACTGGTCTTCCCTGACCGCGTGCGCGGCAACAACCTTGCCGTTGCGGCCCGAGTCGTCCTTGATGGCGATCATGCCCTTGCCGCCGCGGTGATGCGGCGTGAACTCCTGGAACTCGGTACGTTTGCCGTAGCCGTTCTCCGTCGCGATCAACAGTGTCTCGCGGTCCTCCACGATGTCGAAGCTCCGCACCGCGTCGCCCTCTTCCAGGCGGATACCCCGCACGCCTGTGGCGGAACGTCCCATGCGGCGCACCTGGCTCTCGCTGAAGCGCATGGCCTGCCCGTCGGCTGAAATCATCAGCACGTCGTCGCCCGTATGCGTCAGCCGCACCTGGATCAGCCGGTCATCATCTTCAATGTTCAGGGCCCGGATGCCGTTGCGGTTGATGTTGCGGTAATCCGAAAGCGCGGTCTTCTTGACCGTGCCGCGCTCGGTGGCGAACATCACGTCCACGTCCTCGGCAAAGGCGCGGATCGGCAACAGCGCGGCAACCTGCTCGCCCTCCTGGAACTGCAGCAGGTTGACGATCGGCTTGCCGAACGAGGTGCGCGGCGCTTCGGGAATCTCGAAAGCGCGCTCGGCGAAAACACGGCCCAGATTGGTGAAGAAGAGCAGCGTGTCGTGGGTTTCCGCAACAAAAACCGTCGTGATGAAATCCTCCTCCTTGATGGCCGCGCCGGTGATGCCTTTGCCCCCGCGCTTCTGCTCTTTGTAGACGGCCAGCGGTACGCGCTTGACGTAACCGCGGTGGCTCAGGGTGATGACGCACGGCTCGTCGGCGATGAGGTCTTCAATGTTGACCTCGTTTTCAAGAGGTACGATCTCGGAGCGGCGCACGTCGCCGCGCTTGGAGGAGGTCACATACTTGGCCTTGAGGTCAGCGAGGTCCTGCTTGATCAGGCCGTAGATTTTCACCGGATCGGCAAGCAGGCTCAGGAGATAGGTGATCCGCAAACACAGCTCGTTGAACTCGGCCTCGACCTTGTCGCGCTCCAGTCCGGTGAGCTGGTAGAGGCGCATTTCGAGGATCGCGTCTACCTGCTTGTCCGAGAAGGCGAACCGTTCAATGAGGCGGATTTTCGCCTCGTCGCGGTTCTTGGAGGCGCGGATGATGGCCACCACGTCGTCGAGGTGGTCGAGCGCGAGCAGCAGGCCCTCTAAGATGTGCTTGCGGGCTTCGGCCTTGGCCAGCTCAAACTTGGTGCGGCGGGTGATGACTTCGAAGCGGTGGTCGACATAACAGCGGAACAGCTCTTTGAGGGTCATCACTTTGGGACGGCCCTGGTCGATCGCCAGCATATTGGCGCCGAAGGTCGTCTGGAGCTGCGTGTGCTTGTAGAGGTTGTTCAGCACAACCTGCCCCATCGCGCCACGCTTGAGTTCGATCACGACGCGGATGCCGTCGCTCGAACTCTCATCGCGGATGTCGGAGATGCCCTCGATGACCTTCTCGTTCACGAGATCGGCCATCTTCTCGATCATGCTGGCCTTGTTCACCGTGTAGGGAATCTCGGTGATGATGATCGCCTCTTTGTTCTTGTACTCGACGATCTCCGCCTTGCCGCGGATCATGATCGAACCGCGTCCCAGTTTGTACATCGCCTCAATCCCGCGCGTGCCGCAGATGGTCGCGCCGGTCGGGAAGTCGGGGCCCTTGACGAACCGCATCAGATCATCGATGGAGCACTCGGGGTTCTCCACGTAGTGCGTGATGCCGTCGACCAGCTCGCCGAGGTTGTGCGGCGGAATGTTGGTGGCCATGCCCACCGCGATACCGGTCGAGCCGTTGAGCAGCAGGTTGGGCAGGCGCGCGGGCAGAACCGAAGGCTCCATGAACTCTTCGTTGTAGTTGGGCTTGAAGTCGACGGTATCTTTTTCCAAATCGTCGAGGATCTCTTCGGCCAGCCGGTCCATGCGCACTTCGGTATAGCGCATGGCCGCGGGTGGGTCACCGTCGATCGAGCCGAAGTTGCCCTGGCCGTCCACAAGCGGATAGCGCATGGAGAAGTCTTGGGCCATACGCACGATGGTATCGTAGACCGCCAAATCGCCGTGCGGATGGTATTTGCCGATCACGTCGCCGACCACGCGGGCCGACTTCTTGTAAGGCTTATTCCAGAAGTTGCCCAGCTCGTTCATCGCGAAGAGCACGCGTCGGTGAACCGGCTTGAGTCCGTCGCGCGCATCGGGCAAGGCGCGCCCGATGATCACGCTCATCGAATAGTCGATGTACGACGAACTCATCTCGTCTTCGATGTTGATGTTATGCATGCCTTGGTCGTCGTTTCCGACCGGCTGAATCTCATCGCTCATGGTCTCTCCGCTGTTGAACAAAAATTGAAAAACCAAGATATCATTTTTGGCTATTGAAAACCATCTTTTATGCGGGGCTGGAAGAGGCCGCCGACATCTCCCGTAAAGGCGGCGTTACCGCCGGTGCCGAGCCAGAGCCGATCCGGCGTCTGAGGGTCCACCGCAAGGCACGTCACCGCTTTGCAGGTCAGCGTCTCGTTTGTCAGAGAAAGCCAGGTAGCACCCCCGTCCGCGCTCGCCACCACCCCTCCCCCGGTCGAGCGGTCGTGATAGGGATGGTCGTGGAGGCTGACGTACACGCGGTCCGCCTGACGCGGATCGATGGCCACGGCTTCGCAGTACCGGTTTGTGAAGACCTGCTGCCAGACGGTTCCCTGATGGTCGCCCCGGAAAACGCCGCCGGTATAGAAACGCTTGCCGACCATGGCGCTGCGGGTGGTCGCGTAAACGCGCCCGCCCTTTGCCGCGAGCTGCCGCACCTGCGCCAAACCTGTGCCGGGGCCGCTGACCTGTTGCCACGTGGAGCACCCGTCATCGCTGCGGAACACCGCCCCGGGCTCCGCACCTTGACTCGAAACGCCGGCATAAACCACGTTCGCGCGGTCGGCGTCTTGGGCGATACAACTGACGCGCTCCGCGGGAAGCTCCTTATTGCGGGAGAACCATGTCGCGCCATCATCGACACTCTCAAACACGCCTTTCCCTTCGGCCACATAGAGCAACCGGTGCTTCCGGGCAGGATTGTCCTTCAGCGGCATCCACCGGAGGAGGTTGCGCGGACGAGCGTCGGGCAAACCGCTCCCCTCGCCGTTCAGAGGCGTCCAGGTAAGCCCGGCATCGCGGCTCTCTGCGATCAGACCGACGTTGGAGCCCCACTGTCCGAAGCCTGCCCACACATGCGCGTCGTCGTCTTCCGCGAACGCCACCGTGAAGCAGGAGTTGTCGTGCGTGCGGGGAATGCCCTTCATGCTCCGCCGCATCGACGCGCCGCCATCTTCGCTGACCAGCAGGCCGATGTCATAGAAGCCGAAGAAAACGCGGCCTTTGACCCCCGGATGCGGCGCGACCGTGTGTAGGCAGGTCACTTCGAGCCCCGTGCTGCTGATCAGCCCGTCCGCACGCTCGGCGGTGTAGCGCTGCCGCCAGGTCGCGCCGCCGTCGTCGGTCTTATAGATGTAGCCCGACGTTCCGAAGTAAAGGGTGTCGGGATGGGCCTGCGAAAGCGTCAGGCAGGTCACGCTCGGGCCCCACATGTCGAGCCAGGCGTGCCGCGCGTTGCCCTTCTCGCCGAACGCGAACGTCCGCCGCCAGTTCAGCCCGCCGTCCTCGGTCTTGTAGACCGTGGCGTCCCACCAGGTCGCGCCGCCGGCGTAAACGACCTCCGGCCGCGTCGGGTGTACCGCCAGCGCGTCCACCCACGCACACAGCATGTCGCTCGTGCCCGGCTTGCCCGCGGCCTGCCGCAAGCCGTTGACGCGCGGTTGCCACGTTTGACCGCCATCCTCGGAGCGGTACACACCCGCCTGCCACGGGGTCTCCCCCGCCTTGCCCTTGAGCGAGACGTAGACGATGTCCGGTTGCGAAGGGGACTGCGCCAGCCGCCGTGTGCGCAAATGTGGCGGCAGGCCCGAGTTCGAGGCTGCCCACGTCGCTCCGCCGTCTTGGCTCGCGAAGACGCCCTTGGGCGTCGCGATCAGCAGGCGTTGCGGCTCCTGCGGATGCACGGTCATGTCAGAGATCGGCAGATCCGGCGGCAGCTGGCCCTTCAGAACGATCTGCCGCCACGTCTTGCCGCCGTTGTCCGAACGGTAAATCGCTCCTTGTCCGCCGCGCTCCTCGCGTGGCTGGCCGATCGCGGCGTACACGGTTTCCGGCTGGTGCGGATCAAGCACGATCTTACTGATCATCGCTGAGTAGGCGTATTCCTGAAGCGGAGGGAACCCCTCGCGCAGCCACTGCCAGGAAAGCCCGCCGTCCAGGCTCTTGTACACGCCGCTCTTGCAGCCCGCGTAGAGGATCTTGGGGTTCACCGGGTGTTCGGCCAGGGACTCGATAAAGTAATCTTCGAACCCCGTATTGTGGAGGGCATACGACGCGCCGCCGTCCTCCGAACGATAGAACCCGCCCACGTCACATCCGACCAACAGCGTGTCGCGGCGATGCCGGCTGGCCAGCAGCGACTGGATCCAGCCGCCGCCGCCCGGGCCGACGAGTTTCCAGTCCACAGTCGCGTCAGAGGCAAACGAGCAGGCGGTGAACAGCGCAGCCCACAACCACAGGAACAGTCGCATGATACTCCTCCGTTTACGGCGCGGTCACGCCCATGCGCAGCACCGGCAAGATCTCCTGCCTCAACGTCGTGTCCAGGTCAAACAGCGCGAAGCCGGGGCAGCCCGCACGCCGCGACGCCTGAATCTGATCGATCACCTGCGCCACGTCGAGCCGGCTCTCAGCCGCTGTCACGCCGATCCCGGCAACGATCTTCAACGCCTGCTTGCGCGTGCGCGTCTGCTGCCCGAGCCACTCGTTATACTTGGCCAAATCCTCGGTGTAGTTCATCGGCACCACGTAGTCCACCAGCCCGATGTTCGTCCAGGATTCCCAGTCCTGCCCGACCGCATCGAGGCAGGAGGGATACTTGCCGAATACCGCAGCGGTCAGCAGTTTGCCCGGCGCATCACGTTTAATCACCTTGCGTGCCGCCTGCACAAAGTCCGAGACCTGCTCCGCTCGCCAGCGGATGAATTGCGCCCGCAAGGCGCCTGTCTTCACGTCTTCCGGCCAATCGGCCGCACGTCGTCCCGTGGCCTTTTCAAAACGCGTCTTCACGGTCGGGCCGAGGCTCGACACGTAATCGGGATAGCGAACGAAATCGAGGTGCACCCCGTCGGTCTTGTAGTTCACCGCCAACTCACGCACCGCACTCACCAGATAGGTCCGGATCTCGGGAACGGCAGGATCGAGCCACGCTTGCGGCGTCCCGTCCGCGTGGGTGAGGAGCCAGCCCCGCTTGCGGAAGATGTCCAGCCGGTCTTGCGTCGCGCCCTGGGTCGAGTAGCAGAGCAGCCACGCGTGAACGCGTAACCCCAAAGGCTTGGCGGCTGCGAGGCACGCCGCAAGCTGGTCGCCCTGCTCGTCGAACACGCGCGACCGCGGCAGCACGCCGCTGGCATAGTGCGCAAACGCCGACCCCGCCACGTTGACGTACAGATCCGAGAAACCGGCATCCTTGAGAAGGCGGCATGTGCGCGGCCAGTCGCCCGGATAGAGGCCCATGCCCGAATGGTCCCACACGGCCCGGATCTCGCCTTTGCGGGCGGGCTGAAGCAGGCCGTAAACCTCGTACATCCGCGTTTTCAGCTCGTTGGCCGCGAGCCACGCCTCATAGCCTTGACCCGCCGACAGTAACTGGACCGACTCGCGCTCTTTCTGCTGGACGGACTGAGCGGCGGCAACGGCGTGCGAGCGCCGCGCGGGATCAGACAGTTTGCCGGCTAACGCCGCCAGACCCGTTACGCCCCCGATACCGCCGACTTGCCGCGCCTGCTGCAGCACGCGCGAGGCTGCCGGCTGCCAAAGCGACCGGTCATGCGCGGCCGCCAGCGCCAGCAGCAGCCGGCCCTTGGCCTCCGCGTCACCGTCCGCCAACAGGACGTGCGTCATCCAATAGCCGGACGGCGAAGAGAGCCAGGCGGCCTCGGGCGTCTGCCGCCCCTGGCGGTCATGCCACCACGCCATCACCTGCGAACGCCCCTGTATCGGCTGCACCAAAAAAAGGTTCTGCGACGTTTGCAGAATGGCCTCCGGAGCGCCGTGCGGACGCGCCTCCGTAAAGCGCATCAGCGACCAGCGTCCATCGGTGGAGCCCTTTTGATAGCCGACGGTCTGCATGCCCATCAGCGCTGCCAGCGCGGGCGAGGAGGAGTAGCAGACGATCAGCTTGCCGCCACGCCCGGTAAACGCCGTGAGCGCCGACATCTGAGAAGCGGTCGGCATCGACAGGTAGACCAGCACGGCAACCTTTTTTCCCGCCAGCGTCTTCGTCAGGTCCGCGTCATCCGTCAGCGTGGCTTCCACGCCCGCCTCGCGATACCACCGCTCGACATGCCGCGCCAGCGACTGCGCAAACCTGCGCTCGCCCGCGGCCACCGCTTCGCTCCCCTGAATCACCGCCACCGAGGCGGCTCGCATCGTGACGGCCAAAAGCCCCACAATCACCATGGACAAACATCGTTTCATCCTGATCCCCAATAATCGAAATTTTATAGTTTACCTTTTTACGGTCCGTTTCCCAATGTAAACCGCCAAAAAAAACGGGGCAGCTCGCGCTGTCCCGTATCTCTGGTTATCCTTCAGGCGGCCGACTCACATCAGCCGATGCCCTCGAAAAGAGCGGTGGAGAGGTAGCGTTCGCCGGCATCCGGCAGCACCACCACGATGGTTTTGCCCGCAAAGTCCTCCTCCTGGGCAAGCCGGACTGCGGCAATCGCCGCCGCACCGGACGAAATGCCGACCAAAAGGCCCTCCTCCTTGAAAAGGCGCTGCGCAAAGGCGATGGCATCACCGCTGGTCACGCGCTCCACACGGTCCAGAATCTTGAGGTCCAGCGTTTCCGGAATGAAGCCCGCTCCGATTCCCTGTATTTTATGGGGCCCGGGCTTGACCGGACCTCCCGCGAGTGTCTGCGAAATGACCGGGCTCTCTTCCGGCTCGACCGCCACAGAGGTGATCGGTTTCTTTGCGACGCGCTTCAGAAACCGCGACGTGCCGGTGATGGTGCCTCCCGTGCCCACCCCCGCCACGATGACGTCAACCCCGCCATCCGAAGCCTCCCAAATCTCTGGGCCCGTGGTCTTTTCATGAATCTCGGGATTCGCCGGATTCTTGAATTGCTGGGGCATGTAATACGTCGAAGGGTCCGAGGCCTGAATCGCTTCCGCTTTGGCGATCGCGCCTTTCATGCCCTCCGTCCCGGGCGTGAGCACAAGCGTCGCGCCGAGCGCGGCCAATACACGCCGGCGCTCGATACTCATGGTTTCAGGCATCGTCAGAGTCAGCCCGTAGCCGCGTGCGGCCGCCACGGAGGCCAACGCAATACCCGTATTCCCGCTTGTGGGCTCAACGATCACGCCGCCCTTTTTCAACAGACCGCGTGCTTCCGCATCCAGGATCATGGCCGTGCCGATGCGGTCTTTGACCGAATAGGCAGGGTTACGCGCCTCGAGTTTGGCATACACCGCGGCTTTGGCGGCACCCGTCACCCGGTTTAGCCGCACCAGGGGTGTTTGCCCGATGGATAACGCAAGATTCTCAAAACGTGCAGCACGCATGGTGCCCTTCTTTCTCACGCTTTCCGCGTGGTTGCGAGGATCAGTACTTACCGTTGGCTGGCCTTCAGCGCCTGATCGATGTCGGCTTTGATGTCTTCAACGTCTTCCAGCCCGACCGAGAGGCGAATGAAGTCCGCCGTCACGCCGGTGGACGCCTGTTCCGCATCCGTGAGCTGCTGATGCGTGGTTGAGGCGGGATGGATCACCAACGACTTGGCGTCTCCGATGTTGGCCAAGTGTGAGAGCAGTTTCACGTTGTCGATGAAGCGCTTGCCCGCCTCCAAACCGCCCTTGATCCCGAAGCCGACCAAGCCGCCGAAGCCCTTCTTCAGGTACTTCGCCGCAACCGGGCGGTCCGGGCTGTCTGGCAGTCCGGGATAGTTGACCCATGCCACCAGTGGATGGGCCTTGAGCCACGTGGCGATCGCCAACGCGTTCTCAGAGTGACGCGCCTGGCGCAGCGGCAACGTCTCCAGGCCGAGCAGGAACTCGCGGGCGTTGAAGGGGCTCAGCACCGCTCCGGTGTCGCGCAGCAAGGTCACGCGGATCTTCAGGATAAAGGCCACATTGCCCATGCCGGGCACGTTTCCGAGCGCGTCCCAGTAGGCAATGCCGTGGTAACTCGGGTCAGGTTCCGTAAATTCCGGGAATTTGCCGTTGTTCCACGCGAACTTGCCGGAATCGACGATCACGCCGCCCACCGAGGTGCCGTGGCCACCGATATATTTGGTCGCCGAGCTGACGATGATGTCCGCGCCATGTTCGAACGGCCGCACCAGCCCGACGCCGACCGTGTTGTCCACGACCAGCGGAATTCCCGCCTCGTGGGCGATCTCGGCGATGGCCTCGAAGTCCGGCACATCCAGCTTCGGGTTGCCGATCGTCTCCACGTAAACCGCGCGGGTTTTCGGCGTGATCGCCTTGCGGATCGATTCCGGATCGCGCGAGTTTGCGAAGACGACCGTGCGCCCGAGCTTCGGAAACGTGTGGTGGAAAAGCTGGTAGGTTCCCCCATAAAGATTGTTGCCCGCCACGATTTCGTCGCCGAGCCGCGTAATGGCCAATAGCGCATAGGTGATCGCCGCCTGTCCCGAAGCCGTCGCCAGTGCGCCCGTGCCGCCCTCGATCGCGGCTATACGCTTCTCGAAAACGTCCGTCGTGGGATTCATCAGCCGCGTGTAGATGTTGCCGAACTCCCGCAGCGCGAAAAGATTCGCCGCGTGTTCCGAACTCTTGAAGACGTACGAGGCTGTCTGATACAGCGGAACCGCGCGTGAGCCGGTCGTCGGGTCGGGGACCTGCCCCGCGTGCAATGATAAGGTGTTGAATCCCTGTTTGGTATCGCTCATGTTTTCTTCTCCTTAAGTTTGTGACCTTATGACGGGCCGTCCTCCACATCATACACTAGTTTGTCTAGTTGAATTGTTTATAATATAGAAGATTTCATCGCGCCCGTCAACAGCCTTTTTCCTGTCACGATTAGAACGCATATTGCGCGCTCAACACAAGTCCGCCGCCGACACCGAGGTCCGAAAGGCCCTTCGTTTCATCGCCCGTGTCGGCATACGCCGCCACCAGCGTCAGCTTGTCGTTCACGAACCAGGCCACGTGTCCGTTCCAATAATCCGAGTTCTGGATACCGTTGCCGGCGTCCACCCCCTGCTTGTACTCCACACCCACCGCCACGTTCTTCGCGGGCAGGATGTCGATATTGCCGAAGAAGACGGTGTCGTAGTCGCCGTGGCCCAAAACACCGTTCACGACCTCGTCCGATTCCAGCACGCCGGCCGAGAGCAGCACCGGCACCGGGGTCTGAGTGATCAACTTGGTCGCCACCAGATAGGCGTCGAACCCGTTGTCATCCAGCCCGAGCGCATCGGCCGTTTCGGCGTCCGTGTACTTCCAGAGTCCGCCCACCGCCACCGCCGGCACCCAGACGGTGTCGCCGAAGTTCTCGTCCAGCAGTTTGACCTTTGCGCCAAGGTTGTGGGTGTTGATCTCGGTTCCATCCACGTCGACCAGCCCGTAGCCGTACGAGAGTTCCAGCCGCTTCGCGATCGAGAAGGCGGCGCTGGCCGCATACCAGTTGATGTCCGCGTCGTCGAGGTTGACGTACCACGCGCCGACCTGTGGCTTGGAGACCCATTCTCCCAGCCCTCCTTCCTTGTCACTGTAGCTCCCAGCGAGATATGCGAGGGGGTTAAAGGCAACGCCGCCGTTGCCTTGCAAGCCGTTCAGCGGGACGCCCGCCTCAGCCGCCACGGCGAGCAGTCCCGCCGTAATAACAAGTTTCTTCACCGTATCAGTCTGTTTGTTCATCTCTCATCTCCTTTGTTTATTGTTGTTACTCTACTTTGTCTATCGACATGGTCGTGTAAAGTACCAAACGACGTTCCGTCCAACAACAGGAAAGTTGAATTTTTTTGTGACACTCTTTTCCGCCGCATCCGCAAGCCAGATGGAAGACCATACTGCACGCTTTACAAACACCGCCTCCATCTGCGAAAATGCACTTGATCTATAGACTTAAAAGAATCATGAGATGGCCATGAAAAAAACACACGCCGCAAGACCAAAAAACACGACCGTCGCAGTAGGAATGAGCGGAGGCGTGGACTCGGCCGTCTCTGTTCTACGCCTGTTAGATCAGGGATACAACGTGCTCGGGTTGACCATGAGCATCTGGGACCCCGCGCTGTCCATCACAGCCTCGAAGAAAAGCGCTTGTTACGGTCCCGGCGAGGCCGAGGACATCAAATCCGCCCGAGAAACGGCGGAGCAGCTTGGCATTCCGCATCACACGATCTCTCTTGTTGACGAATACGATCACTGGGTTCTGAACAATTTCCGTAACCGGCATCTGGAGGGGTTCACGCCAAACCCCTGCGCCCTGTGCAACCCGAAAATGAAATTCGGTTTTCTGCTTTCGCGTGCCAGGGAACTGGGCCTCCGTTTTGACCGGTTCGCCACCGGTCACTATGCTCGCGTAACCCATGACCCCGTTGCGGACAGCTATCGGCTGTGGCGCGGGGTAGACGCGACCAAAGACCAGTCCTACTTCCTCGCGCGGTTGACCCAGGAGCAATTGGCGGAAGTCATTTTTCCGCTTGGGGAGCTGACCAAGTGTGAGGTGCGCGAGCGGGCCTGCCGAGCGGGGTTGGGCACATTGGCCGAAAAGCGCGAGAGCCAAGACTTCTTCGAGGGAGACGACGTCGGCGTTCTGTTCGACCCCTCTGCGACAAGGCCCGGCCCCATCGTGGATGAAACGGGCACCGTTATGGGCCAACACCGGGGTATCATTCATTATACGGTCGGACAACGTGACGGCCTGGGCATCGCCGTCGGACGCAAAGTCTATGTGAAAGAGATCCGCGCCGAAACCAACACCCTGATTGTTGCCAACCGCGAGGGGGTCTACTCCTCAGGATGCCGCTTGGTCGACATGCTGTGGATCGCGGGCAAGCCGCCCAACACGGACCAGACACTCTCTGTCCGCTTGCGCTACCGCCATGCGGGTGTTGCCGCACACGTCGAAGCCTTGTCGGAAAAGGGCCTCAACGTGCGGTTCGCCTCCCCGCAGTTTGCGGTGACTCCCGGCCAAATGGCGGTCCTTTACCACGGTGAAGAGGTGCTTGGCGGCGGATGGATCGACAAGCCGGACGAAGAAAATGAACGCCTTTCTTCTTTATAAGTCACCTTCAGCCTGTACTTCTCTTGATTGTTGCTTGAATTGCTGGATTATATACAACTCACAAGGAGCCCTCACATGAAAACACAAAACATCACCGTCAAATGTGACCACGGGTTGCACCTGCGCGTTGCGTCACAGGTTTCAAACATCGCGACAAAATCCGGCGTGCCCGTCAATATCCTTTGTGAGGACTGTCCGAAAGTCGACGCGTGTTCGGTACTCCAATTGCTGACGATCGGAGCCTCGGTTGGAACGTCCTTGAAAATTGAAGTCGAGGCCTCGGACGAGAAAGCGGATGCGGTGCTCCAGGCGCTCACCGAAGTTTTCGAGAACGGCGGAGG
>JADHEF010001761.1_pt1 | contig 11829 bp, 13 predicted proteins | sample 8952391 | NCBI WGS metagenome assembly JADHEF01 (sample SAMN16124439, study PRJNA663245) | bioreactor sludge metagenome | isolation source: sludge (nitrite) | place: India:Bengaluru | collected 2019-02-28
CCAGCAGCAGACCCTTGAAGCGCTCGCCCTTGGAGCCGGAGGCAAGCCAGTCGCCGAGGGGACCGAAACCGCCGAACACGAAGGTGGCGGGAACCAGGGCGAAGAGGAAGCTCGCCAGCCCATCCGCGGCGATGCCCGCGGCGTTGGAGCCCAGGGGCACCGGCGTCCCGAAGACCACCACGTGGGCGCCATCGGGGTCGAGGCCTTGCACCGAACCCAGGGCCAGTCCCGCCAGCAGCAGGCTCGCCAGAGCCCAGACGATGCGCAGGCGTGAACTTCCGAAGCGATTCATGCGGTCTCCGTTTGAATCGATTCTAACCGGGCTTCATCATAGGTATGCCGCAGCGCACGCCAGGAGGTCCATCCAATGGATGCCGAAACGATGACCCGTGAGTCCCTCCAGGCCTTTGCCGACCGACGCAGGGAAGGCTTCGAGTGGGAGCTGCGCAACCTGGTGGAGATACCCACCATCTCCGCCGATCCCGGCTGCCGGGACCACATGTGGCGGTGCGCCGAGTACGCCCGGGACATGTTCTTCCGCTACGGCTACGAGGGCGAGATCCTCGAGACGGGCGGCCAGCCCATCGTGTACGGAACCATGGGCCGCGACCCGCACCTGCCCACGGTGACCATCTACAACCACCTCGACGTGCAGCCCGCCAACGAGCCCGGCTGGCTCACGGACCCCTTCCGCATGACCATCGACGGGGACGTGTTCCGGGGCCGCGGCACCACGGATGACAAGGGTCCCGCCATCACGGCCTTCTACGGCGCCATCGCCGCCAAGGAGGCGAACCTCCCCGTCAACCTCCGCTTCCTGTGGGAGATGGAGGAGGAGGTGGGCAGCCCCAGCTTCCGGAACGCCATGGAGCGCCACCGGGGCAAGCTCGCCACCGACCTCGTGGTGGTGAGCGACACCATCTGGGTGACCCGCGGCAAGCCGAGCACGCCCGCGGGCTTGCGGGGCCTCATGACCTTCGTGCTGACCCTGGAGACCGCCGAGCACGACATGCACTCGGGGCTCGTGGGCGGGGCCGCGCGCAACCCCCTGAGTGAGCTGATGACGGTCGTCGCGGCCATGATGGACGGCGAGAGCGGGAAGGTGAAGATCCCGGGGTTCTACGACGACGTGGAGAAGCCCGGGGACGAGGAGCTGGAGCACTGGCTCCGCTCGGGCTTCGATGTGGACGTCTTCAAGCGCGACCATGGCATCAAGTCCCTCCGCACGGAGGATCCCCTCAAGCTCATGAAGCGCATCTGGGGCCGTCCCACCATGGATGTCCACGGCGTCGTGGGCGGCTATTCCGGGCCCGGCATCAAGACGGCCGTACCGCCCCGCGCCGAGGTGAAGATGAGCTGCCGCCTGGTGCCCGGCATGGACACGCGCCGCACCTTCGAGCGCATCCGCGCGTTCGTCGCCAAGCACTTTCCCGATGTGGTCGTGCGCGAGGACCACAGCCTGGCGCCCTTCCGGGGCCACGTGAGCGGTCCCCACGCGGAAGCGGTGATGGACGCCTACCGCTTCGCCTTCGGCGCCCCCTGTGTCTTCACGCGGGAAGGGGGCTCCATCGGCGCCGTGAAGACCATGGAGGATGTGCTCGGCGCGCCCGTCTACTTCCTGGGCCTCAGCCTCCCCAGCCACGGCTACCACGCCCCCAACGAGAACTACGACTGGGAGCAGGCCGGCGGCGGCATGGCGCTGTTCGCGCGGTTCTTCGAGCACGCGGCCCGCATTGGCCGGAGCCCCGAGCCCGTGTCGGCTCCCGTGACCGCCTGAAGCACATTCGGAATCGGATGGGGAAAAGCACTCCCACCAAGCTCACCAAGAGGCCACCAAGAAAAGTCGACTGCGACAGCATTCCTTGGTGATCTTGGCGTTCTTGGTGGTGGATCTTTTCTGGACGAACGCTTGACTGTTTGAAGCTCAACCCGCCCGGAAGGGCGTGAAGCGGGGTTCCCACTGGGCCCTGGCCACCGCGGCCTCCAGCTCCGCGTCGTCCAGGGCCTTCCCCTGTCCCTCCGCCCGCGCCTGACGGGCGACGGCCAGGGCCACGGCCGCGGAGGCCTTCCGGATGTCCTCCATGGGCGGCAGCAGCAGGCTCTGCGCCTCCTGTTCGGGCGTGACCAGGGCGCTGATGGCGCGGCTCGCGGCCATCAGCATGGCGTCCGTCACCTGGGTGGCCTTGGCCACCAGGGCGCCCAGACCCACGCCGGGGAAGATGTACATGTTGTTGCACTGGGAGGGGTGGAGGGTTCGGCCCTTCCACTCCATGGGCGGGAAGGGGCTCCCCGTCGCCACGAGGCCCCGACCGTCCGTAGTGGTCCATACCATCTCGGGTGTGGCTTCGCACTTCGATGTGGGATTGGAGAGGGCGAAGACGATGGGACGCTCCGTGTGACCGGCGACCTCCCTCAGGATCGTCTCGCTGAACAGCCCGGGCTGAGCAGTGACGCCGATGAGGACCGTGGGCCGGGCATTGCGGATGACTTCCAGCAGGGAGATCCGGTCCGCCGACTCCCGCTTCCATCCGGCCACGGCGGCGCGGCGCTGGGCCATGGGCCGCTGGGGTTCCTCCAGGGTAGGATCGTCCTCCACCAGGAGGCCCTGCATGTCCACGGCGAAGATCCGCGCCCGGGCCTCCTCCGGCGCGAGCCCTTCCTCCGCCAGCGCCGCGAGGATGTTCTGGGCGATGCCTGTGCCCGCCTGGCCCATGCCCACGATGAGGTAGCGCTCGTCCCGGAAGCGGCTCTGTTTGATGCGCATCGCTGTCATGAGCGCTGCGAGCGCCGTGCTGCCCGTGCCCTGGATGTCGTCGTTGAAGGAGAGGATGCGGTCCCGGTAGCGTTCCAGGTTCTTGAAGGCCGTCCCCTTGCCGAAGTCCTCCCACTGCAGCAGGGCTTCCGGGAAGTGGCGCTTCACCGCCATCACGAAGGCCTCCACCAGCTTCTCGTAAGGCTCGCCCCTCAGACGGGCGTGGCGGTAGCCGAGATAGGCAGGATCGTCGAGCAAGCGCGGGTTGTTGGTGCCCACGTCCAGACACACGGGCAGGCACACATGAGGATGGAGACCCCCTGCCGCCACGTAGAGGCTCACCTTGCCCACGGGGATGCCCATGCCGTCCGAGCCCAGATCGCCCAGGCCCAGGATGCGCTCGCCGTCGGTGACGACGATGAGGCGCACGTCGGGCAGCGTGATGTTCCCGAAGACCTGATCGATGCGGTCGATGTTCTCGGGCGTGATGTAGACGCCCCGGAAGCGGCGCTGGATGCTGCTCATCTGCAGGCAGGCCGTGCCCACGGTGGGCGTATAGACGATGGGCACCATCTCCTTGAGGTGCTCGGTCACCAGCTTGTAGAAGACCACTTCGCTGCGATCCTGGAGGGCCACCAGGAAGATGTACTTCTCCAGGTCGTCGGGCTTGCGGCGGAAGGCCTCGTAGGCCCGCTCCACCTCGGTTTCCAGGGAGAGCACAGCCGGCCGCACGAGCCCCTCGAGCCCCAGGGCCTCGCGCTCTTCGCGGGTGAAGGCCGCTCCCTTGTTGAGGTGGGGATCGTTCAGCACCTGGCGGCCCCGGGTGTACACCTCGTAGTAGTCCTCACCCGTCGCCGGGTCCGTCTTGAAGGCGAAGGTCCTCATGGCGCCGTCCTTCCTCGCGTGGCTGTATGCATACGAGCATACGTCCGATGAGGGCCAAGGCCGGCAACGCGAAGGGCTTTTCCACGGGGGCTGGAGTCCCGGCAGGCAGCGCCGGGACCCGGGCGGCGGAACAGCCCCGCCGTCCAGGGGGAGGTCGCGCGGGGGATGAAAACACGATGGGATCGCAGGGGGCGTGCGTCCCCTGCGATCCCTGGCTGAGTGCCGTACCCTCAGAGCGGCTCACGGCAGGTGGGTGCGGATCCACTCCTGGTCCATGCTGCCCGTGTCGTGGTCGGAGCGGCTGAAGGGGTGCCGCTCCCAGCGGGGAAGGCGGAAGCCAGAGGTGGACTGGCTGGATTCGGTGGTGCCCTGGGATCCGAAGGTGGGCATGGAGGGGAAGAGGATCAGGGCGTTCCGGAGGGTCTGGGTAGTCATGTTTGGTCTCCTTGTAGTTAGGTAATCACGCAACTACAAGATGAAGCAGATCCCACCCCCTGTCAAGGGGGGTGGAAACTTTTTCAGGGCTTCGGGATCCCCAGGAAGCCCTGAAGTGAGCCGAACAGCTCGGCGACGGCCTCCTTCCGGAGATGCACCAGCTTCACATTGCTGGCATCAGCCTTGTCCTCGGAGACCAGGCCCGCTTCCTTGAGCTGGTCCAGCTGGCGGGAGACGGTGGCGGTGGTGAGCTCCAGGCGCTCGGCGATGGCCTTGCCGTAGCTCGGGCCGTCGCTGAGCAGCCGCAGGATGTCCAGCCGGGTCCGGTCCCCCAGGACCTTCATGCGGTCCGACAGCTCCCGGGACTGCTCGGCAGGTGCATCCTCGGCCTGGGCCAGGCTGAAGGCCAGGAGGAAGTTGCCTTCTCCCCAGGCGTAGAGATGCTTCCGTCCAAGGAAGTGGGAGGGGACGAAGGTGAATGTGCGGAAGCTGCGGGACCAGCGGAAGGGCTTCTTGGAGAGCTCCTCCGCCGCGGAGATGGGATCCTTCCCCTTGATGCGCTCCTGCACGGAGGCCATCCGGCTCTCGTAGCGGGGCTTCAGGTCGGCGAGGCGGCGGTCGAAGGAGGCCGTGCGGTTGGCGGCCACGTAGGCCAGCAGGCTGGTGCGGAAGGCCTCGGGATCCGAGAAGATGCGAATGGAGGTCTCGGGCTTCATGCGCGAGTAGCAGCTCAGGTGGCCGGACCAATCGATGGCCCGCTGAGGCTGCTGCCGGAGCCGCGGGATCTCCTCGCGGGGGATGTCCTGGTTCAGGATCACGTAGAGGAAGTCGTCGATGGGCTCGGCCTTCACGTAGGCTTCGAACCGGGCCCACTGTTCGTAGTTCCCTGTGATCGGCAGGTAGTCGCAGAGGGAGAGGGTGGCCCAGTCCAGGCCACCGGTGGCGAAGGCCAGGTAGGCCTGGGCTTCTGGCCCCAACTCCTCCCTCTGGCGCCGCTTCCAGTCCATCTCGAAGCCCACCAGCAGCGGGTCCGTGGAGTGCACCAGGTTGGACGCGAAGATCAGCTCGAGCACCGGGGAGAAGATCACCCTGGGGTCCATTCCGGGTTGCTGGTCGAGGTCGTGCGCCATGGTTGTATGATAATGAAAGAACGTAAAAACCTGTTCAGCGACGGCGGTCACATCTGGAACCGGTTTTCCGGGTCAGGGCTGTTGGGAGCGGAGCGGCTTGCCCAGGCGGACGACCCGCTCGCAGCGGTCGGAGAGCCCGGGGTTGTGGGTGACCAGGAGGGTCGTGGGCCGCAGCTCCCGGTGGAGACGCAGCAGGAATGCGAAGGCCTCCTCGGCGGTGTCGGGGTCCAGGTTGCCCGTGGGCTCGTCCAGCAGCCAGAGGCTGGGCTTGCGCACCAGGGCTCGCGCCAGGCCAGCCCGGGCGGCCTGGCCGCCCGAAAGGGTCGAAGGCAGGCGCTCCGCGAGGTCCCCCAGGCCCACCAGGGCCAGGAGCTCCAGGCCCCAGGCCTCGTCCTCTGCCGTGGGCTCGCGTAGGATGCGGACGGGCATCAGGAGGTTCTCCAGCACCGTGAACTCCGGCAGCAGGTGCGGCTGCTGGAAGGCGAGGCCCACGTGCCGGCGGCGGTAGAGGGAGGCGGCCTCCGGCTCGTGCAGAGGCACGAAGTCCTCCCCAACCTTGATGGAACCTTCCGTCCAGTGGTCCAGGGCGGCGATGCAGTTCAGCAGGGTCGTCTTGCCCACGCCGGAGACGCCCACGATGGCGCAGAGGCAGCCCGCCTCCACCTCCAGGCTGAAACCGTCGAACACGGGGTGCTCGGCCCCGACGTAGGTCTTGTGCAGGTCGGAGACGACGAGGGGCAGGCCGATCATCGCATCCGCTCCACCAGCTTCCAGTAGAGCTCGAAGGTGCCCAGGGCATCGCCCAGGGCGGTGTGCCGCTTCGCTTCGGGAATCACGATGCCGAAGTGCGCGAAGAGGGCCGAGGAGCTCAGGTTCTCCAGGGCCAGGCGGCCCGCGTCCCGCAGGGCGCAGGCCAGGCTGTGGGTGTCGACGATGCGGTGGCTGATGCGCGGCTCCAGGGGCCGGCCCTGGCTCGCCAGGAAGGCGCCCAGGAAGCTCCGGTCGAAGCCGACGTTGTGGCCCACCAGGGTGACGGGGCCATCGCCCGGGAAGTGGGTCCGCAGGAAGGTGTCGAAGGCCTCCAGGGCCTGCGCGGCGGGCAGGGCGGCCCGGTCATGCTGCACCAGGTCGATGCGGTTCACGGCCATGCCTCCTGCGGAGACGACGTAGGGCTCGTGCCGGATGAGGATCTCCAGGCTGTCGCGCAGCACGCCGTCATCGCCGACGACGAGGCCCATGGACAGCAGGCTGTGGCGCTCCACCTCGAGGCCGCCGGTCTCCGTGTCCAGGAACAGGTAGGGACGCTTGAGAGGATTGGTCATGGTCGCTCACTCGGCCCGGAGGGCCTCGACGGGGTCCACATGGGAGGCGCGGCGGGCGGGATAGCGGGAGGCCAACCAGGCCACCAGGAGCGGGAAGACCGCCACCCAGGCCAGGTCCAGGAGCTCGAGCTTGAAGGGCATGTAGGTGACGAAGTCGTAGGCACCCTTGGGCAGCTTCAGCAGCCGGAAGTGGTCGAGGATCCAGCAGAGGGGAACGCTCACGCCCAGGCCCCAGGCCGTGCCCACGGCGCCGATGCGCAGGCCCTGCACCTCGAACAGCCGCTGGACCTGCCGGGGCGTGGCCCCCAGGGCCAGCAGCACGCCCAGGTCGCGCCGCTTCTCCGTCACGAAGAGCACCAGGCTCGCGATGATGTTGAAGGCCGCGATGAGGATGATGAGGCACATGATGAGGCCGAAGACCCACTTCTGAAGGCTCAGGGCCTCGAAGAGGGGCCGGTTCGTGTCCCGCAGGTCCGAAGCGAAGTAGGGGCCCTTTTCTCCACCATTCAGCGCGTGCAGGACATCCCCCTTCACCCCATCGATGTGGTCCACACCCCGGGTGCGGATCTCGATGGACTGTGCCTGCTCCGTGCCCCCCAGGCGCTTCGCGTCGTCCAGGTGGATGAAGGCCCAGTGGCGGTCGTATTCGGAGATGTGGCTGTGGAAGGTGCCCGCCACCTTGAAGGCCATCATGCGCGGCTGGAGGCCGGAGAGCCCCAGGTCCATGCGCAGGAAGGCGATGGCCACATCGTCCCCAGGGACCAGGTTCAGGCTCTCCTGCAGCTCCTTCCCGACAAGGATCTCGCCCGGCTGCAGGTCCTCGACCTTCCCGGGCTGCAGGCTGTCGAAGATGGACGAGGTGCTGTGGGCGGAGGCTGGGTCCACCGCCTTGATCTGCAGACCCTCGGGTGGTGCTCCGAGGTCGGAAGGCTTCAGGAGCCCCTGCTCCAGGGACATGGGGCTGGCCGCCACCACGCCGGGCACGGTGCGGACCTTGGCGAGGATCGCCTCCGTGTCCGGGATGTTCCCGGCGATGTAGAAGATGTTGAAGTGGGCCGTGGCGGAGAAGAGGTTGCCCTGGATCTCCTTCCGGAAGCCGTTCATCAATGCGAGGGTCACCACCAGGGCGAACACCCCCACGGCGATCCCCCAGCGGGCGAAGCCCACCATCACCCGCACGAACGCGCCCTTCTTGCGCGTGCGCAGGTAGCGGTCGGCCACGAAGGCTTCGAAGCTCCGCACTAGCTTCCTCCGATCTGGGCGGGCGCTTGGACAACCCCCCGATCGCACATGCCGTTCAGGCATGTGCTCCCGCTCCCGCCCTGCGGGCGATCGCGGAGGGGGCCCCGTCCCTTCTTGCGCGTGCGCAGGTAGCGGTCGGCCACGAAGGCTTCGAAGCTCCGCATGGCTCAGTGCTCCGGATCGTGGTGCGTGAAGCGGATCAGGAGGAGGTCCACCAGCTCCCACGCTTCCATCAGCGCACCCAGCAGCATGGTGAGGGCCAGTCCCAGGAAGACGCCGCGGCCCCAGGGCCCCGTGACCGACCGGGCCAGGTCCGGCCAGTTCCAGAGGAACTCCGGCAGGTGCACACGGTCGAAGAAGGCCAAGGTGCCCAGCAGCATGCCGCCCCAGAGCAGGTAGAGGAACCGCGCCAGCCGCGCCAGGAGGTCCTGGGCGAAGGAGTAGGGTCGGGGGGGTGCCATGGCTCTAGGGTAGCCGCTATCCCTGGTAGATCTGCCACCCCAGACGCAGGATCAGGGCGCTCACCACGAGGATGAAGATGGCCCGGACCCAGGCGCTGCCCTTGGTGAGGGCCGTCCTGGCGCCCAGGTAGCCCCCCAGGCCGTTGCCCGCCGCCATGGTGAGGGCCACCACGGGCACCCAGCTGCCCTGGGAGAGGAAGAGCACCACGGACGTGAAGTTGGAAGCCCAGTTCACGCTCTTGGAGAGGGCGGAAGCCCGCAGGAAGTCGAAGCCCAGGACCGCCACGAAGAGGAAGATCAGGATGCTTCCCGTGCCGGGGCCGAAGAGGCCATCGTAGAAACCCAGGCAGAAGGCGATCACCGTGGCCAGCATGCGCTGGTGGGAGAGGCCGAAGCGGGGGGCGTGGAGCCGTCCCGCGTCGGGCTTGAACAGGGTCCAGGCCAGCATGGCCAGCATGATGACGATCATGGCGGGGCGCAGGTAGGGATCGAACCGGCCGGAGAGGAAGTAGGCCGCCGCCACGCCCAGGGCGGCCCCGGCCATGGAGGCCAGCACCGGTCCCACCATCTCCTGCCAGTGGAGCACCCGCGAGCGCACGAAGTGGCTGGCGGCCACTGTGGTGCCCGTGCAGGCCACCACCTTGTTCGTGCCCGAGACCACGGGCCAGGACTGGCCCGGCAGGCCGATCAGCAGGGCCGGGATGGTGATGAGGCCGCCGCCTCCCACCACGGCGTCCACGAAGCCCGCCAGGGTCGCGGCGAGGACGAGGAAGACGAGGACCGGGAAGGAAGGCATGGAGGACCTTTGCGCGAACAGGCCGGGGGCCGTCCCCAGTTTCGCACCGGTCGGGGCGCCTCAGGCCATCTCGTTGAGGGTCTCGCAGACGCGCGCGGCGGTGTCCTGGGAGAGGCGCTTGCAAAGGAGGCTGTTCTCCTGGGGGCCCAGGATCTCCAGAATGTCCGCGCAGCGTGTGCATCCGTGGAACTCAAGGAACCGCTCCCGCAGCTCGGCCGCCACCTCTGCGGCGCGGTCCCAGGACTCGCCGATCCGGTCCCGCCCCAGAAGGCAGCCCGCTGCGAGGAGTCCGCCCGCCAGAGCGCCGCAGAGTTCCTCCTTGGTCCTCCCCACCCCGGCGCCGAAGCAGCTGGCGGCCCTCGGCACCATCGGATCGCGGTGGGCGTCCGCTGCCTCCATCACGGCCAGGAACACTGCCTCCGCGCAGTGCAGTCCGCCCTGGTGGAGCGCCAGGGCCCGTTCTCCCGCGATTCGCGAATCCAGCAACATGGGACCTCCTCTTCATTGCAATCGAAGGATACGATTTCATTTGCGACAGATCGAATCCAACGATTCTTTTCGATGGATCCGATCGGAGGCACCGAAGGGTGGACCATGGAGCTGCGGGATGTCAGGACCTTCGTGACCGTCGCGGGGAGCCGCAGCTTCAGCCGGGCGGCGGAGACGCTTCACGCGGCCCAGTCCACGGTCTCCGCGCGCATCGCGGCCCTGGAGGCGGAGCTGGGGGTGCGCCTCTTCGACCGGCTGGGGCGCACCGTGGCCCTTACGGAGGCCGGCACCCGGCTGCTCGACTTCGCGAGGAAGCTGGTGGACCTGGAGGAAGAGGCCCGGGCCTGGGTCGCGGGTGATGGGAATGCCGGGGGGCGCCTCACCGTGCGCGTGCCGGAGTCCCTCTGCGTCCACCGCATGCAGGCGGTGATGAAGCGCTTCCACGAGCAGTCCCCCGGCGCGCGCCTGAGCCTAGTCACCTGTGCCCTCGACGGCCTCGAGGCCGACCTCCGCCAGGGGGTCACCGACCTGGCGTTCGTCTACATGGACGATCTCGTCGCCGGGGACCTCAAGGTGGAGTGCCTGGGGGAGGAGCCGCTGGTCCTGGCCGCGGCGCCTTCCCATGCGCTGGCACGCCGCGCGAAGATCCAGCCCGGTTCGTTCCATGGCGTGCCTCTGCTGCTGTCCAAGGGGGACTGCTCCTACCGCCGCATGTTCGAGGGCCTGCTGGCGGAGCATCAGGTGGAAACGGGCCCGGGCATGGAGTTCTCCAGCCTCGCGGCCCTCAAGGCCTGCCTGGCCCAGGGCTGGGGCGTCTCCATCCTGCCCGCGGTGGCGATGCAGGACGAGCCGCGGCTCCGGATCCTGAAGTGGACCGGACCGACGCTGGCGACCGGCATCCTCATGGTCTGGCACCGCGAGAAGTGGCTCTCACCGCTCCTGGCATCCTTCATGGACCTGATGCGCGAGGAGATCGGGTGGCAGCTGCCTCAGGGCACGTAGATCGTGTTGTTCTTGGGTTCCGCGGGGTCGTAGAGAACGACCACCTGCTCGGCTTCGCCGAAGGCCTTGATGTCCTGCAGCTCCATGGAGGAGATGGAGCCGTGCACGGTGGCGCCCGTGTCCGTGCGGAACTCCCAGCGCATCAGGAAGGGATGGCGCCCGTTGACGGCGGTGGAGTGGTCCAGGCCCCGGAAGGTGACCCGGGCCAGCGCGGGACGGCCGTGGACGAAGGCGCGGATCTCCCGGCGGTTGGAACGGATGGCGCGGTTCATGATCAGCCCGCCCAGGAGGGGGAGGACCAGCGCGAGGGTCCCCAGGTAGCCGAAGGTCGAGTAGGTCTCGCCTTCCAGGCGGCCCCAGGAGGGATTGAGGCCCGCGTACTCCACATCCACGGGGCCGGTCTGGTTGGCCTGGATCTCGAAGCTGCTGGACTCGCCCTGCCAGCGCGAACCCCCGCCCTCGTATTCGAACCGCACCTGCGTGGGGCGGCGGCCCGATGTCCGGGTGTTCAGGTCCGCTTCCGCGCGCAGGATGGTGCCGACCGTCTCCCGTTTGCTCATGGCGATGGCCAGGTCCACCGGGAGGCCCCAGCAGAACACGGCTGAAAGGACCAGTCCGATGACGAGGAACCCGATGCCCACGGCGAGGGTGATCCCCTGGCCTCCCCGGTAGCCGAAGACCAGGTGACGCGCCTCCGCCGAAGGTGTGCGAGGCGCAGGGGGGACGTCGTTCAGGCCGGGAAGGCGATCCATGTCCAAGCTCCGGGGTTCTTCCGAGTCTACTCCCTGCGGCGCCGCGGAGAAGCCCTGGACTTCGCCTCAGCTCTGCAGCGCGAGGTGGCACCTCACCCGATGTTCAGAACCTGAAGATCGCTCCTTGAGGTCCTGGGGCCGCTCGCAGCCCGCACATGCGAGGGGGCAGCGGTCCCTGAAGAAGCAGCCGCTGGGCAGGTGGCGGTTGCTGGGCAGCTCCGTGTTGCTGGACACGGCGTCCGCCTGGATGGGCACGTCGAGCTGGGGCACGGACTCCAGCAGCAGCCGCGTGTAGGGATGGGTCGGCGCCTTCATCACCTCCGCCGTGGGCCCCAGCTCCACGATCTGGCCCAGGTACATCACCGCGATGCGGTCGCTCATGTGCTTGACCACGGCGACGTTGTGGGAGATCAGAATGTAGGTCAGGTCCCTCTGGCGCTGGAGGTCGTTGAGGAGGTTCAGGATCTGGGCCTGAACGGAGATGTCCAGGGCGGAGGTGGGCTCGTCGAGCAGGATCAGGTCCGGCTCGGAGACCAGGGCCCGCGCGATGGCGATGCGCTGGC
>JADHEF010001776.1_pt1 | contig 11822 bp, 10 predicted proteins | sample 8952391 | NCBI WGS metagenome assembly JADHEF01 (sample SAMN16124439, study PRJNA663245) | bioreactor sludge metagenome | isolation source: sludge (nitrite) | place: India:Bengaluru | collected 2019-02-28
AGTTTCCCTGCAAGGAATAAGCGCGGCTAGACCGGATTACCTCATCCCTCTGAAGGCTAAGGCTTGGCTTGATCTATCGAAGCGGAAAACTCGGGGCGAGCCTGTCGATTCTCGAAACATAGCGAAGCATCTCAAAGATATCGCCGCGCTATTCAGCCTTCTCGTTCCCGCGGCTACTCTTTCCCTGCCGCTAAATATCGAGGCGGATCTTGCGCGCTTTCTGGATGAAGCATCAAGAAGCGAATTCGCGGTACAAAGGATAGCCGCCGGGATGCGGGAATACTACTCATTAAAAAACAGGGAGGCGTAAGACATGGGCATCATCACGGAAGAGGCCCGGCGGACCGTGGAGGAGGCGGCTCGGATGAAGTCGCCGCTCGTGTGGCTGGACAAGTCGGGAGACTTCGCCTCCCTGGTGGACGGATGGCTCGCGGCGCCGGGAACCTTTCCCTATCCCGTCTACCGGTTTTATGGTTCCTATCTGGAACTCATGCTCGCGTCCAAGCAAACGCTGTCGGGCAAGAGCGCGGTTCCCTGCGTCCTCTACATGAACGGGTTCGACGAAAACGACATCAAGCAGACGCCGGTCTACGAAGCCTGCCGGGCTGGGTGCGGCTGGACGCTGCGTCTTGAGGGCGTCATCCGCGAGGCGGGAAAGACGCGGCTTTCAAGCGATCAGCTCGATTACATCCTGTCCCGCGACGAGCTGGATATCGCGGCGGCGGAAACGCTCGCGGACGGCATGGCGGATCGGGAGCCTGAGCTCGACGCCGCGATAGCCCGCCTGGGAGAGGAAGGACTGGTCATCGCGTTCCTCGCGGGGTCGCTGGATCTCGACATTTCCCTCTCCGCGCTCAAGCTCCACTTCAACCGGGTGTTCGGCATGTCGGACGATTGGATCGCCGACTGGGCCGGAATTGCGGCGGCGGGATCGCATTCCCGAGACCTCGCGGGCGCGCTCGCGGCGTACCTGCTCTGCGTGGAATACGCCTTCGATCTCGCCGTCGAGCCGCCGAGTCCGCGGATCGCGCGCCTGGCCCGCCTGCCCGAGGAATACCGCTCCCGCGCGCAGCGCCTCCTGGTCGAACTGCGCGCCAAGAAGGCGCCGCTGTACGCCGAATGGGAAGAACGGACCGAGCTGGGGCTGCGGGACGAAGAAAAGAAGCTCTCGGCCGAAAAACTGGGAAAGATCGACACCTTCCGCTTCGAGGCGGATATAGTGCTGTACGCCGCGCTCGACGCGCTGCTGGCCGCCGATTGGAGCCGGGCCGCCGGATACGCGGCGCCGCGCCTCGCGGAGACCGACGAGGGCAGGAGCGCGCGGACCTTCTGGGTCAAGAACGACGCCGCCCGGGAACGTATGTGGAAATGGATAGACGCGGCGGCGAAGCTCGGCCGGGAAGTCCGGGATTCTCTTGAAGCGGGCGCGAAGCCGGCGACGGCGCAAGCCGCCGTCGCCGCGTACGTATCGAGCGACTGGCGCGTAGACTCCCTGCACCGGGAATTCCGTTTGGTCACCGCGACGATCAACACCGCGGTCTTCCGGGAACGCTACGACGATTTCCTCGCGATCCGCTCGGCGATGAACCGGCTCTACCGCTCCTGGGCGGATGAGGGGAGCCGCCATTGGAACGCCCTGTGCGCGCGCGAAGGATTCGCCGTTTCCCGCGAGTACGGCCAACGCTTCTTTTTCGAGCGCGCGCTGGAACCGGCGCTCAGGGCGGGCAAGAGGACAGCGCTCATCCTCGTGGACGCGTTCCGCTACGAATTGGGAGAAGCCCTCGCCGAGATGCTCTCCGAATACGCGGACGATGAAAAGCCGCTCTCCGCCCTGCTCGCCGAACTTCCGACCGTCACGGCGGTCGGCATGAACGCCCTGATGCCGGCGGCCAAGGACGGGCTCCTCTCTCCCGTCTTCGACGCGTCGGGGAAAAAGATCCTCGGCTTCAGTTCCGGAGAACGCCAAATCACGAACCCGGACACGCGGCTGAGGGCGCTCGGGGAATTCGTTTCCGGCCGCGCCGAATGGACCGACCTCGGCGCGTTTCTGGGAGCCGAAGGAAAAGGCTCTGCGCGCCTTTCCTCCGCCGATCTCTTGGTGATCGCGACGCAGGACATCGATACCCTCGGCGAAGGCGGCACCGGGGAGCTCGGGATCGACTATTTCCAGCCGGTGCTCGCACGATTGATGCAGGCGGTGGAGAAACTGCGGGACTCCGGCTTCGAACGGATCTTCATCACCGCCGACCACGGGTTCCTCATCGGGGACGAGACGGTGGAGAACGGACACGCTGCGCGCTTGGAAAAGGCGGAACGCCGGCACGCCTTCGACATCGCGCGGAACGGCGACCAGCTCGTATCCGTGCCGCTCTCCGAGCTCGGCTGGAGGACGGCCGACAAGGAAAGCGCGCTGGTGCTGGACGCGGGTACGCACTTCCTGACGAACGCGAAACCGGGAACCTTCTATCACGGCGGCAACAGCCTGCAGGAGCGGGTCATTCCCCTCATCGCGATTTCCGGCGGCGCGCCTTTCCGCGCGAACGGCGGGAAATACCGGATCCGGGCCGAGGCGCTGCCTGCCGTCTTTTCCGCCAACCGGATACGGATCAGCGTGGAGAGCGTGGGCACGGCGGACCTGTTCGGCCCCGAAAGCGTCGCGCTCCGACTTTCTTCGGAGAGCGGGGGCCGTTTCATCGTCGCCGACGCGGGCGGCGCGCGCTTCACCGGAGATACCTTCGACGCGCCGATCGGCAGGCAATGCGTCGTTTCCTTCCGGATCGAAGCGGCGCGCGAAGACAAGACGCGCGTAACCGTAAGTCCCGCATCGACGCTGCTGACCGTCGAACCGGTCACTACGGTAGACTACTTCGACGCCGAACGGACCGCTCCCGCGCGGACGGAAGCGGAGGGATCGAGCGATAAGCCGATTCCATCGGGCACCGCGGCTTGGGTATTCCCGACCGGCTCCATCCCGGCGGAATACGAGGCGGCGTTCCAACACCTGTACCGGCACGATAAACTCTCGGAGACCTTCCTCCGCAATTCGCTCGGAGGCACGCCGGAAGCGTCGCGGAAGGCCCGCCGCTTCGCGCAGCGGATCATCGAATGGCGGCAGTACCTGCCGTTCGCCGTTACCGTCCACCATACCGCCGACGGCACCGAATACCGGAAAGGATAGACCATGACGAATGAAACCGAACATATCTTCGAACGCTTGCGCAGCGGAACGGTTCCGGAAAAAGGACTCGATGCCTTCGCTGTCGGAATAGACCGGCCGCTGGCGGAAATCAGGCGCCAGCTCGACTACGCCGCGGGCGGGGAAGGCTGCTTCAAATTCCTGCGCGGCGGCTACGGCTGCGGCAAGACCTTCATGGCCCAGTACACGCTGCTGGAAGCCATGAAGAATCAGTTCGCCGTCTCTTTCGTGGTCGTCTCGCCCAACGATACGCAATTCCACAAGTTCGACGACGTCTACCACAAGATCGTCTCCAATCTCCGCACCTCCATGGCCGAAAGCGGCGCCCTTGAATTCATGATCGACGGATGGATAGCGCGCATAGAAGACCGCCTGGCCGAGGAGATCGGGGACGACGCGCCGGACTTCGACGAGCAGGTGAAGGCCCGTTTCGAGACCGAACTGGCCGAGCTTACCCGGGAGTCGACGGGGAACGAATTCATCAATGTCCTTAAGGCGTTCTTCGAAGCCAAGCAGTCGGGCGACTACAAGACGGCCTCCAGCCTCATCGCCTGGCTTTCGGGATCCAAGAACATCTCCGCGGGCGTGAAGGGGAAAGCGGGCATCAAGGGAGAGATATCAAGCGCCTCCGCCATGCTCTTCCTGAAGGGAATCGTGAACATCGTCAGGCGCGCCGGATACCGGGGTCTCGTGGTCGTCGTGGACGAGCTTGAGACTATCCTGCGCACGAGGACTGACGTGCGCCAGAAATCCCTCAACGGCCTCAGGCAGATCATCGACGCCGCCAAGGATTTCCACGGCCTGGTATGGGTCTTTACCGGCACCCCCGAGTTCTTCGACAGCCGCAAGGGGGTAGCCGGGTTGGAGCCCCTGCACGATCGGATCAAGTTTTCCTCTTCCGGCGGCTTCACCACCCCCAAGCAGCCGCAGCTCGAACTCAAGCCTTTCGACGCGGGACGGCTCAAGCAGGTTGCCCTCAAGCTGCGGGAACTGTTCCCGACCCGAGACCGGAACCGGCTCTACCGCCTGGTGGACGACCGCTTTTTGGACAGCCTGACCGGAGCGGTCTGTTCCGGGCTCCGCGGCGACGTCGGCGTCATTCCCCGGCAGTTCCTGCGGGAACTGGTCAGCGTGCTTGACCTGGTCGAGGAATACGACGGTTCCGACGGCGGCGAAGCCTACATTCCCGCCGACCAATACAGGTTCCCGATGAGCGAGCTGAGCGCGGACGACGAGCGGATCGCCGAAGGGACGTCGGAGACGGATGAGGAAGGCGGATTCTCCGGTTACAAGGTCGAGACGCTGGAATGGTAGCATGACCGCCTTCGCCCGTTTTGATCCGCGCCTCCAGGACAAGATAGCCAACAACCTCGGATGGACTTCGCTGCGGCCGGTGCAGGAACTGGCCGGACAAGCCATCTTGGACGGGATGAACTGCGTAGTGCTCGCGCCGACGGCGGGAGGCAAGACGGAAGCGTCCCTGTTTCCGGTCATCTCCGGCTGCCTCTCCGATCCGAAAGACGGACTACGAGCCCTTTACGTTTGTCCGACGCGCGCCCTCCTCAACAACCAGGAGGAACGGCTCGAACGCTACGCGACCATGGTCGGCCTGGGCGTCTTCAAGTGGCACGGCGATGTCACTCCCGCGCGAAAAAAGTCCTTCCTCCAAGACCGGAGCGAACTGATCCTCACGACTCCCGAATCGTTGGAGGTCATGCTCGATGCCGAATCGGTCCCGACCGCCGCCTTGTTCAAGAATCTCAGCTACGTGGTGATAGACGAGATCCACGCGCTGGCGGCCTGCGACCGGGGCAACCATCTCCTGTGCGTCTTGGAACGGATCCGCGCGTACGCGCAGGAGGATTTCCAGCGCATCGGACTTTCGGCGACCGTCGGGAATCCGGAGGAAATCCTCTCCTGGATGCAGGGCAGCTCGGAACGCGGCCGGACCCTGGTCGATCCGCCCAAAAAACCAGTTAAGCGGGAAATCGCGGTGCGGCTTGCGGATGAGGCCGGAGAAATGGAGCGTCAGGTCGTCGCGGCATCGCGCGGCCGAAAGAGCCTCCTCTTTTGCGAAAGCCGCCGCCTCGCGGAACGCATCGCCGGCGCGCTCAAGAAAACGGGAGAGCCGGTATTCGTCCACCATTCGTCCCTCAGTCGGGAAGAACGGGAATATTCGGAGCTGCAGTTCAGCAAAGGCGCAGAAGCGTGCGTCGTTTGCACTTCCACCATGGAGCTCGGCATAGACGTCGGCGACCTGGATAAAGTCCTGCAGGTGAACGCTCCCGGTACCGTATCGAGCTTCCTTCAGCGAATGGGCCGCACCGGGCGCCGCGAAGGCGCCACGGCGAACACGACCTTCTTTATCGAAGAGGAAAAGTTCTTCCTTCAGGCGCTCGCCGTCGTGGAGCTTGCACGCGCGGGCTTCGTGGAAAAGGTGAAGACGAATAGGCGCGCTTGGCATCTGCTCCTGCACCAGATCATGGCTTTATGCCTGGAACGCGGCGGAATCAGGCGCGGCGATCCGTATCGGCTGCTCGGCTCCGCGTATTGTTTTTCAGCGCTATCCGCCTCCGACTTCGATCGCTTCGTCGAGTTCTTGATCGCGACGGATCTCCTCCACAACGATGGAGGCAGCCTTTCGATGGGACTCGCCGCGGAAAAGGCGTTCGGCCGAAAAAACTTCATGGAGTTGTATTCGGTCTTCACCGCGCCCTCGGAATTCGAGGTGATCGGCCTCTCCGGGGACGTGATCGGAGCGATAGAAGGTTCATTCCTGGAAAAGATTCTGGAGAAAGAAGCCTCATTCTACCTTTCCGGCCATGCGTGGTCCGTCGAACGCATCGAATGGAAAAAGAAAGCCGTCTTCGTCGTACGCGCTCCTTCAGGGAAAATTCCCCAATGGGGCGGCATCAGCCCGCGCTTCCTCGGTTACGACCTCTGCCGAAAGATGCGCGACATCTTGGTTTCCGCCGATGAATACCCGTACCTCGCGCCGGACGGCAGAGCGTACCTGGAAGCGCTCCGCGCCGATAAAAGCGATTTCCTCGCTTCCGCCTTCGCGCCGATCGATCAGGACCATAAAGGGATCATCTGGTACACCTACGCAGGCGGCTACGTCAATGCGAGCCTACGGTTCGCGCTCAAGATCGAACTCGGTCTCGAAGTCCAGGCAACGGACGAATACGTCAGGATCGCGAGCGAGAGCCTTCCTTGGAACGCCTTTACCGAGGCTCTTGAGCGGATATCAGTCCCGGAGTATTGGGATTCGCCGGAGCTATCGGAAAAGATCATCGCGCTGATGCCGAACTACCGCTTAAGCAAATTCCAAGACTACCTCCCCACGGAACTGCAGCACGGATTGGTAGCGGACAACTTGCTGGATATCGAAGATGTGAAGCGGTTTCTTAGTTCCCATGATGCTCACCGCCCGATTCTCTTCACTACCTCCAGGTAAATGCGGGCGCAGGCAACGGCGTCGCTCAGCGCCTCGTGATGCGCCAGTTCGATGCCGAGGAAATCGCTGACGGTGTCCAGCTTATGGTCGCGCAGCTGCGGCCAGGCCGATCGCGAAAGCTGCACCGTACACTCGAATTGAGGAACAGCTTCATCGATCCCGTAGAAGCGTAGAGCCGATTGCAGCACCGAACTATCGAAAGCGGCATTATGAGCTAGGAGGTGATCGCCTCCGATAAAATCCCGTACTTCCGGCCAGAGCTCGGCGAAGTTCGGCGCGTCTTTGACCTGATCCATACGGATGCCATGGATCGAAGTGAAGAATGGGGTGATCTCCATACCTATGGGCGGCTTAATGAGCGTATAGAACGTCTCTGCCACTCCGCCATCGCGAATTCGCGCGATTCCGACCGCGCACGCGCTCGCCCGATTTGGACAGGCGGTCTCAAAGTCGATAGAGCAGCGTCGTCTTTTCTGCATCACTATAGTCCCATCTGTTCGTAATCGCTTAGATCCCTGGGAAAGTGAGAACCTACAACCCAACCTTCCTTTTTCAAGTCGGAAATAATGTGCAGGCGAGCGGCCGCGGCAGCCTCAGCGCCGAACAAGTCCGCCGCACGACGGATGCCTTCCTCATGATGGCGCATCTTTCGATGTTTCATAACATACTCTTTCTGTCCCGCGAACTCATCGAGCCACCGATGCACTTCAGGGTACGGTTTTCCTAATTCACGGCGGCACTCTTCGCAATGGTCCTCAAAACACATAGCATTCACTCCACAATAGATAGAGTCCCACTATAACCGTCTCCTGCTCAAATGATTGAGTTCGCGATCGTATAGGAACACCCATTCGCCGTGGCGGAAGGCGAGCAGGTCTTGACGTAAGCTCTTCGGAATATTGATCAAAGTCGATTCTACTCCCAGGAATTCATCATTGGTCAAATCGCGGGCGATTCCGCTGCACTTCTTATCGACCGCAACGATCCAGCGGCCGTCTCGGATGACGAAAAAATCGCTCCCCAGCGCAAGCAGAACGCGGTCTCCTAAGGTATAGCGCCCAATCACCTTGCTGACTCGATCTACGCCGTATAAATCGAAGAGAGCGATCGATTCGAACGACACAAGTTCTGATTTCTCCCGAACGAGGAAGAATTCCGAACCACCGCCGATAGGGGATCGACCCTCAGCATCGATCCTGCCGACGACCGAGCCGCGCTCGTCGAGAGCGACATAGCGATCATCAATGAGTTGAAGCGATATCATGCCTCGAGGCTACCTGCCCGATGCGCCGAATTCGGTCGCAGGTCGCGCCGGATCGTGCTTGCTGTGTCTGTATTCGGCGCAGGTCCTTGGTACTCCTATGCGCGGGGGTACAGAGATGGACACACTCGGCTACTGGGACGCGCAGTATATCGAACTGCTTCGATTCGCCTGCAAGGAATTTCCCCGGGACGCGAGGCTCTATAAGGTCGTCGCCGACCATATCCTCTATCTCGGCAACAGCGGCATTCCCGCGCCAAGAATCGTCAGCGATATTTCGCCCGACGCGTACGAAGGGAAGGATCAAGCGGTCAAGGACGAAGCCTGGATCGCGGTCGCGGCTTGGCTCCAGGATGCGCCGATAACTGTTTCGGAACACCGAGGTATGCGCTACCTCGCGGAGCGTTTCGCCGTCGACGAAGAGCGTATGCGCCTGGTGGGCTTCTTCTTCCTCTACGACCGCTACGCGCTCTTCACCGAGTTGTTGAACTCCGCTTCGGAATTCAAGCGCACGGAATTCCTGCGGCGCTTCATCGGCATGCCGCGGAATCGACTCATCGAAGAGTGCCGACCCTCCGGAAGCCTCGTCTCCGCCGGCATACTGAGCAACAGCTGCCATCCCCAGCTGGAACTAAACCGCTTCAACGTCCGGATATCCCTTTCCCAATACGTTTCCTATTACCTCGACGACACCCACGAGCGGACGCTTTCCTCGTTTCTGCTCGATGAGCCCGCTGCCGGATCTTTCCCCTTGGAGTCGTTCGACCTGCCTCAAGAAACGCTCGCGGCCGCCCGGGCGGCGCTCATGCGGCGCGGCCCGGCGTTCATCCTCCTCTACGGAGAAGCGGGGACCGGTAAGACCGAACTCGGCAAATCCCTTCCTCGGTCCTGCGGCAAGGAGCCCTTCTACCTCCACAACGATAAGGACGACGGAAGCCGCCCCGTCAATTCCCTGCTCCTGGCGGCGAAACTCGTGGACCCGGAAAGCGAAACGCTCGTCGTCGACGAGTGCGACACCCTCCTCAACAGCGCGGAACCGAACGGCCCGAAGGCGGGACCGTCGTCGTTCAAGGGCATGGTCAATCAATTCCTGGACCAGGCATCCTGCAAGATCATATTCATCACCAATCAGGTAAACGGCATCCCGCCCTCCGTGCTGCGCCGCATGCATCTCCATATCGGCTTCAAACCGGCGACCTTCCGGCAGCGGATCAAGATGTGGGACCGCATAGACGAAAAAGCGCCGCTCTTCTGCGCGGGAGACCGCATGGCGCTTTCGCGGGACTACAAGGCGAATCCTGCGCGGATACGGCAGGTCTACGATATCTGCTCCGTCTTGCGCGACCAGGGAAGCCCTCAGGAGCTTGTCCTCGGCGCGGCGAAGGACATGCTCTCCCGCGGGGCCGAAATACTTTACGGCATTCCCCGTTGGAAGGAATGCGCGCCGGAAAGCATAGATCCGCGCCTGCTCAACCTCTCCCTCCCGGCCGATCAATTGCTTCAGCGCCTCCATGCTTGGAGCGATACCGTGTCGGAGGGACAGGGCGGCATCAATCTGCTTTTCTACGGCTTGCCGGGAACGGGAAAGACAGCCTTCGCTCGGCACCTCGCGCAGGCGATGGGTCTCCAGCCGATCGTCAAGCGCGCAAGCGACCTCCTGAGCCCCTTCGTCGGCGAGACCGAAGCGCTCATCCGAAGCGCCTTCGAGGAAGCCGAGGGCGCCGCCCTCATCCTGGACGAAGCCGACTCGTTCATCCTTGACCGGGAGACAGCAACCCGGAGCTGGGAACGAACCCGAACCAACGAATTCCTCACCCGGATGGAGGATTTCCGCGGGCTATTCATCGCGACCACCAACTTCACATCACTTCTTGATACGGCCAGCCTCCGGCGTTTTGCATTTCGGTTGGAATTCCGCTCTTCGCTGCCAGACCAGCGAGCCGACCTCGCCCGCCGTTTTTTTCCCGATGCCCAGTGGGAGGAACAAAGCATTACGGGCGTACGCGGCCTGGACGGCGTCGTACCGGGCGATTTTAAGGCGGTATCAAAGCGGCTCGCGTTTTCCGGCCCGCTGGATGCCGACACGATCCTCGCCGAACTACGGGCGGAGACAGCATCCCGCAACCCGCGCTCAAGGACCATAGGGTTCGGCACTTAACCGCGGAAAACACAAAATGCAAATAATGGCGTATTCTGGCGATAGGAGCATCGATGTATAGACAGCTGACCCAAATCCTGGCGGCGGCTCGGCTCATCTCCCGGGCCCAAGGCGCGTCGGTCAAAGAGCTGCAGGAAGATCTCGGCATTTCCCGCCGATCGGTCTACCGCCTCTTCAACGCCCTCGATGAGCTCGGTTATCCCTTGTTCGATGTCCCCGACGGAAGAGAACGCCGCTACAAGCTAAACGAGGTGCGCGACAGCATGCGCTGGTGGCTTCCCGTGCCGAAGGTCCTGCTCAGCTTCGAGGACCGGGTCATGCTGGACTATCTGTTCCGCGAGGCCGCTGAAGCGCCCGCGCTCGCCAAGGCCGCCGGCGAGCTGCGCAGGAAGGTATCCAGCCTCATCGCCGACGGCGGTTATTCGCTCGCGGACAAGGAGCAGGGCGCGGGCCCTTCGCTCAAAAGGAAGCCGGTGATCCTCCACGCCGCGATGGTGAACAAGAGGCTGGATCCGGATGGATCTAATCATCTGAAGACGATACTCCGGTCGATATCCGAAAAATCGGTCTGCGTCGTTTCCTACGAGGCGATCAACAGCGGCGAGGCGAAGACCTACCGGATCCATCCCCTCGCGCTCTTCGAGCACGAAGGCGGCGTATACCTTTTCGTCGTAGTTCCCTACTACGGAACGGTCAGGATACTCGCGCTGGAACGGATCAGGTCCATCGAATTGACCGAGGACGGATTCGAGCCTCCCGCCGATTTCGATCCGGAAGCGCGTCTGGCCGATCCCTTCGGCATCATCCTTAATGATCAGTTCACTGCGCGGGTCCGATTCGGCGAAGGCCAGGCGGCCTACATCCGCGAACGCGAATGGCCCTCGGGCGCCCGCATCGATGAGGAGGAGGACGGATCGATCGTGCTGAGCGTCGAGACCGGCGGCGCCTACGAGCTCAAACGCTGGGTGATGAGCTTCGGCTCCGAAGCCGAATTGCTGGAACCGGCGGAACTGCGCGCGGAAATCGCGGAGGAGCTTTCAGCGGCGGCCGCTCTTTATGAGGCGGAGCTGCCGGGTGGAGAAGAGTCGGAAGACCAATAATGCCATTCCCGATACGCCTGAAGAATTGGCCTTTTTCTACGCCGGCAAGACTTCCACTTTTGAGAACACTCCGCCGGGAAGGTTTTTTGAAACGTTGAGCAGCTCTATGGCCACAAGCCGTCCGGCTTCATCGTAGTCCAGCACGACGCCGTCCGCGACTTCTTCGGATTCGAAGGGCGGTCCTTCAATCAGCCGTAAATAAGCGGTATCGGCCTTGCTATCGATTTGTATCGTCATAGGACCTCCTTAGGCGCCGGTCGAAGAAGGCGGTCACAACCAACGGAGGGTCCCGGCGGTTGTTCACGACTACGCGAAGCCATCGGCCGCCCTGCCGTTCGAACCGCTTGCAGTAGTGGACCGTTCCGTCGATCCGCTTCTCTATGCGGTCAGGCTCTGCAATACAGGCCTCCAAGAGCGCCAGCGGTACCGCCCGCTCTTCCAGCGCCATAACTGCGTGATTAGAAAGAGTATACTCCATCAGCCGCACCTCGTCATTTCCGGACTGGTACGGCGATGTTTGGAGTATCGCTTGTGTCCACACGACGTAAATATCGATGCGCGGCTTGCCATGGCGCCGTCGGCGCGCCATGCTAGGCCGACGGAGGATCGATATGGCCGAGCTGAAGCACCTGAGGGGAAAGACGATCCTG
>JADHEF010001777.1_pt1 | contig 11820 bp, 14 predicted proteins | sample 8952391 | NCBI WGS metagenome assembly JADHEF01 (sample SAMN16124439, study PRJNA663245) | bioreactor sludge metagenome | isolation source: sludge (nitrite) | place: India:Bengaluru | collected 2019-02-28
CAAGCAATACATTCAAAACCAGCGGGGCTGACGCCCCGGCGAAATTCCCCTCCCATCTACGTCGGAGGGAGTCCCCTTTCGCATTTAAGATGGCGTGAACCTGGGCGCTGCCCAACAGGGTGAGGGTCAGGATGAGCGCGGTCTGTCTGAACATGATCAATACCTCTGGCAATGGGTCATTCGGGCTTGCCGCTCCCTGGGCGGCAAGGGGCTTGCGTTGGCGAGCTGCAGCCCTCTCTCACCATAGCAGGAGCGAAAGACGATGCCTGTATCAGCTCTGGGGGATGCGGACCCCCTTGTCGAGGTAGAGGCTGCTGTAGTGGGCGCGGTGGGTGACGAACATCACCTGATGGCGACTGCCATCGGAGAGAATGATGAAATCACCGGCCTGTGCCGGGCTTTGCAAGCGGATCTCGTGTTCGGGGGCCGTCAGCTTGTCGGCCTCCTCCCGGAAGGTGAGGGTGTAGGAATACATATGGCGCTCCACCGCAGGCTCATATACAGACACGCCTACAACTCTAGCCGCGGTGGCCGGGATCCGCGGCGCCCAAGCGGCGCCGATGGTGCAGATAATGTCAGCAACGGTGAGGCACAGGGATCAGGGACGACCACTGAGCAGGATGGCGCCGCCCAGGGTGATGAAGAGTCCGCCGGTGATGCGGCCAACGAGGCGCTCGCCGCGACCTGGCTTGAAGTAGCGACCGGCGCGCCTAGCCAGGGCGACATAGCACAGATGCACCAGGCTGACGATGGCGCAGATGGTCAGGTACATGGTGATGAACTGCAGCGTCAGCGGACTCTGGTGATCGAGGAACTGGGGCAGCAGAGCGCAGAGGAAGACGATGGTCTTGGGGTTGCTGGCGGAGACCAGAAAGGCTTCTCGCAACAAGGAGAGGGTGGTTCTGGTGCGTCCCCGAGCGGTGGAGGGAGAGAGCCCTTGGGCACCGGTATTGGCCGCGCGCAGCGCCTTGTAGCCCAGATACACCAAGTAGCCACCCCCCGCCAGCTTGAGGGCGACAAAGAGGGGAGGCAGGGTTTCCAGCAGGGGCCCACCCCCATGGCGACCAGACCGATGAGGATGGCCTGGCACCCCAGGTTGCCGAGGATGCTGACAAGGGCGGCGCGCCAGCCGTGTTGCAGACCGTTCTTGACCACCAGCAGCACATTGGGGCCAGGGGTCAGTGTCGCCAGCAGATAGGCCAGCGCAAACAGCATCCAGGTATTGGGGTTCATGAGCACATCCTTGGCGTCAAAGCAGGCATGATGCCAGCCTCTTTGACGAGTCGTCCAGCGGCGTCTCTCCCGGCCCCGAAGAGGATTCAGGGGAGGGCAATCCGGTGCAGCATGGTCTGCGGCTGGAAATGCAATAGGCAAGGATGTGTATAAAAAAATCGCATTAAGGCAGTTTTTTATGATGTGTTAAAACCGCAGATAAGCTGTCTTTTTTCTCACCGGCTAACCAATGGCGTCGCAGCATACTGATTTCACCGATATCGATGGATCGCCAATCGTAAGCGCTGCTCGTCCTGCCTCGAGCTTGTCGACTTGCAGGGTTCCTTGAAGCGCTCTTTCTTTGGTGCGAGAAAGATCACTGTTGTGGACAGAAAGATCCCCTCTACTTGGCCATATGGAACCGCAATGAATGAGGGGGGAGGATGTCACTTTTTGATGAGCGTCGAGTGCAGGATCTCTGTGCCCGCTTGCTGGCAGACACTAATAACCAGGGATATTCACTCGATAGCAAGCATGGCCGCGAGTTGAGAGATCTCCTGCAGGCTGTGGGTGGAGTCAAGCCAGTGGGACGAGGGGCTCGTCATGTGTTGACCGATGCTGGAAGGAATTATCTCGCAGCACAGCTGGCACAGGTTGCACCAGTGATGCCGGACAGGCGTGACACGATACGGGCTCTCGGGGTGGACCTGCCCGCACATCTAAACCAGGCCAGTTTTCATGCCCTCTGGCATGGGGACAGCAAGAGCGGGATAGATCCAGATAATGATGCTATCGACATCACGCTGACACAGGATGAAGTGATTCGACTTCGCACGCTGAGCCCGCTGTCACTCATCGACCAGGACGGACTGCGCCACGACATGAGGGCGCAACTGGCACTATTGGGAGAGCTGGTCTTACCGGAGCGCTGCTTGAGTAAGTTACATGGCATTGAGTGGCAGGGGCGGCAACTGGTCACGGTGGAGAACAAGGGAGCTTTCGTGGATTACCCGCTGCAAGTGGGGGAGTTGTTGCTCTATGTGCCTGGCCGCAATACCAAGTTGGCACGTCAGGTATTCCCGCTGTTGCCGGCTGCCGTACCCTGGGCCCATTTTGGCGATCTGGATCAGCGCGGATTGGATATCGCTAACGAGCTGGCCCATGCCCTTCGTCGTCCGTTGGCTCTTTGGCTACCCGACACCTTGATGGCCTATGTTCATCACTATGCCCGCACTCTGATCCGCCGTCTGGAGGGGCAACCGATCAGCAGAGGCAAGATCCCATGGGAGGAGGTCCCCGTGGTGAGTGAGCATGGCAAGCAACTGGAAGAGGTCCTTATATATCTGATCGAAAGGGGATTGTGGTTGGAACAGGAAGTATTGGTGCTAGCCGGAGGTTGGCAGTCATGGCCACTCGACGCGCCTTGCGGCCAACGCAGTAATGAAAAAACCGCCATCAGGCGGTTTTAATGGTTGTCAGCCCCTATTTCAGGGCTTTTTTCAGCTTTTTGATCTTGCTTTCGTGCTTGGCGATTTTCGCCTGGCGGGCGGCGATCTTCTTCTTGATCTCTTTCTTGCTGGCCATGGGGCGGCTCCTTGTCTCGTGGGCGCCATGGGGATCAGGGTGCCCGGGGTCTTTCCATGCGTGCCGGGAAGGCCCTCTCCGTTGGCGCACTGACAGTCAGGGGAGGGGCATACCGCGGAACTGGTTTGCAGGATAGTCCAGTTTCCCGCGAGTGCCACCCGAACGGCAGGAAACAGAGGCAACAAAAAAGCGCCCCTGGGGGCGCTTCTGGCTTGAAGGGGCGGTATCAGGCCTTCTTCAGGTAGGCGGCCACCAGCACGATCTGCATGCCGTTGACCTTGCCCTCGATGTGCAGCGGGTTGTTGGTCAGGCGAATGCCCTTGACCAGGGTGCCGCGCTTGGCGGTGAAGCCCGCGCCCTTGACGTCCAGATCCTTGATCAGGGTGACGGAGTCCCCTTCCACCAGCACGGCGCCATTGGAGTCGACGGTCGGCACGCTGTCGTCATCGTCGCTGGTCACGCCGGCGTCTGCCCAGGCCTTGACCTCGTCTTCCATGTACATCATGTCCAGCATGTCCTGGGCCCAGAGCTCGCCCCGGGCGACGAGGGCCTTCAACTGGCGCCAGGCCATCACCTGCACCGCCGGCACCTGGCTCCACATGCTGTCACCCAGGCAGCGCCAGTGGTTCACCTCCGTGGTGTCCGGCTGCTCCAGCTGGCCGCGGCAGGTGGCGCAGAGGGCCACGCTGTGGTCGTCGTCGCTGGCGGGGGAGTGCGGCACCGGGAAGGCAGTCAGCGCATGTTCTGCGCCACACAGCTCGCATTTGGCATTTGCACGGGCTTGCAGGATGGCATTGATGGTCATGATTGGGTTCCGTTTATAGGGGTAAAGCTGCTCGCCGTGGCGGGCTGCGCGAATGAGGGGCCGGAATATAGCACAAATCCCTGCTTTTTGTCAGGCTACCAGCGGCGCACAGGCGAGTGCTTTTTGACGGCAGATCGCTAGAATGAGCCTCCCTTTTTGCGCCAAAGGACAGGTTCACCGTGCTGGCCCACCGTTTTCGACAACTGGACTGCTTGCTCACCGCCGAGCGACGCTGGTGGCAATACCAGCCCTATCACCATTTGGGGATCGCCTTTGCCCGCGAGGCGCCAGCCCTTGCGAAGTGCCTGGCAGCCCTGACCCTTGACGAGATAGCGCACCTCGACGGGGACATGGATGCGCTCTGCACCCTGCTTGCCCCCTGGATCCCGGCGGGGGCCGAGTTGCAGGCCCTCGGCGAGCTTGCCCCTTTCGCCCCAGAGCCCGTCCAGTGCGCCAGGACCATGGCGATGTACATGCCGGGACGCAAGCAGGGGCAGATAGAGGCCTTCACCGGCTGCCTGCCCCCCCACCAAGGTCCCTATCTGGAGTGGTGCGCCGGCAAGGGGCATCTGGGGCGCCTGGTGTCGCTGCACCGTGGCGCGGAGATCCTTAGCCTGGAGTGGCAGGGGGCGCTCTGCGAGGAGGGGCGGCGGCTCGCCGCGCGCGACGGCGCCAACATGCGGTTCGTGGAGGCGGATGCCTTTGCCGCCGAGTCCGGGGCCCTCATCGCCCCGCACCATCACGCCATGGCGCTCCATGCCTGCGGCGATCTGCACACCCATCTGTTGACGCGGGTGGCCGAGGGGCGTGCCCAGGGGGTGACCCTCTCCCCGTGTTGCTACCACCTCATCAGAGGAGAGCACTACGCGCCCCTCTCCCGGGCCGCCAGGGCCAGTGCCCTGCGCCTTGGCAAGAGCGATTTGAAGCTGCCGCTGCAGGAGACGGTGACCGGCGGTGCCCGCATCGCCCGGCTGCGGGAGCGGGAGGTGGTGTGGCGCCTCGCCTTCGACTGCCTGCAGCGCCAGGTGCGCGGGGTGGATGAGTACCTGCCGGTGCCCAACCTGCAAAAGAGCCTGCTGACCGGGGGCTTCGAGGATTTCTGCCACTGGGCCGCCGAACGCAAGGGGATGGGCTTGCCCGCGGGGCTCGACTACGCCGCCTTGCTGGCACAGGGGGAGCGGCGCTTTGGCGATGTCGCCCGCATGGAGCTGGTGCGCCACCTGTTTCGCCGTCCCCTGGAAATCTGGCTGCTGCTCGATCGCGCCCTTTTCCTCGAGGAGCAGGGCTACCGGGTGGAGGTGGGCACCTTCTGTCCCAAACCCATGACCCCGCGCAATCTGCTGATCCGGGCGGTGCGCGCAGGGGGGATCTGAGCAAGAGTCCGGACAGGTCGGATGGCTGCGGCCGCAAGACCAGGGGCTGGATCCCCCTGCAAACGAGCGCCATCTGAGTGCAGGGAGGCATGGCTCACAATTTCGCCAAATTCTTAATTCTTGTCGTGAATTTAGTTGTCAGGATGCCTATGCTCGCCCTGACATTTTCAAGACAAGGATGGTTACCCATGTTCATGCTCACGCGTACCGCCTGCCTGGTTGCCCTCGTCTGGGCACTGCCCGGCCAGAGCGCCATGACAATCCAGCCCGATCCCCAGAACAGCGGCGGCTATGTGATGGCGGCGGCGGATCTTGCCAGTGCGGCCCAGGCCAAGACCGCCAACCTCATGTACGGGATCTGGTCCCACGCCCTGGCCACCCGGCCCAATTCGGTGGTGGAGGCCATCGTGGCACGCGCCCCCGGCAACCCGGACAACGTCAAGCGGGTCGAGCGGGTCTTCACCGAATCGGACTGGGAGTTCCTGACCCAGATGGCCGCCCCGGAGTACACCTACGAGCGCTTCCTGCGGGCGGTGGGCAAGTTCCCCGCCTTCTGCGGCGACTACACGGACGGGCGCAATGCGGACGCCATCTGCAAGAAGTCCATCATCACCGCCTTCGCCCACTTTGCCCAGGAGACCGGCGGCCACATTGCCAAGGAGAATGTCTCCGACAACCCCCTTGGGCTGGAGGAGTGGCAATAGGCCCTGGTGCACGTGCGGGAGATGGGTTGGTCTGAGGGGCAGACCGGCTACACCACGGGGTGTGGCCAGAGTGACTGGCAGAACCGGCGCTGGCCCTGCAGCACCGGTCAGGGCTATTTCGGTCGCGGCGCCAAGCAGCTCTCCTACCACTTCAACTACGGCGCCTTCTCCGAGGCCATGTTCGACGGCGACGCCACCGTGCTCCTCAACAACCCCGGGCTGGTGGCGGACTCCTGGCTCAACCTCGCCTCCGCCATCTGGTTCTTCCTGACGCCCCAGGCTCCCAAACCCGCCATGCTGCACGTCATCGACCGGACCTGGGTGCCCTCCCAGCGTGAGCTGGCGGCGGGCATCGGCTACGGCTTTGGCACCACCATCAACATCATCAACGGTGGCATCGAGGTGCGGCGAGCAGAACAAGAACAAGGGCCAGCCGGTCAACCGCATCCGCTACTGGGAGGGGCTTGCGGCCCACTACGGGATCCCGCTGCTGGCGGACGAGAAGAACACCTGCTGGCAGCAGATCCCCTATGGCAGCCTCAACCTCAACGGCGCCACCGACGTGCTCTACACCAACTGGGACGGCAACTGGAAATACTACCCGGACAGACCCGGCGGCTACTCCTTCGAGTGTGATCTGGTGGGGTACCAGACCGCCTATTCGGCCCTGGTGCCGGGGGATTACGAGAAGTGCGTGACCAACTTCTACGGCTCCCACGCCAGCTGGCCCAAGGTACGGGTGGTGGCCACGCTGGATCCGGCCCCGGTCGACCCCGGCACGCCACTGGTGGACGGGGTACCGGCCTGGGAGGCAGGCAAGGTCTACACCGCGGGCAACAAGGTGAGCCACAAGGGGATCATCTATCAGGCCAAGTGGTGGACCCAGGGCAACGAGCCGGGCAAGGGCGACCCCTGGGCACCGGTGACCTGAGAGTCAGTACAAGCGCAAGCACCCCGGGGAGGCCGCGCGCCTCCCTTGTTGATCGCCGCGCTGGCTTGTTGCGCCTCTTTTGGCGCTGATAGCCTGCGGGTTCACACCGAGGGAGGATGACCATGAACATCGCCATTCATTTTGAAATTCCGGTACAGGATCTGGAGAGAGCCATTCGCTTCTATGAGGGGGTCTTCGAGACGGTGCTGGAGCGGGTGCAGATCGATGGCAACGAGATGGCGCTCTTTCCCCTGGAAAGTGGCACGGCGGGCTGCTCCGGCGCCCTGGCGAAGGGGGAGAGCTATGTGCCGAGCCTGGATGGCACCCGGATCTATCTGCGGGTGGCTGACATCGAGGGGGCCATGGCCCGGGCACTGGCATCGGGCGGGGCCTGTCTCTATCCCGTCACCCGGGTCGGGGGTCGGGGAGAGCCTCCGGGTGGCGGAGTGTCGGGATTGCGAGGGGAATCGCATCGCCTTGCAGGAGGGAACCTGACCATTATTTATCCGGTGCATGGGGTGTGTTGAGTCATTCATACGATGAATAAAGAGGGGGATTTTCCCGCTCCGGGAGCCTCAGCCTCGCGGTAAGGCCCCGGTATGGTCAGTTGTCGCCCCCCGGATCCCGTGCTACTTCATCTGGTGCGGCAAGAAGGCGAGCACCCGTTCGCCCGGTCTGTCGCCCCAACTCTCAGGAGGCATCATGGAAGGACATTGTCTGTGTGGCGGGATCACCGTGTCGAGCGGCGATCACAAGGAGGTCAACCTGTGTCACTGCGCCATGTGCCGGCGCTGGTCAGGGGGGCCCATGTTCGCGGTGCACGGGGGCAAGGGCGTGCGGTTCACCGGGATGGCCCCGGTGGCCTACCGCTCGTCGGAGTGGGCGGAGCGCGGATTCTGCCCCACCTGCGGCACCCATCTTTTCTACCATCTGTTGCCGACGGACGAGTACATCCTCTCCGCCGGCCTGTTTCAGGATCAGGGGTTCGAGCTCACCGGGCAGATCTTCATCGACGAGAAGCCCGACTTCTATGCCCTCAAGAACGACACCCCGACCCTGACCGGACAGCAGGTGTTCGAGCAGTTCGCCCCCAAACCCTGAGCCTGTACTCACCCCGAGGAGAAGCCATCATGGATGAACAACCGAAGGTGAAGGGGCCTGCCTCCTACTTTCCTGCCATCGAGCAGAAATACGGCCAGCCCATCGCCCACTGGCTGACCCTGCTGGCAGGGCGGGAGGAGCGCAAACACATGGCCCTGGTGGCCTGGCTCAAGGACGAACACGCCATGGGCCACGGCCATGCCAATGCCCTGGTGGCCCACTTTTTGGCGCAGCCCGATGCGCCCGGCGTGGCATGACAGTGCCACAGTGCAAAACGTGCAGGAAAGCCAGAGGATCAGAGAGATGAAGATAAGCGTCAGCGTCTGGGTTGCCAGGCCGATTGCCGATGTGTGGCAGGGCTGGAACACCCCCGCCAGCATCATGGCATGGAACGCCGCCTCCCCGCAGTGGCACTGCCCCCAAAGCCGGGTGGATCTGCGGGTGGGTGGGCGTTTTTGCCACCACATGGCGGCGCGGGATGGCAGCACGGGGTTTGATTTCGAGGGGACCTTCACCGAGGTCACAGCGCCGACGGGGCTCGGCTACGTCATGGACGATGGCCGCGAGGTGAGCGTGCGGTTCGTGGCAGAGCAGGGGGGCACCCGGGTGGAGGAGCGGTTCGATGCCGAGTCCCTGCCAGCGGCGAACAGCAGCGGGCGGGGTGGCAGAGCATCCTGGATAACTTCAAGCGACATATGGAAGCCGCCAGCTGACCCCTGTGGGGCGCCATAAAAAAACCACCGCAAGCTGGCGGTGGTTTTTTTATGGCGTTCGCCCGGGGCAAGGCGGGGTGGGGAAGGGGGTCACTCCTCGATGTCCAGCAGCACCAGGATGGCGCTCTCGCCCCCCCACTCCCGCGGCGCCTGGTGAAAGGCGCGCACAGCGGGGTGCTGGGCCAGCCAGCTCGGGATGCGCTGCTTGAGGATGTGCTTGCCGATGCCGTGCATCACCGAAGCGACGTGGATGTTCTCTTTTCGGCACAGGGTGAGCAGAGCCGCCAGCTCCTGCTTGGCCTGGTGCTGGTTCATGCCGTGCAGATCCAGATAAATCTCCGGCGGGTAGCTGCCGCGCTTGAGCTTTTTCAGCTCGAATTTTGACACGTCGTCGCGCACGTAACGGGTCGGCCCGTCCGCCTCGAGATGGGGCTGGTACTCGTCGCTGAAAAAGTGGTCAACCCCAAGCTTTTCGCGGCTCTCGCGCACTTCGCGTTTCTGCTTGACCGGGCTTGAGGAGGCCCTTATGGTATCTTGCTTAATTTTCCGGGTACCTTTGACAGCATCACGAAACAACAGGCTTTCCTCGTCTGTGAGTGAGGGCGTATTTTTCATCAGGTACTCGTCTTGCTCGCTGTATAAAATTCTCGGGCCGGATATTACTCGACTTGGAGGTGGATTTGGACAAGATATTTATCGATGAGGTGGTTGCCGAAATGCACACCATCCAGGACATGTTGCGCTGGGCCATGAGTCGTTTCAACGACGCCGGGATCTTCTACGGACATGGTACCGACAACGCCTGGGATGAGGCCGTGCAACTGGTGCTGCCCGCGTTACATCTGCCGCCGGACGTGGATCCGGGCATGCGCCACTCCCGCCTGACCACCAGCGAGCGCCACCGCATCGCCGAGCTCATCATCCGCCGCGTGCAGGAGCGCATTCCGGCGCCTTACCTGACCAACAAGGCCTGGTATGCGGGCTGGGAATTCTACGTGGACGAACGGGTGCTCATTCCGCGCTCCCCCATCGCCGAGCTGGTGGCCAACCGCTTCGCCCCCTTCCTGAAAGACGAACCGACCCGGATCATGGACCTGTGTACCGGCTCCGGCTGCATCGCCATCATCATGGCCCACGAGTTCCCCCATGCGGAAGTGGATGCCATCGACATCAGCGTCGATGCCCTCAACGTGGCCGAGCGCAACATCAACGATCACGGGCTGGAGCAGCAGGTTATCCCCATTCGCTCCGATCTGTTCCGGGATCTGCCGGCCGGTGACAAGTACGATCTCATCGTCTCCAACCCGCCCTACGTGGACTCCGAGGACATGTCGGATCTGCCGGAGGAGTTTCGCCACGAGCCGGAGCTGGCCCTGGCGTCGGGCTCCGACGGCCTCAAGCTCACCAAACGTCTGCTGGCCAATGCCGCCGACTTCCTGAAAGAGGATGGCGTGCTGGTGGTCGAGGTGGGCAACAGCATGATCCACCTGGAAGCCCAGTTCCCCGAGGTGCCCTTCACCTGGGTCGAGTTCGAAAACGGCGGCCACGGCGTCTTTGTGATGACCCGCGCAGAGCTCGAGCAGTACCAGGCCCATTTCGCCATTTACAAGAACTAAGCAGCAAGGAGCATTCATGGCAGGGAACAGTTTCGGCCAACTCTTTCGGGTCACCACTTTCGGCGAGAGCCACGGTCTGGCGCTGGGCGCCGTGGTCGACGGCTGCCCGCCGGGGCTGGAGATAAGCGAAGACGATTTGCAGGGGGATCTGGACAGGCGCAAGCCCGGTACGTCCCGCTACACCACTCAGCGCCGCGAGGCGGACGAGGTGAAGATCCTCTCCGGGGTGTTCGAGGGCAAGACCACGGGCACCTCCATCGGGCTGCTCATCGAGAACACCGATCAGCGCTCCAAGGACTACTCCGAGATCAAGGATCTGTTCCGACCCGGCCACGCCGACTACACCTATCACCAGAAGTACGGCCAGCGTGACTACCGTGGCGGCGGCCGCTCCTCGGCCCGCGAGACCGCCATGCGGGTCGCGGCGGGCGCCATCGCCAAGAAGTACCTGAAACAGGTGCACGGCATCGAGATCGTGGGTTTTCTCTCCCAGCTCGGCCCCATCAAGGCGGAAGGGTTCGACGAGAGCCAGATCGAGCAGAACCCCTTCTTCTTCCCCGATGCGGGCAAGCTGGAGGCGCTGGATGAATACATGCGTGCCCTCAAGAAAGAGGGAAACAGCGTGGGGGCCAAGGTGTGCGTCGTGGCGCGCAACGTGCCGGTAGGCCTAGGGGAGCCGGTGTTCGACCGCCTCGACGCCGACATCGCCCACGCCATGATGGGCATCAACGCGGTGAAAGGGGTGGAGATCGGTGACGGCTTCGCGGTGGTGGAGCAAAAAGGCTCGGAGCACCGGGACGAGATGACTCCGACCGGCTTTGCCAGCAATCATGCGGGGGGCATCCTGGGGGGCATTTCGTCGGGTCAGGAGATCGTGGTGAGCATGGCCCTCAAGCCTACCTCCAGCATCACGGTGCCGGGCAAGACCATCACCACCAGCGGTGAGGCCACCGAGATGATCACCAAGGGGCGTCACGACCCCTGCGTCGGCATCCGTGCCGTGCCCATCGCCGAGGCCATGCTGGCCCTGGTGCTGATGGATCACCTGCTGCGCCACCGCGCCCAGAACCAGGGCGTGCACACCCAGACCCCGCAGCTGCGCTGATCACGCTGCGGGCCAGGTGAGTGATCACCAGATACCACAAGGCGACCCCAGGGTCGCCTTTTTCATGGTTTTTTGCCGGCGCCTGCCTCAGGGGGCCGATGGCGTCGAGAGCGATGGGTGCCGGGTTGCGTCCAGGCGGCAGCGGGGCGGCGCAAAGGCGGGATCCGGTGAGGGCAGGGTGGCGATGGCGGCATCGATGCGGGCGAGCGCCTCATCGTTCACGGCCTTTTTGGCAAACATCAGGCGCACCGGCTGCTGGTGCAAGAGCACCTGACACTGGATGGCATTGCTCGCCCCGAGCTGGTAGCGGGCGTATTGCCACTCCATGATGACGCCGTCGAGGCGGTGCGCCAGCAAGAGGGTGAGCAGCCTGTCATCGCTGTTGTATTCACTCGCCTGCCCGAGGGCAGGGCACTCCTCGTTCATCGGCAGGGGGCGGGTACCCCGCAGCTTGCCAAGTCGAAGCCCCTTGGCCTGGCAGAGGGTTGCCAGCTCTGTGAGCCCTTGCCAGCCGTCGGGCTCCCCGGCCTGCGGGCGCTGGCTCAGCAGCACGAAGCTGGCGCGCCGATAGGGGGCGGAGAAGCGGGCGAACCGCTCCCGCTCGGGGGTTTTTAGGGCGCCCATGGCCACGTCCAGCTGCTGGCGCTCCATGAGGTAGAGGGCCCGGGCCCAGGGG